>Ga0247719_1000153_pt1 | contig 48986 bp, 45 predicted proteins | sample 41E_DmetaG_FD_189046 | JGI IMG/M metagenome (GOLD analysis project Ga0247719, IMG submission 189046) | Soil microbial communities from hillslope of Landscape Evolution Observatory, University of Arizona, Oracle, AZ, United States - 4-1-E_D | ecosystem: Engineered > Artificial ecosystem >...
CTTCATCAGTTTCTCGGACGCCGGCGTTCCGCCGAGGATCATGGGCATCGGCCCTGCGCCGGCGTCCGAGAAACTGATGAAGCGGCTTGGCCTCAAGATCGGCGACTTCGGCGTGATCGAGCTCAACGAGGCTTTCGCCGCCCAGGCGCTTGCGGTGACCCGCCAGCTCGGCCTTGCCGACGACGATGACCGGGTGAACCCCAACGGCGGCGCCATCGCCCTCGGCCACCCGCTCGGCATGTCCGGCGCCAGGCTGGCGCTGACCGCGACCGAGGAGCTGCAGCGGAACGGCGGCCGCTATGCGCTCGCCACCATGTGCATCGGCGTCGGCCAGGGAATCGCGCTGGCGCTCGAACGCGTGTAAAGCAGCAGCCCATGGGCGGGGTTGCGGAAAAGACTCTCGACGAAGCGGCGATCATGGCCGTGCTGGATTCGGTGCCTGACCCCGAGATTCCGGTGCTCTCGATCACCGACCTCGGGATCGTCCGGCGAGTGACCGGCGACCGCGTCTACATCAGCCCGACCTACACCGGCTGCCCCGCCACGGTGGCGATCGAAAATGCCATTCGCGACGCGCTCGACGAGGCCGGCTTCGGCCATGTCTATGTCGAGCGGCAATTGTTCCCGCCCTGGACGACCGACTGGATCAGCGAGCGCGGGCGCGACCGGCTGAAGGCCTATGGGATCGCGCCGCCGAGCCCGTCAGCGACGGCCGAATGCCCGCTGTGCGGCTCGACCGACACCGAGGAGGTCAGCCGTTTCGGGGCCACGCCGTGCAAGGCGCAGTGGCGCTGCAAGGCGTGCCAGGAGCCGTTCGAGCGCTTCAAATGCCATTGACGCGCTGAGGCGCCTCACCATTCGGCGAAGCTGCCGTCGTGCTGGCGCCAGACGGGGTTACGCCAGCGGTGGCGGTCCTTGTCGGCTTCACGGACCGCCTCCTCGTCGAGCGTGATGCCGAGACCGGGACCGGTCGGGATCCCAAGATAGCCGTCCTGCGGCGTCAGCACCGCCTTGTCGCTGCAGAAGGTGAAGAGGTCGGCGCCGACATTGTAATGGATGCCAAGGCTCATTTCCTGGATCGCGACGTTCGGCGTGCAGGCGGCGAGTTGCAGGCAGGAGGCGAGGGCGAGCGGGCCGAGCGGGCAGTGCGGCGCAACCGCGACGTCATAGGCCTCGGCCATGGCCGCGATCTTGCGGCATTCGAGAAGCCCCCCGGCATGGCTGAGGTCGGGCTGGATGATGTCGACCGCGCCCATTTCGAAGAACGGCTTGAAGTCCCAGCGCGAATAGAGCCGTTCGCCGAGCGCGATCGGAGTCGAGGTCAGCTCGGCGATCTGGCGCAACCCTTCGGGGTTTTCGGACAGCAACGGTTCCTCGATGAACAGCAGGCCGAGCGGCTCGAGCGCTTTGGCGAGCTGCTTCGCCATCGGCCGGTGGACGCGGCCGTGGAAGTCAAGTCCGACGTCCATCCCCGCGGCCTGCGCCGCCTCGACCCGCTTGATCACCTCGTCGAACAGGCGCGGCGTGCCGATCCAGTCGAGCTCGGCGGTGGCGTTCATTTTCACCGCCGAAAAGCCCTGGTCCTTCCGAGCCCGGGCCGCGTCGGCGATCTCGTGCGGCCGGTCGCCGCCGATCCAGGCATAGGCGCGCACGCGGTCGCGGACCCGTCCGCCGAGCATTTCCCACGCCGGCAGGCCGGCCGCCTTGCCTTTGAGATCCCACAGCGCCTGCTCGAAGCCGGCGAGCGCGCTCATCAGCACCGGCCCGCCGCGGTAGAAACCGCCGCGATAGGCGATTTGCCAGATGTCCTCGATGCGGCTGGCGTCATGACCGATGAAGCGGTCGCGAAGCGCCTCGAACGCGCCTTCGACCGCCTCGGCGTGGCCTTCGAGGCTCGGCTCGCCCCATCCCACTGCCCCGTCCTCGGTCTCGACGCGGCAGAACAGCCAGCGCGGCGGAACGTAGAAGACCTCGATGCGCGCAATGGTGAGAGGGTTCACGCCTCGGCCTCGTGCGCCTGCGTGCCGCTGTCGCCGAAGTGGCGCCCGGCGGCGTCTTCGTCTTCTTCGTCCCTCGGCAATGGCTCGCCGAGCTTCTTGATCGGCACCACCAGACACACGGACGAGGCCGGGAGCACGTTGCGCCAGTCGGCGATCAGCTGCTTGTACGCCTTGCCGACGTTGCGGATCTTGCGGTCGAGGTCGAACAGGCCGAGCGGGTTGACGTTACCGTTCTGCTCGCGGAGCGCCGTGTCCCAGTCGATCTGGTCGGTCAGGCTGTACCAGGTGAAGCCGACGGTCGGGATGCCGACGTTGCGGAGGCGCAGGACGTTTGCCCATTCCTTCCACAGCCATTTGACCGCTTCGTCGCCGTGCTGCCCTTCCCACAAATTGGTCTCGGTGTGCATCACCGGCAGGCGGTAGCGATTGTAATATTGCCGCGTGATCTCGCAGTAGCCGAAGGTCTCGCCCGCCGCGACCGTGTGGCCGTCGGCGAACACCCGGTGCTCGTTGAGCTTGTAATAGTCGTTGCCGAAGATGCAGTGCTGCTTCAGCCGGTGCTCTAGGAACCAGTTGTACTCGTCCCGGGTCATGCCGTTGTCGAGCAGATATTCGTACATCCCGCTTTCCACGCGCCGCCCGTAATTGAGGTCGAGCGAGAGGAATCGCATCTGGTTGAGCACTTCGGCGCGGCCGATCGCCGCGGGCGAATCCGCGTGATAATATTCCGACGATTCCGACTGGATGAAGATCGCGTCATGGCGGCGCTTGAGGATTTCGATCATCCCCATCACGTTCGCCTTGACGATATGCTTGAGCGCAGTGACGAAGCTCGTGTCGTCCTTCTTCTGCTCGTTCCACCAGCCGTATTTCGCCGAGAAGACGGCGCAGATGAACATCTCGTTGATCGGTGTGTAGAGCTGCACCCAAGGAAAGCGCTCAGCGAACTCGCCCGCATAAGCGGCGAACAGCCGCGGGAAATCCGGGTTCTGGAAATTGCCGATCCAGTCGGGCACCCCGAAGTGGCACAAATCGACGATGGGCGTGATGTCGCGCCGCTTCAGCTCCGCCATCGTGAGATCGGCGAACTCCCAGTCGAACTTGTTCGGGCCGAGGTAGGTCTTGTGGAACGGCGGCCCGTATCGAAGGTAGTTGATGCCGATTTCCTGGACGCAGTCGAAGTCCTCGCGCCACCGTTCATAGTGGCCGCACACGTCCATCTGGTCGACGCGGGTCCTGCCGTGATTGATCGTCGGATACGAATTCTCGATCCCTGTCGCGAACATGAAGTTGGCGATGACTAAGTCTCCCCTAGGGTTCCTCGCCCCTTTGTCTCGTCAGTCGTCAGCCCGCAAAGGGGACTTCCGCTACCCCCTGCACCCCTGGTTCCAACATAAACAATGCCCCGGCATTTGGTTGCATCGCCAGATCCTCTGCAGAGATGCCGATCCGTGCCGAGGTGATGTAAAGCCGGTCGAGCTCCGGCCCGCCAAAGGCGCAGCTCGTTGGCCGCGCGGTGGGCACTTGGACGGTTTCCAGCAGCCTTCCGTCCGGACCGAACCGGCGCACGCACCAGCCGTCCCAGAAGGCGACCCACAGGCAGCCTTCGGCGTCGACCGTCATTCCGTCTGGGTAGCCGTCGCCTTCGCCGAAGCGCAGGAATTCCCGCCGATTCGACGCGCCGCCGTCCTCGGCCAGGTCGAATGCGTAGGTGATCTGGCGCGCCGAATCATTGTGGTACATGGTACGGCCGTCAGGGCTGAAGGCCGGCCCGTTGGTGACCCTGTAGCCCTCGTCCACGGCGGCCCAACTCCAGTCGGGCCCAATCCGATACAATGTGCCGCTCGCCTGGGCCTCGCGATCGTCCATCGACCCGGTCCAGAAACGGCCCTCGCGGTCGACCTTACCGTCGTTGAACCGATTGTCGGGCAGATGGGCCTCGATCGTCAGCCTCAGGCCGAAGCTGCCGCTGTCGAGATCCATCTCCGCGATGCCTTCCTCGGTGGCGGCGATGAATCCCCCACCGGCTCGCGGCGCGATCGTGCCGATCCGGAGCGGCGTCGGCCACTCCTTCAAGTCTCCAGCCTGGTCGAGGCGAAAGATCTTCCGGCCTTTGATGTCCAGCCAGTAGAGGGCCGATTCCCGCGCCGCCCAGACCGGGCCCTCGCCCAGGACAGCGCCGACGTCGGCGACGCAGCGGATTTGCGAGTCGGCGGACATCGCCGCTTTGGATAGTGCGGCGGAGCGAAAAGAAAACCGGTGGAGCAGGCTTGATGCCGGTTTGTTGTACGCGGCATGGCGGCAAGCATGGGCTGGTCTCAAGGGTTCATCGCGGTCGACTGGGGCACCAGCAACCGGCGCGCCTACCGAATCGATGCCGCCGGCAGGAATTGTGCGGAGTTCGAGGACGACAAAGGGGTTCTGTCGGTCGGCGACGGCGGCTTTCCCGCGGCGATTGGCGAAATCCGCGAGCGCCTCGGCGACCTTCCCCTGCTTCTTGCCGGAATGATCGGGTCCAGCCGCGGCTGGAAGGAGGCGCCCTACGTCGCTTCGCCGGCCGGGCTGGACGAGATTGCCAAGGCGCTGGTGTGGGCGGGGGAGCGGGAAGCGATCGTGCCCGGAGTCTCGTTCGTTGGAGGCGGCCGCGCCGACGTCATGCGCGGTGAGGAAGTGCAATTGCTCGGCGCCGTGGCCGCCGGACTGATCGAGCCCCATGGCCTGGTCTGCCACCCCGGAACCCACAACAAGTGGGCGATCATGCGCGACGGCCGGATCGAGGAGTTTCGCACGGTCATGACCGGGGAACTGTTCGCCCTGCTCAAGGAACATAGCATCCTGTCCGACCTGCTCGGCGCGCCGGTGGAGGTGAATGATGCGTTCCGCGCGGCCGCGCGACATGGGCTTTCCAACCAGGCTGTCGCGGCAGAGCTGTTTGGCGTCCGCGCACGCATATTGCTCGGCCTGGCGGCGCCGGAAGAGGCTGCGGCCTACATCAGTGGGCTACTGATCGGGGCTGACGTGCGTACCGGTCTCGCCGGCAGCACCCCCGGCCGGGTCGCGGTCATGGGCCGGCCCGAACTGACGCGGCTCTACGCGGCCGCGATCAGCGAAGCGGGCGGGGAGCCGTTCGAGCTCGACGGCGAGGAATGCTTCCTCGCCGGGGCGATCAAGATTGCGGAGAGGATCTGAAGTGACGCCGAATCCGCTGCTTGCCGCTGTCCTGGCCGAATGCCCGCTGGTCGCGATCATCCGCGGCGTGACGCCCGCGGAAGCCGATGCGATCGGCGAGGCAGTCTACGAGGCCGGAATCCGAATCATCGAGGTCCCGCTGAACTCGCCCGAGCCGCTGGCGAGCGTAGAGGCGCTCGCGCGCAGGTTCGGCGAGCATATGCTCGTCGGCGCTGGTACGGTGCTCGACCCGCGCGATGTCACACGGGTTCGCGACGCCGGGGGACGGCTGGTGGTCTCGCCGGACAGCAACTCGGAAGTGATCGGCGCGACGGTGGCCGCGGGCATGGTCTCCAGCCCCGGCTATTTCACGCCTTCGGAAGCGTTCGCGGCGCTTCGTGCCGGCGCGCACGCGCTCAAGCTCTTCCCCGCCGAGGCCGCGTCCCCGGCAGTGCTCAAGGCGCAGCGGGCGGTAATTCCCAGGGATGTGCCCCTGCTCGTCGTCGGCGGGGTCAAGCCGGACGCGATGCGAGGCTGGATCGACGCCGGGGCGACCGGCTTCGGTCTCGGCGGCGGCCTCTACCAGCCCGGCCAATCGGCGGCCGAGACGCTCGAAAAGGCGCGCGCCTATGTCGCGGGGCTAAGCCGGTGAAGCCAATCCGGATCGCGATCCTTGGCTACGGTAAGATTGCTGCCGACCAGCATGTGCCGTCGATCGCGGCCAACGATCGGCTCGACCTGGTGGCGACCTCCAGCCGGTCGGGGCAGGGGGTCGCCCAATGCTTCACCGACTGGCGCGAGCTGATCCGCAGCGTCGAGGGCATCGAGGCCGTGGCAATCACTACGCCGCCCGGCCCACGTTACGCGATCGCCCGCGAATGCCTGCTGGCCGGCCTGCATTGCCTGCTCGAAAAACCGCCGACCGCGGGCCTCGCGCAGATCGCCGACCTCGCCTGCCTTGCCGACGCGCAGCAGGTAAGCCTCTATACGACCTGGCACGCGCAGCATCACTCGACCGTCGACGCTGCGGCGCAAGCGCTCGCCGGCAAGCGGATCCGCTCGCTCGAGATTCACTGGCACGAGGACGTGCACAAATGGCACCCGGGGCAAAGATGGATCTGGGAGCCGGGAGGCTTCGGAGTGTTCGACCCCGGCATCAACGCTTTCTCGATCGCCACCCGGATTTTTCCGGGCGAGCTGTTCGTCGAATCCGCGGAGCTGATGGTACCCGCCAACGCGCAAACGCCGATTGCCGCCGACATCCTTCTTGCGAGCCCGCAGGGCGACGGGCGCCTCCACGCCAGCCTCGACTGGCGCCGGAGCGATGGGGAAGAGTGGACGATCGCCGTCGAAGCGACGGACGGCACATCGCTTCGGCTGGAGCAGGGCGGGGCGCGGCTGCTCCTCAATGGTGAGGCGAGCGGCGACAGCGGGATCGGCGAATATCCCGATATCTATCGGACCTTCGTCGACCTGATCGACGAGCGGCGCAGCCTGGTCGATGTCGCGCCATTCCGGCTGGTCGCCGACGCCATGCTCGTCGGCCGCCGCACCAGCGTCGACCCGGTGACGATGTGATGGAGCAAGTGGGGCGGTTCGCGAATTAACCCTGGTGATGGCGCTCGCCCAGGCCGTGATGGTCTAACGCGGGGCGGGTCACCCCCAGAGGACAGGTCGAAGTGGCACAGACGATTTCTGACGAGCTTAGCCGGGCGGACGAGGCCTTCGCCGGCAACCGGCTGCTCTCCACCTTCCCGCGCGAGGCCCGCGCGCTGATCGAACCGTTCGCGACAGTTGTCGAACTGCAGCCCGGCGCCACGGTCTTCAGCCACGGCGAGGACATCGCCGCGAGCCTGTTCCCGTTTGGTCCGACGCTGGTGTCGCTGGTTGTCGAGCTGACTAGCGGCCGGTCGGTCGAGGCGGCCTCGATCGGCCGCGAAGGCGCGATCGGCGGGATCATCAGCTGCGGCCAGGCGCCGGCCTTTTCGACCGCTGTGGTCCAGGCGGGGGGGTCGGCATTACGCGTGCCGATGGCCGCGCTCGACGACGCCAAGGCGCGCTCACCGTTCATCGCCAACATCTTCTGCCGCTACGCCGACTATCTGCTCGCCCAGGTCATGCAGTCGGTTGCCTGCAACGCCCTTCATTCGATGGCCGAGCGGGCGGCGCGCTGGCTGCTGACGGCGCAGGATCGCGCCGGCAGCCGGATCGAGCTAACCCAGGAAGGGCTTGCGGCAGTGCTCGGGGTGCAGCGGACCAGCGTCAATGCGGTCGTCGGCCTGCTACAGCAGGAAGGGCTGATCGCGGTGCGTCGCGGCGCGGTCGAAATCCTCGACCGCGCCGGTCTTAAACGGCGCTCGTGCGAATGCTATGACGCCGTGGAGCGCCATTTCGCCCGGGTCATCGGCGCCAGCGGCTCGGGTGCGAGTACCGGCTGCTAGCCCGCTCTGCGATCCTAGTTGTTCTGGATGTTCGAGCGCGACTTGGTCGCCTTGACCTTCGCCGCCTCTTCGGCCGCGGCGCACAGACCCGGGTTGTCCTCCACCGAGATCGAGGTCCAGCCGCCGGCGTCGGCGACCATTCGAGCGCCCTCGTTCTTCTTGATGTCCCAGCCGGTCTTGAGCTCACGAAACTGCGGGGTCGATGGCCCCCATTCCTTGACGAAGGTCACTGGGTGATGGGTGCGCTTACCGCTTGCCTGGCCGCTCGCTGCATCGCGCGGGCTGGTCACGCTGGACTGGAAGTGCGCGGCCCGGACTTCACCGCCGGCGCAGTTGAGACGAACGATTCCCTGCTCGGCAATGCCATCGCCGTCGACATCGCCCGCGCCGACCACCTTCAGATAGATGGGCCCGGCCGCCGACGGCCGGCTGACTCCCTCGATCTTCAGATAATAATCGGCGCTGGCGGCGACGGCCGCGCCGCTCATCGCCGCTGCCGCGGCAAACATCAAAGTCTTGCGCATCGTGCAACTCCCCTCGCGAGGCCCTGCAAAATGCGCCTTTTGCACAGGCTGCGCAACCGCTCACGTTGAGGTTGTTTCAATCGCGGAGTTTCCAGCGCAGGGTTTCGCCGGCGTGGAAGGGGACGAGCCCCGCGGCCTCATTCGGGACCACGGTTTGGGTGCGTTCCAGGGTGATGGTCCCCTCGTTCAGGGGCAGGCGATAGAAGCGCGGCCCATGCTCCGAGGCAAAGGCCTCGAAATGATCAAGCGCCGCCTCCGCTTCGAACACGTCGGCATAGCTTTCGAGCGCATAAGGAGCGTTGAAGATACCGGCGCAGCCGCAGGCGCTTTCCTTCGCTTCGCGGGCGTGAGGAGCGCTGTCGGTGCCAAGGAAGAATTTGGGCGAGCCGGAGGTCGCCGCCTTACGGACGGCAAGCCGGTGCTTCTCCCGCTTGGCGACCGGCAGGCAGTAAGCGTGGGGCCGCAACCCGCCCTGGAACATCGCATTGCGGTTGATCACGAGATGGTGGGGCGTGACGGTCGCCGCGACATTGGCGCCGCTCGCCTCGACGAACTGAACCGCCTCGGCCGTCGTGATATGTTCGAACACCACCCGCAGTTCCGGCATGTCGCGAAGCAGAGGCTCGAGCACCCGGTCGATGAACACCGCCTCGCGGTCGAACACGTCGATCTCGGGGTCGGTGACTTCGCCGTGCACGCACAGCACCATGCCGATGTCCTGCATCCGCTGGAGCGCGGGATAGATGTTGCGGATGTCGGTGACCCCGCTCACGCTGTTGGTCGTCGCGCCGGCCGGGTAGAGTTTCGCCGCGATCCAGACGCCGTCCGACTGGCCGCGCGCGATCTCGTCGGGATCGGCCTCGTCGGTCAGGTAGCAGGTCATCAGCGGCGTGAAGCCGGGGCCTGTCGCGGCGATTATGCGCTCGCGATAGGCCGCGGCGGCTTCGGGGGTGGTCACCGGCGGCACCAGGTTGGGCATGACGATCGCGCGGGCGAACTGGCGCGAGCTGTAAGGCGCGACCGTGAGCAGCATCTCGCCGTCGCGCAGGTGCACGTGCCAGTCGTCGGGACGGCGGATGGTTAGCGTTTGCGATGCCACGCCGCGCTCCCTAACTGAGACCCATGGCCGCGACCACCCTCACCGACCGCGCGATCGTCCGCCTGTCCGGCGAGGACGTGCGGGGCTTCGTTCAGGGGCTGGTGACCAGTGACGTCGCTGGAGACCTCCCTGTCTGGGCAGGACTGCTGACCCCCCAGGGCAAGTGCCTGTTCGACTTCCTGGTCTGGGCCGAGGGCAAGGACCTGCTGCTCGATTGCGAGGCCGCGGCGGCGGACGATCTCATCAAGCGCCTGTCCGTCTATCGGCTCCGCCGTCCGATCCGCATCGAGCCGGATGCGACGCTCGCCGTCCATTGGGCGCTCCATGAGGGGCGCGGGGTCCCCGATCCGAGGCTGGCGCGGCTCGGCTTCCGGTGGCTCGCGCCACCAGACGAGCCGGCAACCGGCTGGCTCGAGCATCGTCTCGGGCTCGGCGTCTGCGAAGGGCGCGCCGAGCTTGGCGATCTGCTTTGGCTCGAATGCAATGCCGCCGAATTGAACGGCGTCAGCTTCGCCAAGGGCTGCTTCGTCGGCCAGGAGAATACGGCGCGGATGAACTGGCGGCAGAAGATCAACCGGCGCCTGTTCGTCACCGTTGGTGGCGCCGGCGAGCGCGCGCGAATCGAATATCCGGAAGTCGACCGATCGGTCGTTCACGCCCGGATCGACGCGATTCCAGCCAATGCGATCGTCCCCGACTGGCTGAAAAGCGCGCTCGCTCAGCCGAGCACGGCATAGGCGCGTACGGGGAAGCTTCCCATTCCTCGGACCTTCGGCGGGACCGCGGAAAAGCGGAAGCCGTCGTCGGGCAGGCTGCCAAGGTTGGTCATATGCTCGCAAATGACGATGCCGGCGCCAAGCAGCCGCGTGTGCACCGGCCGCGAGCGGGTGCTGGTGTCATCAATATTGTTGCTGTCGACGCCGACGATGACCGCGCCCTGCTCGGCCAGGAGATCCGCAGCGTGGGCAGTGAGGAACGGATGGTCGACGCCGTAGCGGTCGCTGCGCCAGTGGCGGTCCCAGCCGGTGTGGACGAGCACGGCTTTGCCGCCGACATCGAGGCCGCCGAATGCGTCGGCGTCGATCGCGATCCCGTTTTCCCAGGGTCGCCGGACGACGATGCCCGGAAGCTCGGCGAGGAACGCCAGCGCCAGATCGGCAAGGTCGGCCCCGTCGGCATAGCGGTGGAACGGGGCGTCGACATAGGTGCCGGTATTGGCGACCATCTCGATCCGGCCAATCTGGAAGGTCGAGCCATCGTCATATTTGCGGGCCGAATCCTCGCGGCTCCAGAAGTCGCAAATGTGCGGGCCCGGCAGGCCCGGATAGGTCGTCATGCCATGCTCGATCACATGGCTGAGGTCGACGATCCTCTTTTCTTCAAGATCCGCCAAGATGCGAACACCCCGATCATGAACCACAAGACATTGAGCGCGGCGGACGGCAGCGCACCGTGCCACCAGCCGTTGATCACGAAACCCGACGCGCCGACCACGTTCATGCCCTGATAGACGAGCGACTGGCCGGTCAATCTGCCCGCCGAAAGCAGCAGATAGGCAAGCAGGATCAGCGCCGCTCCCGCCCAGCCGGCGACCTCGACCGCGAGCTCGACGGCGCTCAGGCTGCCAGCCTCCGCAGCACGTAGTGGAGGATTCCGCCGGAGCGGAAATATTCGAGCTCATTATAGGTGTCGATGCGGCAGCGGGCGGTGAACCGGAACTCGTCGCCGTCGTCGGGGGTGACCGTCACTTCCACGTCCTGCCGCGGCTTGAGGTCGGCCACGCCCGAGATCGAATATTTTTCCTTGCCCGTAAGGCCGAACGTCTCCGCGCTCTCGCCGTCGCGGAACTGCAGCGGAAGCACCCCCATTCCGACGAGGTTGGAGCGGTGGATCCGCTCGAAGCTTTCGGCGATCACGGCGCGGACGCCGAGCAGCACCGTGCCCTTGGCGGCCCAGTCGCGTGAGCTGCCGGTGCCATATTCCTTGCCGGCGATGACTACCAGCGGCCGGCTGTCCTGCCTGTAGAGCATCGCCGCGTCGTAAATCGGCATCACCTCGCCGGTCGGCGCGTAACGGGTGAAGCCGCCCTCGACATCGTCGAGCATGCGGTTGCGGATGCGGATGTTGGCGAAGGTGCCGCGCATCATCACTTCATGGTTGCCGCGGCGCGATCCGTAGCTGTTGAACTCGCCGCGGCTCACCTGGTGCTCGAGCAAATAGCGACCGGCGGGGCTGTCGGGCTTGATCGCCCCGGCGGGCGAGATGTGGTCAGTGGTGATGGAATCGCCGAAGATGGCCAGCGGCCGCGCCCGCTCGATGTCGGTCAGCGGCGTCGCCTCCATCGTCATCCCGGCAAAGTAAGGCGGGTTCTGGATGTAGGTCGATGTCGGCGGCCAGCCGTAGGTCTCACCGCCGGTCACCTCGATCGCCCGCCAGCGCTCGTCGCCCAGATAGACGTCGGCGTAGCGGCTGCGGAACATGTCCGAGTGGACATGCGCATCGATCAGCTCGCGGATTTCCTCGTTCGACGGCCAGATGTCCCTGAGATAGACGGGCTCGCCGTTTGACGCCATGCCGATCGGATCGTTGACCATGTCGGCAAGGACGGTGCCCTGCAGCGCATAGGCGACGACAAGCGGCGGCGAGGCGAGATAGTTTGCGCGGCAGTCCGGGGACACGCGCCCCTCGAAATTGCGGTTGCCCGAAAGCACGCTGACCGCGACCAAATCACTTTCGTTGATCGCTTTGCTGATTGGCTCGGGCAGCGGGCCCGAATTGCCGATGCAGGTCGTGCAGCCGTAGCCGACCAGGTCGAAGCCGAGCGCGTCGAGATCTTCCTGCAGGCCGCTTTGGCGGAGGTAGTCGCTGACCACCTGGCTCCCCGGGGCTAGGCTGGTCTTGACCCACGGCTTGACCTCCAAGCCCTTCTCCCGCGCCTTGCGCGCAACCAGCCCAGCGCCGATCAGCACCGACGGGTTCGACGTATTGGTGCAGCTGGTGATCGCTGCGATCACCACATCGCCGTTGCCGATGTCGAAATTTTCGCCCTCGACCGGCACGCGGCCGTCCTTGGCCTTGCCGTAGACGCTGGCGAGATCGGCCTTGAACTGGTCGTCGACCTCGCTGAGCAGCACCCGGTCCTGCGGCCGCTTCGGCCCGGCGAGCGAGGGCTCGATGCTCGCCATGTCGAGCTCGAGGGTGTCGGTGAACAGAGGTTCGGGCGAGCCCTCCTCGCGCCACAGCCCCTGCGCCTGCGCGTAGGCGCGAACCAGCGCGATCGCGGCCTCGTCGCGCCCGGTCAGGCGCAGATAGTCGATGGTGCGCTCGTCCACGGGGAAGAAGCCGCAGGTCGCGCCATATTCGGGCGCCATGTTGGCGATCGTCGCCCGGTCGGCGAGCGGGAGCTTGTCGAGCCCGGGGCCGAAGAATTCGACGAAGCGGCCGACCACGCCCTTCTGTCGCAGCATCTGGGTGACGGTCAGCACCAGGTCCGTGGCGGTAATGCCTTCCCTGAGCTCGCCGGTCAGGCGGAAGCCTACCACTTCGGGGATCAGCATGCTGACCGGCTGGCCGAGCATCGCCGCCTCCGCCTCGATCCCGCCGACTCCCCAGCCGAGTACGCCGAGCCCGTTGACCATCGTCGTATGGCTGTCCGTGCCGACCAAAGTATCGGGATAAGCGATGGTCGCGCCATCCTGGTCCTCGCTGGTCCAGACGCAGCGCGCGATATGCTCCAGGTTGACCTGGTGACAGATGCCGGTTCCCGGCGGCACGACCTTGAAATTGTCGAACGCCTGGCTCCCCCATTTGAGGAATTCGTAGCGCTCCGAATTGCGCTGATATTCGAACTCGACATTGCGCTCGAACGCGCGCGGGTTGCCGAATTCGTCGACCATCACGCTGTGGTCGATGACCAGGTGCACCGGGACCAGCGGGTTGATCCTCTGCGGGTCGCCGCCGAGCTGCTTCATCGCGTCGCGCATCGCGGCGAGGTCGACCACCGCTGGGACGCCGGTGAAGTCCTGCATCAGCACTCTCGCCGGCCGGAACTGGATCTCGCGGCTGATCCGCCGCTCCTTGAGCCAGTCGACCATGCACTGGAGGTCATCGCGGGTCACGGTCGACCCGTCCTCGAAGCGCAGCAAATTCTCCAGCAGGACCTTCATCGAAAAGGGCAGGCGCGAAAGGTCGCCGAGCTGGGCCGCGGCCTTTTCAAGCGAATAATATGCGTAGTTTTTCCCTTCGACCTCGAGCGTCGAGCGGGTGTTGAGGCTGTCCTGGCCGGTCGGGATCATCGCTGTCCTTCGAATTGCGGGCGCGGGCGGCTGGCGCGCGCGAAAACGGGATTGAGCCGGCCCTTAGCAACCGCCTCTCCGCCCCGCAAACCGGGAGGATTGTTCCGGATGCGGTAAGATGAACGCCTGTTAAGCTAAGCTGGTTGGCACCGCCTCGCCCCTGCCGCCAACAGCCGTTAGGCTGCAAAGAAAAAGAGAACGCGAACCGGAATGACCAACGACACCGACTATTTTCACCGCAGGGCGGCGGAGGCGCGCGCCGCGGCCTGCGCCAAGGACGAGCCGGAGCGGGTCGAGATCGCCGGCGAGCTCGCGCTTGCTTATGCTGCGCTCGCCCGGCGCCGCGCGGCTGCGCTTGCGGCGGCCGACGAACGGCCGGCCATCGCGCTCGAGGAGCCGGCCTGACCGGTCGCTCGCGGCCGCGGCCTCGCCGTCAGATCCAGCCGCGCTTCTTGAAATAGAGATAGGGAGCGACGGCACTGACCAGGATCATGGTCAGCGCCATTGGATACCCGAACAGCCACTTGAGCTCCGGCATATGGTCGAAATTCATGCCGTAGATTCCCGCGATCAAAGTCGGCGGAAGGAACACCACCGCGGCCCAGGAAAACAGCTTCATCGCCGCGTTCTGCTCGATGCTGATCAGGCCGAGGGAAGCATTGAGAAGGAAGGTCAGATTGTCGGTCAGGAAGCTTGCATGCTCGCTCAAGGACGTGACGTCGGTGGTCAGGCTGGCGACATGGTTGTGCAGATCTTCCTGGCTGGTGTCGTGCAGCCGCGCCGAGCCGGCGAGGAAGTTCAGCAAACGATTGGTGCTGACGGCCGTGTAGCGGATCTTCGTCACCAGCACTTGAGCCCTGCCGATGGCGGTTAGCAGCCGCGTCAGCCTCTGCGCCGGGATCCGCCGATCCTCGATTTCCTTGCCGAAGACCTCCGCCGACAGCCGCTCGATCTCCGCGCCGGCGACTTCCAGCTCATCGGCCAGCCGATCGATGATCGCATCCAGCAGCCGCACCAGCGCGGTAGGAGCATCGCGAACCATTTCGGGGTTGCGCCGCGCATGGTCCATGAAGGAGCCAAACGGTTTGGGGGTCGCGTAACGGATCGTGACCAGCCGCTTGTCCGAAAGCACGAACCCGACCGGGATGCTTGTCGGCGTACCTTCCTCGACGCCCCACAGCACGCTGACGGTCATGTAAAGCGCGCCATTCTCCTCATAGAGGCGGCTCGAGGGTTCGATCTCGGCCATTTCGTCCTGGGTCGGCACCTCGACTGCGATGCACCGCTCGACGAGCTGCTCCTCCGCGTGAGTCGGCTCTTCAAGGTCGATCCAGGTCGCCGCTTCCGGAATCTTCTCGTGCTTCGCATCGAGGATGCTTCCGTCGCAGCCGGGGCCGTAGGCGCGCAGCATGGTGAAGGTGTCGTGGCATCGCCGCGCATTTGCAAGCGGCTTGCTGCTGCTATGCCTCTTGCAATGACCACTCGCCGCAGCGCTGTACTTGCCGTCCTGATCGTCGCCGCAGCCGCGGCCGCGCTGCTGGCGATGGGACGCCATCCAATCTGCACCTGTGGGACGGTCGATCTGTGGGTGCCCACGCGGGACAGCGCCGAGACCAGCCAGATGCTCGCCGACTGGTACAGCCTCAGCCATGTCGTTCATGGTCTGCTCTTTTACGCCGCGCTTTGGCTCGTCGCTCGACGCTGGTCGGTACAGCTGCGCTTCCTTGTGGCGCTTGGCATCGAGGCGGCCTGGGAGGTGATCGAGAATACGCCGGCGGTGATCGATCGCTATCGCGAGACGACCGCCGCGCTCGGTTATACCGGCGACAGCGTCCTCAACTCGCTGTCGGACATGGCGATGATGGCGCTTGGCTTCCTCGCCGCGCGGCGCTTGCCGCTGTGGGCATCGGTTGTCCTTGTTCTGGCGCTGGAACTGGTGCCGCTAATGGTGATTCGCGACAATCTTGCGCTCAACGTCTGGAACCTGATTGCGCCGAACGATGCTATCGCCGCGTGGCAGTCGCGCGGCTAAGGCACCATTCATCCGCCGGAGCATTGATGGCGCGAAACTGTCGCAACGGGAGTAGCAGGTGCGCAAATATGCGGTGATTGGACTGCTGTTGCTTGCCGTCCCGGTGCCTGCCGCCGCCGGCGAGCTGTTCGGCGGCGTCTACGTCCACGACGTCAAGCTTCCGACCAACCTCAGCGGAATCGAAGGCGGCATGGACTTGCAGCTTGGCTACCGCGGCGGCGCCATAGCCAAGCTGTGGCGCGCCGAACTGCAGCCTTACGTCTTCGCCGCGGTCAATACGGCGGGCGAGACCAACTATGCCGCTGCCGGCATGGCAGCCAGGATACCTTTGGGTTCGCGGGCTTATTTTCGCCCGGGCGTGGGCATTGCCGTGCACACCGGCTCGGCCGACAAATTCTACCGCACGGACAAGATCGCGTTCGGCAGCCGAGTGCTGTTCGAACCCGAACTCGCGCTCGGGACGCAGCTCAATGACCGCCTCAGCATCGAGGCAAGCTGGGTGCACATGAGCCACGGGCAATTGCGCGGACGCGAGAACCCCGGGATCGACAATCTCGGCGTTCGGCTGAACCTGCGCCTTTAGCGCGAGGCGGGCTCAGCGCCCGATCATCGTCTCCGGCTTGACGACCCGGTCGAACGTCTCTTCGTCGACCAGCCCCAGCTCGAGCCCCGCCTCCTTCAGCGTCTTGCGATGCTTGTGGGCATGCTTGGCGATCGAGGCGGCATTGTCGTAACCGATCTCGGGCGCAAGTGCCGTCACCAGCATCAACGATCGGTCGCGAAGCTCGGTGATCCGCTGCTCGTGGGGCTCGGCGCCGTCGAGCATCCGCTCCGTGAAGCTGACCATGCCGACGCTGAGCAGGTTGATCGAGCGGATCACATTGGCGCCGATCAGCGGCTTGAAGACGTTCAACTCCATATGGCCCTGCAGTCCGCCGATGCTGATGGCGACATGATTGCCCATCACCTGGGCGGCGACCATGGTCAGCATCTCGGCCTGGGTCGGGTTGACCTTCCCCGGCATGATCGAGCTTCCCGGTTCATTCTCCGGAAGCTTGAGCTCGCCGAGCCCGCAGCGCGGGCCCGAGCCGAGCAGCCGGATGTCGTTCGCGATCTTGGTCAGGGCGACCGCGATGGTGTTGAGCACGCCGGACAGCTCGACGAGCGTGTCGTGCGCCGCGAGCTCGGCGAACTTGTTGGGCGCTGAGGTGAAGGGCAGCTGGGTGAGGTTCGCGACTTCCTTGGCAAATTCCTCGGCAAATCCCTTGGGCGCGTTGAGCCCCGTGCCGACCGCCGTTCCCCCCTGCGCGAGCCGCAAGAGGCGGGGCAACACGCCCTCGACCCGGGCGATGCAATCCCCGATCTGCGCCGCGTAGCCGGAGAACTCCTGGCCGAGGGTCAGCGGCGTCGCGTCCTGGAGATGGGTTCGGCCGATCTTCACGATATCGTCCCACCGCTTCGCCTGGTCGCTCAGCCTCTCGTGAATCCTGCGGAGGGCCGGGAGCAGCTTGCCGTGCACCGCCCGTGCCGCGGCGATGTGCATGGCGGTCGGGAAACTGTCGTTCGACGACTGCGCCTTGTTGACATGGTCGTTCGGGTGGACTGGCTCCTTGCCCCCGCGCTTGCCCGTCAGGATCTCGTTGGCGCGGCCGGCAATCACCTCATTGGCGTTCATGTTCGACTGGGTGCCCGAGCCGGTCTGCCAGATGACGAGCGGGAATTGACTGTCGAGATCCCCCCGCGCGACCTCCGCCGCGGCCTGCTGTATGACCTCGGCGAGCTTGGGATCGAGCCCGCCGATGCGCGCGTTCACCCGTGCTGCCGCTTGTTTGACGAAGCCCAGCGCATGGACGATCTCGAGCGGCATCTGCTCGCGCGGACCGAACGGAAAGTTGCCGATCGAGCGCTCGGTCTGCGCCCCCCAGTAAGCGTCGGCGGGGACGTCGATCGGTCCGAAGCTGTCATGTTCGGTGCGGGTGTCGTTGGGCATTGGTCCTCTCTCGCAATTGTCATTGCGAGGAGCGGAGCGACGAAGCAATCCAATGAGCGGAGCTGGATTGCTTCGCTAAGCTCGCAATGACGGAGCCGCTCCTGTTACTTCTTCCGCGTAAAGTCCACGCTGACGACGTTCGACCCGTCGTCCTTGGCCGTCTCTACCTCGGCCTCCGGCTCGTCATTTTCGGCCGCCTCATGTTCTTCGGCGGGCGTTTCGCCCGCGTCGGCCTGGAAGGTCAGGGCGAACTCGACGGCCGGGTCGTGGAACTGGGTGACCGCCGCAAAGGGCACGATGAGCGTAGCGGGCACTCCGCCGAAGGACAGGCCCACGGTGAAGCTTTCGTCGCGCACCTTGAGGTCCCAGAAGCGATGCTGGATGACGATCGTCATCTCGTCGGGGAAGCGTTCCATCAAATGCTTGGGGATCGAAACGCCGGGCAGGCGAGTCTTGAACGTGATGTAGAAATGATGCTCGCCCGGAAGGCCGCCCGATTGCTCGACCTCGCGCAGCACCCGGCCAACCACCGCCCGCAGCGCGTCCTGCACGATCTCGTCGTACGGGATCAGGCTCTCGGGGGTCTCGTCGCTCATCGCTTCCGGTGGTAGCGAGCCGGGGAGCGCGGTCAAGCGGAGTCAGCGATGCCGATCGATGCAACCCAGCCCTATGACGACAGCAACATCTTCGCGCGCATCCTGCGCGGGGAGATCCCCTCGAAGACGGTCTATGAGGACGAGCACGCGCTTGCTTTTCACGACATCAACCCGGCGTCGCCGGTGCACATCCTGGTGATCCCGAAGGGCCCGTACGTGTCCTGGGACGACTTCTCGGCCAGGGCCTCGGACGCCGAGATCGCGGGTTTCGTCCGCGCGGTCGGTCATGTCGCGCGCGAGGCGGGGCTGGTGGAGCCGGGCTACCGGCTGCTCGCCAATGTCGGGCCGAACTCGGGGCAGGAGGTGCCGCACCTCCACGTCCACATCTTCGGCGGACGCCCGCTCGGGCCGATGCTTGCCCGATAGACGTTCGACGAAAGAGGGATTGCCCTCTTGTTCGCAGCCGCTAGGTTCGCCGCAAAAATAACGCTCAAAAGGGGAGTTTAGAATGGCCACTGCTCCGACGCGCGGAGGCCTGTTCGGCCGCGTGAAGCCGCTGGACGCCATCCTGGCCACTGCCGAGAAAAAGGGTCTCCACCGATCGCTGGGCGCACTGCAACTGACCCTGTTCGGCGTCGGCTGCATCATCGGCACCGGTATTTTCGTGCTGACCTCGGTCGGCGCGCAAAAGGCCGGCCCGGGCCTGATGGTGAGCTTCATCATTGCCGGCGCCGTCTGCGTCGTCGCAGCTTTGTGTTACGCCGAGATCGCTTCGATGGTCCCCGTTTCGGGCTCCGCCTACACCTATAGTTACGCGGTCCAGGGCGAGCTTCTCGCATGGACGGTCGGCTGGGCGCTGCTCCTCGAATATGCCGTGGGCGCCTCCGCGGTGTCGGTCGGCTGGTCCAACTATTTCACCAACTCGGTCTTGCAGGCGTCGTTAGGAATAGACTTGCCCGCCTGGCTCAAGACCGGACCGGTCATCTTTGGCGGCGAGCCGGGCGGCCTCATCAACCTCCCCGCGGCGATGATCGCGCTTCTGGTGACCTGGCTTCTGGTCATCGGCACGACCGAAAGCGCGCGCGTGAATGCCGTGCTGGTGGCGATCAAGGTCACCGCGCTGACCGTCTTCATCATCCTCACCCTGCCGGCGGTGGAGGGCGACAATTTCAGCCCCTTCATGCCAGGCGGCGTGTTCGGCGGCTTCGGCTCGGGGGTCGGAATCCTCGGCGCCGCGGCGACCATGTTCTTCGCGTACATCGGCTTCGATGCGGTCTCGACCGCGGCGGAGGAAACCAAGAACCCGCAGCGCAACGTCCCGATCGGCCTCATCGGCAGCCTCGCCATCTGCACCGTCTTCTATATCCTCGTGACCGCCGGCGCGGTCGGCGCGATGGGCGGCCAGCCAATCCTCGGGCCCGACGGCGCGCCGCTCTCGGCGGGCTCGGAAGCGCTGGCCCGCGCCTGTGCGCTCCCCGAGAATGCCGGGATCCTCGTCTGCTCGGGCGAACCGCTCGCGCATGTGCTTCGCTCGATCGGCTTCGGCGCGATCGGCAACATGCTGGGCTATGCGGCCTTCATCGCCTTGCCGTCGGTCATCCTGATCCTGATCTTCGGCCTCACTCGAATCTGCTTCGTGATGGGCCGCGACGGCCTGTTGCCGGAGCGGCTTTCGACCGTTCATCCGCGGTGGAAGACGCCGCACGTCGTTACGATCATCACCGGCTCGATCATTGCGGTGCTGGCGGCACTGTTCCCGGTCGGACAGCTCGCCGATATTGCCAATGCCGGAACGCTCTACGCGTTCATGATGGTCGCAATCGCCGTGTGGATGCTGCGTCGGCGCGACCCGAGCCGGGTACGTCCGTTCCGCGTGCCGGGGCTGATTCTCGTCGCTCCGCTGACCATCGCGGGCTGCCTGTTCCTGTTCCTCAACCTCCCGACCGAGGCGCTGATCGGTCTTCCGTTGTGGGGAGTGATCGGGATCGTCTTCTACTTCCTCTACGGCTACCGGAAGAGCCATCTCGGACGCGGCCTCGTCGAGGTGCACGAGCCCGAGATCCACGACATCGAGCCCAGCATTCCGGGAGTCGACGAGCGCGATCCGCTGGATCCGCCGCGGCAGCCGCCGATCGGCTAAGTCCACGACCAACGCAGGAGAATGGCGATGATGGCAGCTGCGCAGGCTGATGCTCCGGCGGCGGTCGGCTTTATCGATCACGTAACCAACGTCTCCGACTTCATCTGGGGCGGCACCTGGAACGGCGAGCAGGTTCTCCCACTGCCGCCGATGGTCGTGATCCTGCTCGGCATCGGCCTGTTCATGATGATCGGCCTGCGCTTCTATCCGCTGCGCCAACTGTGGCCGGCGATCCGCGGCCTGTCGCGCAAGGCGGGGGATCAGAGCGCGGGCGAGATCTCGCCCTTCGCCGCCCTGTCGACCGCGCTTTCGGGGCAGGTCGGCACCGGCAACCTCGCCGGCGTCGCCACTGCCATCGCGCTCGGTGGCCCGGGAGCGATCTTCTGGATGTGGATCACCGCGCTGATCGGAATGGCACTGGCCTTTGCCGAAGGCGCGCTTGCCATTCGCTACCGCGAAATCACGCCCGACGGGCGCTACCGCGGCGGCCCGATGGCCTACATCACCTACGGCTTGGGCCCGAAGTGGAAATGGCTGGCAGTGCTGTTTTCGATCGGCACCTTGATTTCGGCCATGGTCACCGGAAACATGATTCAGGCCAATTCGGTGGGCGATTCCTTCGCCCAGCTGACGGGCTTCGACGACTGGATCGGCGGGCTGGTGGTCGCCGCTTTGGTGTTCGTCGTAATCATCGGCGGGATCAAGTCGATCGGCGCGGTTGCGGAGCGCGTGGTTCCGGCCATGGCCGCCGCCTATTTGGCGATGGCGCTGCTCGCGATCATCCTCAACATCGAGGATATTCCCGCCACATTCGGCCTCATCTTCCACGGCGCGTTCAATGCGCAATCGGCGACCGGCGGGTTCCTCGGGGCGGCGGTTGTGATGGCGATGCGCGCCGGCGTCGCCCGCGGCCTGTTCTCGAACGAGGCCGGCCAGGGATCGACTCCGATCGCCCACGCCGTCGCGCGCACCACCGATCCGGCGCTGCAGGGCCGGTTCGCGATGATGGGCACGTTCATCGACACCATCCTCGTGTGCACCATGACGGCGCTGGTGATCCTGACGGTCCAGGGAAGCTTCCCCGGCACCGATCCCGCCACCGGCCTTAGAACTGTCCAGGAACACGCCTGGTCGTCGGACCTGCGCGGCTTCGACATGACGGCGGGCGCCTTCGCTGCCGCCTTCCCGTTCGCGATCGGCCATATTTCGCTTGGCGCGCTGGTCGCTTCGATCGCGCTTCTGCTGTTCGTCTTCACGACCTTGCTAACCTGGTCCTATTATGGCGAGCGGGCGATTACCTATCTCTACGACCGCCTTCCCGGCGCGACTCCCGGCGGCGAGCGCGTGCTGCACGTCATCTGGCGGCTGCTGTGGTGCGTGATGATCTGGATCGGATCGTTCCAGGAGCTCGAGCTCGTCTGGCGCATGGGCGACATCGCCAATGCCGCGATGGCGCTCCCGAACCTCATCGCCCTCGCCTTCCTCGCGCCGGTGGTGTTCGCGCTTGCGCGGGGTCATCGCTCCGCGGGACGCGACCACGGCCGTGAATGCCCGCGCGAGCTGATTGACGAGCCGTTGGCGACGCAAGCGCCGCCGCCCGGCGCTAGCCGAGAAGGTCCCCCGCCAGCGACTTGAGGTCGCTCTCGGGCCGCGCGCCATAATGCTGGATCACCTCGGCTGCGCAGATCGCGCCGAGGCGAAGCGAATCCTTGAGTGTTTTGCCGCGCGCTGCGCCGAACAGGAAACCGGCGGCGAAGAGGTCGCCCGCCCCGGTCGTGTCGACCAGCTGGCTGATGGGCTCGGCGGGGACGTCAACGCGCTCCGGTCCGCGTACCGCGAGCGCGCCATGCTCGCTGCGGGTAACGACCAGCGTGTCCACCTTGGGCGCGACCGCGGCGATGGCGCTGTCGAGATGGGCAACGCCGGCGAGCGCCTCGACTTCAGCCTGGTTGGCGAACAATATGTCGATCCGCCGCTCGTTGAGCAGCTGGTTGAAGCCGTCGCGGTGACGGTCGACGCAGAAGGTGTCGGACAAGGTGAAGGCGACCTTGCGCTGCGCCTGCCGCGCGACCTCGATTGCGCGGACCATCGCGTAACGCGGGGTTTCCGGGTCCCACAGATAGCCTTCGAGATAGAGAATGGCCGAAGCGCGAATCTGTGCTTCGTCGAGCGCTTGGGGCGGCAGATGCTGGGCCGCGCCGAGGAAGGTGTTCATCGTCCGGTGACCATCGGGCGTGATCAGGATCATGGATCTAGCGGTCGGCGTACCGACGTCCGCGGCGGGCGTCGTGAATTCGACTCCCGCGTCGCTGAGGTCGCGGCGGTAGAATTGGCCCAGTGGGTCGGGAGCGACCTGGCCGATGAAACCCGCGCGCCCGCCCAGCGCTGCAACTCCCGCCGCCGTATTGCCGGCAGACCCGCCGCTGACCTCGCGCGCATCGTCCATGTGCGAATAAAGCCGCTCCGCCTCTTCGGCGTCGATTAGCCGCATCGAACCCTTGACCAGCCCCTCGGCCACCAGGAATTCGTCGCTGGCGTCGGCAATCACGTCGACGATCGCATTGCCGATGGCGAGCACGTCGAGGCGGGTATTGGTCATGAAATCTCCGGCTGGTCGGGAAAGCGCCGCGCCTAGCGACCAGTTCGACGCCCCGCAACATTGCCTCGGCGACGAACGGCGGGCATCGTGCCGCCCATGCGCCTTTTACTCGCCCTCGGCCTCACGGTTTTCCTTGCCGCCTGCGCCACCGCCCCGCGGCCGACGCCGCAGCCACAGCAGCCTCCGGCGCAGCCCGAAGAACACAGCAGCCTTTCGGGACTGACGGTTCAGGAGCTTGTCGCCCGGTTCGGCACGCCCGCGCTGCAGATCCGCGAAGGCAATAGCCTCAAGCTCCAGTTCCGCGGCCGCCGCTGTGTGATGGACACCTATCTCTACCCTCGCGGCAACGACGGACTGCGCGTCACCCATGTCGATACGCGCCTGCCCTCGGGCGGCGACATCGATCAGTCGGCGTGCATCTACTCGCTGCGCAACCGGCCGATCTGATCCATCGCCCAGCCCGCTGACTCGGCAACTACCGCATCGCCGCTGTCGAGATGCGGCGCGATCGCCGCCGCCAGAGCGGGACTGCCGCTATTGCCAGCGGCGATCAGGCAGTTGCGGATCATTCGCTGATGCCCGATCCGCTTGATTGGCGAGCCTGAGAACATGTCGCGAAAGCCCTGCTCGTCGAGCGCGAGCAGATCGGCGAGCCGCGGCGCGGCGAGCTCTGCTCGGGGAAGGAAGGCGCGATTGGCGTGCGCTGCGTCGGCAAACCGGTTCCACGGGCAGACGGCAAGGCAATCGTCGCAGCCGTAAATGCGGTTGCCGATCGCTTCCCGCAGCTCGATCGGGATCGGCCCGTCATGCTCGATCGTCAGGTAGGAGATGCAGCGCCGCGCATCGATCCGGTGCGCCGGGCCAATCGCTGCGGTCGGGCAGGCGTCGAGACAGGCCGTGCAACTCCCGCAATGGTAATCGGGCTCGGCCCGGTCCGGCTCGAGTTCGAGGCTGGTGAGGATAACGCCAAGGAACAGCCAGCTGCCATGCTCGCGGCTGACGAGGTTGGTGTGCTTGCCCTGCCAGCCGATTCCGGCGGCCTGGGCGAGCGGCTTTTCCATCACCGGGGCCGTGTCCACGAAGACTTTCAGTTCCGATGGCGCCTGCTCGACGATGAACCGAGCCAGCGCTTTCAGCGCCTTCTTGACGGTCTTGTGATAGTCGGCGCCCTGGGCGTAGACCGAGATCCGGCCAAGGTCGGGGCGCGCGGCGAGGGCGAGCGGGTCCGAGGCGGGAGCATAGCTCATCCCGAGCGCGATCGCGGACCTAGCGTCGGGCCACAGGGCGGTCGGCGAGACGCGCTGATCCGCGCGGCTTTCCATCCATCCCATCGTGCCGTGATGGCCGGCCTCGAGCCATCGCCTGAGGTCGATCCCGGCATTGTCGGCTGCGTCGGCGCGCGCGAAGCCGCAGCTTGCAAACCCCAGGCGGAGTGCTTCCGACCTTATTGCTTCCTCGAGGCCTTGGCTCTTATTCACGCGAGGGCCTGTACACCGGCGCCCGATAATTTCGTAGGAATTTCAGTGCTTCGACAGGTCCAAAACGTCGCCAGCGACACTGCACCGGCAGTCGAGGCCATCGATATCGTCAAGGACTTCAACGAGACCCGCGCCGTCGATGGCGTCAGCCTCGCAGTCCCTGCCGGCTCGATCTACGGCCTGCTCGGACCCAATGGCGCCGGCAAGACGACCACCTTGCGCATCCTGCTCGGGATCATCGATCCCTCGAGCGGCCTGCGCCGCGTGCTCGGCCGCGAGCGGCCGCTCGATGCCGCGGAAGAGATTGGCTATTTGCCCGAGGAACGCGGGCTGTACCCGACCATGCCGGCGCGAGAGGCGATCGCCTTCATGGGTGCGCTGCGCGGTCTCCCTCTGGCTGAAGGCCGTCGCCGCGCCGATGCGCTGCTTCACGAGCATGGCCTGGGCGAATGGGCGAAGAAGCCGATCCGCACCTTGTCGAAGGGCATGGCGCAGACGGTCCAGCTGCTCGGCACGATCATCCACAAGCCGCGTCTGATCGTCCTCGACGAGCCCTTCAGCGGTCTCGATGCGATCAACCAGGCGAGGCTCGAGGAGCTGATCAGGGGCGAGGCGGATGCCGGCGCGACGATCATCTTCTCCACGCATGTGATCGCCCATGCTGAGCGGCTGTGCGAACGCATCGCGATCATCGCGGGGGGCCGCGTTGCGTTCGAAGGCCGGGTCGACGAAGCCCGCGCGCGGCTGCGTCCGATCGTCAGGCTTCGCACCCGCAACAGCGCCGGGCCGTGGCTCGACGCGCTTCCCGCCGCCGCCCGCCGCGAGGGTGACGAATATGTGTTCGAACTGCCCGAAGGCGGCCCCGAACCCTTGCTCAAGGCGCTGATCGACGGCGGCGCCGGGATCGAGACGCTGGCGATCGAGCGGCCCGGCCTGCACGACGCCTTCGTCGCCATCGCCGGCAATGCCGCGGCCGCGGCGATGGCCGAGGAGAAAGGCGAATGAGGCAATTCATTCGCGGCGCCTTCGTCATCGCCCGGCGCGACTTTGCGGCGACGGTCCTGTCCAAGGCCTTCATCCTGTTCCTTCTGACGCCCTTGTTTCCGTTGCTGCTCGGCGGGCTGTTCGGCGGCATCGGCGCGCGCGTCGCGGCCCAGACCGAAACGCCCGTCGTCGCCGTGATTGCATCGCAGGGGGAGTTCGCCAGGCTCCTGCGTTCGCGCGATCAGCTGGCACCCGCCTTGGGCAGGGACTCGCTGGTCCGGCTCGTCGGCTATGAATTGGAAGCCGACGCCGACGGCCAGCGCCGGCGGCTCTTGGCGAGCCGGGACCCTCCGCTTCGGGCGGTGCTGAGCGAAGGCTTCGGGGAGCCGCGGCTGGTCGGCTCGCTGGACTCTTCTGCGATCGAGCAGGTCCGGCTGATTCTGGGCACAGCGCGCTCGGAGTCGCTCCCGGCGATCCGCGTGACGAACGTCCAGGCGTCCTCCGGCTCGCTCGATCGGCAGCGCGCGATTACCGCGCAGGTCAGCCAGATGCTGCTCTTCTTCCTGACCATTCTTTTGTCCGGAATGTTGCTGTCTCAGCTCATCGAAGAGAAGTCGAACAAGATCATCGAGGTGATAGCGGCCTCGGTACCAATCGACGCATTGTTCGTGGGCAAGTTGTGCGCAATGCTCGCCGCCTCGGTCCTTGGGATCCTGGTGTGGATCGGCGGCGGGGCATTGCTGATCCAGCTGGTCAAGCATGGGGGAGTGGCGACGCTTCCTCCGCCAGCGGTGGGCTGGCCCGCCTTCCTCGTCCTCGCAATCGCTTATTTCGCGACAAACTACCTGCTTCTGGGCGCGGCCTTCCTGACCATCGGCGCGCAGGCAGCGACGGTGCGCGAGGTGCAGACCCTGTCGATGCCGCTGACGTTCGCGCAGGTGCTGCTGTTCGGGTTTGCATCCACGGCGGTCGGCGCGGCCAATTCGCCGGAGGGCATTGCCGCGGCCGTCTTCCCCTTGTCCTCGCCAATGGCGATGATCGCCCGCGCGGCCGAGGAACCCGGCTTGTGGCCACACCTTTTCGCGCTCGCATGGCAGGCGCTGTGGGTCGCGATCATCCTGCGCCTCGGCGCGCAATTGTTCCGCAAGACGGTGCTGAAGTCCGGCCCGCGCCGCACATGGTGGCGCTTGCGCCGAGCTTAGCCGATCGCCTCGCGCGCCATTTCGGTCAGCTTGGCCATCAGCGCGCGGTGCGGGAAGGGGCCGTGGCTGATCCGGGCCACGCCCGCCTCGGCCCAGACCTTCTTGTCGGGCGAGCCTGGAAAAGCGATCACGTTTAGCGGCAGCGGCACGTCGCGCACGATCCGCTCGATCTGTTTCGGATCGGCCAGCCGGGGCACGAAGAAACCGCTCGCGCCCGCGTCGGCGAAGGCTTTCCCGCGCTCGATCGCCTGATCGACCAGCGCATCGTCATAAGTCTGCGTCTTCAGATAGAGGTCGGTGCGCGCGTTGATAAAGAAGTCATCGCCGACGGCTTTGCGGATCGCCGCTATTCGGCGAACTTGCAGGTCAAGCGGGTGAAGCCCATCGCCGCCGATAATTTGATCCTCGAAATTGCACCCCACCGCTCCGGTCTCCTTGAGCCAGGCGACATTCGCTGCCGCTTCATCCGGTTCGACTGCGTAGGCGCCCTCGAAATCGACTGTCAGCGGCAAATCGACCGCTTCGACGATGCGCCGGGCATTGGTCAGCGCAAAATCGATCGGGACCTGCTGCCCGTCGGGCCAGCCGTTGGCGTCTGCGACCGGGTGGCTGCCTGTCGCCAGCGCTGCGGCGCCCGCGGCTGCGACTGCGCGAGCGCTGCCTGCGTCCCAGATATTGAACAGCACCACCGGATTTCCTGCCTGGTGCAGAGCTTTGAAGTCGTCGAATCGGCTCATTGTATCCTGCCTCCGTCCCGGCGCTTGTGCAGGAACCGCGGCGCGCGCACCGCCAAAAAAATGTGCCCGCCTCACAAAAGGGGCTTATGGGCCTCGGCTGTCATAAAAGTGAAACAATCCTGTCACAGGGCCTTCGCGGAACCGTCGCTAGGGCGTGGGGGCGCAGTACCCGCCCCCAGACAGAGGATTTCACCCGTGAAAAAGAGCCTTTTCGCGCTTTCGGCCGTCGCCCTTCTCACCGCTTGCGGTGACAATTCGGCAGGCAGTGGCGGCGGGTCGTCCAGCGACATCAAGGTCGTCGGCTCCTCGACCGTATATCCGTTCACGAAGGCCGTGGCCGAGAATTTCATGCGGGCCAATGCCGGCATCCGCGTTACGGTCGAATCGACCGGCACCGGGGCGGGCATGAAATTGTTCTGTGGCGGGGTGGGCAATCGCTTCCCCGACATTCAGAACGCATCGCGCGAGATGAAGCGCAGCGAGTATGACGATTGCGTCAAGAATGGCGTCAACAACGTCATCGAGGTGCCTGTCGGAATCGACGGCCTGACGATCATCGAGTCCGTGAACGGCCCGCAAATGGACCTCACTCAGGCCGACATTTACAAAGCGCTCGCCGCCAACCCGTTCGGGAAGGGCGCGAATACCGCTCAGACCTGGAAGGACGTCAACCCATCGCTCCCCGCGATCAAGATCCGGGTCCTCGGCCCGCCGCCGACCTCGGGCACGCGCGACAGCCTGGTCGATCTGTATCTCGAAAAAGGCTGCGACAGCGATCCGGCGATGAAGGCGCTCAAGAAGAGCGATCCCGACAAGCACAAGCTGATCTGTACCAAGGTTCGCGAGGACGGCGCGTTCGTCGAAGCCGGCGAGAACGACAATCTCATTGTCCAGAAGATTTCGTCGGATCCGGGCTCGCTCGGGGTGCTCGGTTTCTCTTATCTTGCGGACAATGCGGACAAGGTGCGTGCTGTGAAGATCGGGGGGGTGAGCCCGTCGGAAGAGACGATCGCCAGCCTGCAGTATCCGGGGGCGCGCAAGCTCTTCATCTACCTCAAGGGCGAGCATATCGCCGCCAAGCCGAAGCTGCGCGATTTTGTCGCCACCTTCGCAAAAATGTGGGGCAAGGGCGGTCCGCTCGAGCGCATCGGTCTGGTCCCGTTCGGGGCGAGCGAGGCGGCGACCGCTGCGCAGCAGGCGAGCGAGCTGAAGCCGCTCGATCCGAGCACGCTTCGCTGAGCGGGAAGCGGCGCGCGAAATGAGCCTTGGCCTCGCGTTCGTCGCAGTCCTGATCGTCGCCGTCGCGGCCGGCTGGGTTGGTTACAGGCGCGCTCGCCGCCTTCGCGCCGCCGGTCCGCTGCATTCCTTGCCGACCTATCACGGCGCCCATGTCGCTTTGTGGGCGGCGATTCCTGCCTTGCTGCTCATGGCGGCCTGGGCGCCGATGCAGTCGCGCATCGTCGATCAGACGGTTCTCTCCAGTCCGGAAGGGCAAGCGCTTCCGCAATCCGACATGCAGCGCGGCGCCATCCTTTCGGAAGCGCGCGAAATCGCGCGCGGCCAGCGCGACCAGGGCTTCAATCCGGAATCCGCGACGATCGCTCCGCGCATCCGCGAAGCGGAAACGCGTTACTCGACGCTGGCGGCACTCGCCGCCGTGCTTGCAGCGATCGCGGCCGCCGCCATTGCGGTGCGCAAAAGCGTCCCCGAGTTCCGCGCTCGCACCGGCGTCGAGCGCTGGATGATGACCCTGCTGTTCGTGGCATCGCTGATCGCGGTTCTGACAACTTTGGGAATCCTCTTGTCGCTGATGTTCGAAAGCTTGCGCTTCTTCCGAATGTATCCGGCGACGTCCTTCTTCTTTGGCCTTGAATGGAGCCCGCAGACCGCGATCCGGGCCGACCAGGCGGGCTCGTCGGGTGCGTTCGGCGCAGTCCCGCTGCTGTGGGGCACGTTCTTCATCGGTGCGATCATCGCGATGATCGTCGCCGTGCCGCTCGGGCTGATGAGCGCGATCTACCTCACGCAATATGCGCCGCCACGGGTTCGCGCCTGGCTCAAGCCGATCCTGGAGATCCTCGCGGGCGTTCCGACCGTGGTCTATGGCTATTTCGCCGCGCTGACGGTCGCGCCGGCCGTGCGCGACTTCGGCCTAGCCATCGGAATTTCCTCGGCCAGCAGCGAAAGCGCGCTTGCTGCCGGCGTGGTCATGGGGATCATGATCATTCCCTTCGTCAGCTCGATGTCTGACGATTCGATCGCGGCAGTGCCCCAGGCGATGCGCGACGGCAGCCTCGCCATGGGCGCCACGACCTCCGAGACCATTCGCAAGGTCCTGCTGCCCGCCGCCCTTCCGGGCGTGATGGGCGGCATCCTGCTCGCCGTCAGCCGCGCGATCGGGGAAACCATGATCGTCGTCATGGCCGCCGGCCTAGCCGCCAATCTCACGCTCAACCCATTTGAGAGCGTGACGACCGTGACGACCCAGATCGTCGGACTGCTCACCGGAGAACAGGAATTCGACAGCCCGAAGACGCTCGCCGCATTCGCGCTCGGCCTTGCATTGTTCCTGATCACTCTTTTGCTCAACCTGATCGCCCTGCACATCGTGCGCCGCTACCGAGAGCAATATGAATAGCCGCGGCGCCTCCCGCTGGACCGATGGGTCGATGCACAAGCGCGTGCGCCGCCGTTACGCGGCGGAGCGGCGGTTCCGCCTTGCCGGCCTCGCGGCGATCGTCCTTTCCGTGCTGTTCCTCGCCTTCCTGCTGTTCAACATGACCTCCAAGGGCATCGGCGGGTTCAGCCAGTATCAGGCCAGGCTTCCGCTCGACCTCGCGGCGAGCGACCTGTTCCTCGATCCTGCAAGCCTTCGCGGGCCGGATGCCCGCCAGGTCGTCGCCTCAGCGGACCTTGGCGGAGTGATCTCGACCGCGGCTACCGATGCCTACGGGCCCGCCGCCGCCAACCTGTTCGGCGACGCTGCCGCAGGCCGGCTCGGCGACGAAATCGTCAACAATCCCGAATTGCTGGAACGCCGCGTCGAGCTGTGGCTCCCGGTCGGAAGCAAGATCGACGTCGCGGCCAAAGGGGAAGGGGACGAAGCCAGCGAGCGCTTGGTCGCCGATCTCCAGCAACGGGACGCGCTCAAGCGCGGCTTCAACATGCAGTTCCTGACTGGAGCGGATGCGACCGATGCCTCGTCCGTCGGCATTTGGGGGGCGCTCAAGGGCAGCTTCTACACGATCATCGTGACGATCCTGCTCGCTTTCCCGATCGGGGTCCTTGCCGCCATCTACCTCGAGGAGTTCGCGCCGCGGAACCGCTGGACGGACGCCATCGAGGTGTCGATCAACAATCTCGCCGCCGTTCCTTCGATCATCTTCGGCCTGCTCGGCCTTGCCGTCTTCCTCGGGATGATGAACCTGCCGAGGTCGGCGCCCCTCGTCGGCGGCATGACGCTCGCGCTGATGACCTTCCCCGTGATCGTCATTGCCGGCCGCAATGCGATCAAGTCGGTTCCACCCTCGATCCGCGACGCGGCGCTGGGCGTTGGTGCTTCGAAGATGCAGGTCACCTTCCACCACGTGCTCCCTCTGGCGCTTCCCGGGATCCTCACCGGGACGATCATCGGCGTCGCGCGCGCGCTCGGTGAGACCGCTCCGCTGCTGATGATCGGCATGCGCGCCTTCGTTGCCGCGCCCCCAGGCGGAATAACCGATCCGGCGACCGTGCTGCCGGTGCAGATCTTCCTCTGGTCCGATGAGGTCGACCGCGGCTTCGTCGAGAAGACCAGCGCGGCGATCATCATCCTTTTGCTGTTCATGCTATTGATGAACGGCCTCGCCATCTATCTTCGCAACCGCTTCGAGCGCCGCTGGTGATCCGGATGAAAGAAAAAATGCCTTTGACCCCCGTGACCCCGGTGCCGACGCCTTCGGCGGCGATAACCGCCGAGGCCGAACGCCGCGGCCCCCGAGCGGCGCGCAAGCGGTCCGATCCGCCCAATGCGGATCACGAAGCGAGCGCGCTCGACACGGTCCCCATCACCGAAGAGGGCCAGCCCCCGCTGACGAACAGACCCCCGGCCTCGAAAATGTCGGCGCACGGGGTCAGCGTCTTCTATGGCGAGAAGCAGGCTCTGAGGGACGTCTCGATCGAGATTTACGACGACCGGGTGACCGCTTTCATCGGTCCGTCCGGCTGCGGCAAGTCGACCTTCCTGCGCTGCCTCAACCGAATGAACGACACGATCCCGTCGGCGCGCGTGACCGGCCGGATCGAGCTCGACGGCCAGGACATCAACAGCGCCGCCATGGACGTCGTGCAGCTGCGCGCGCGGGTCGGCATGGTGTTCCAGAAGCCCAATCCGTTTCCCAAGTCGATCTACGAGAATGTCGCCTACGGCCCGCGGATCCACGGCCTTTCGACGTCGAAGGGCGAGCTCGACCAGATCGTCGAAAAGTCCTTGAAGCGCGCCGGGCTTTGGGACGAGGTCAAGGACCGGCTGGAGGAGAGCGGCACCGCGCTCTCGGGCGGGCAGCAGCAGCGGCTGTGCATCGCCCGGGCGATCGCCGTCGACCCCGAGGTCATCCTGATGGACGAACCCTGCTCCGCGCTCGACCCGATCGCCACCGCCCGGATCGAAGAATTGATTCACGAGCTTCGGGGCCGCTACGCGATCGCGATCGTCACCCACAACATGCAGCAGGCGGCGCGCGTATCGCAGAGGACCGCGTTCTTCCACCTCGGCGAGCTGGTCGAATACGGCAAGACGTCGGAGATCTTCACCAACCCGCGCCAACAGCGCACCCAAGACTATATCACTGGCCGGTACGGCTGATCGGAGTAACGATGATGCAACAGGCCAGCGGACATACGCTCAAAGCCTTCGACGAGGATATCGAGCGGCTGCGCGCGCTGATCAGCCAGATGGGCGGCCTTGCCGAGCATGCGATCGGGGAATCGATGCGCTGCCTGGTCCAGCGCGACGTCGAAGGCGCCGAGCGGGTCGTCCAGGACGACAAGAAGCTCGATGCGCTCGAAGTGGAGACCGAGCGGCGCGCAGTGCAGCTGATCGCATTGCGCGCGCCGATGGCGGCCGACCTTCGCGACGTCGTCGCCGCGCTCAAGATTTCCGGCGTCGTCGAGCGGATCGGCGATTATGCCAAGAATATCGCCAAGCGGGTTCCGCTGCTCGACAATGCCGGCAAGATCGAGCCGCTCTCGCTGCTTCCGGAGATGGCGCGCATCGCGACTTCCATGGTCCACGACGTGCTCGATGCCTTCGTGGAGCGCGATGCGGAAGCTGCCGTGCGCGTGTGCGAACGCGACCAGGCGGTCGACGATTTCTACGATTCGGTGTTCCGCACCCTGCTTACCCACATGATGGAAAACCCGCACAATATCGGCCAGTCCGCGCATCTGCTGTTTGTCGCCAAGAACCTCGAGCGGGTCGGCGATCATGCGACCAACATCGCCGAGATGGTCTATTATGCCGCGACCGGTCAGCACATGGCCGACCGGCCGGGCAAGTCCGGCAACTGAACATGAGCGCGAAGCGGCTGCTTCTCGTCGAGGACGACCGGCCGCTTGCGGACCTCGTCACCTTCCACTTCGAACGCGCGGGCTACGACGTTACCCGCACCGGTGATGGCGAAGAAGCGCTGATTCTCGTCGACGAGGTACGGCCGGACGTAGTCCTGCTCGACTGGATGGTCGAGGGGATTAGCGGCATCGAGGTCTGCCGGCGCCTCCGCCGCCGTCCTGGAAGCGCCAACCTGCCGATCATGATGCTTACCGCGCGCGGCGAGGAAAGCGACCGCATCCGCGGGCTGGAAACCGGCGCCGACGATTATATCACCAAGCCGTTCAGCCCGCGCGAGCTCGTCGCCCGCGTCGGTGCGGTTCTGCGCCGTGTCCGCCCGGCGCTTGCCGGCGAGCAGCTCGCTTATGCCGACATCGAGATGGATGTTGGCGCGCACAAGGTCCGGCGCGACGGCCGGGCAGTCGCGCTCGGCCCGACCGAGTTTCGTCTGCTCCGGCATTTCCTCGAGCATCCCGGCCGTGTCTTTTCGCGCGAGCGGCTGCTCGATGCAGTATGGAGCCACGACCCCGAAATCGACGCACGGACCGTCGATGTTCACATCCGCCGCTTGCGCCAAGCCCTGAATGCCGGCGGCCAGCCCGACCTGATCCGGACCGTCCGCTCCGCCGGCTATTCGCTCGACGCCGAGATCTGAGGCTTCCGCATCGAACCGCGTCTTCGGCGGCTTCATAAAAGTGCAATATTGCCGTCAACTGCCTGTCGCCGGTGGCGCTTAGCAATGCCCTAGCGGACGCGAAGAGCGGCCCGAACAAGGGGTGAGGCAAATGAACTTCAAGACAGTGGCACTGGCCGCAGCGGCGGTCACGGCAACCGGTATTTCCACCGCGGGCGAAGCACGCAGCATGCGCGCCGTAGGCTCGTCGACGGTCTATCCGTTCGCCAAGCTCGTCTCCGAGCGGCTGGCGCGCGCCAATCCGCGCCTCGGAACGCCGATCATCGAGTCGACGGGTACGGGTGCTGGCATCAAGCTGTTCTGCGCGGGAGTCGGTGAGCGCTTTCCCGATATTGCAAACGCCTCGCGGCGAATGAAAGCGTCCGAGGCCAAGGATTGCGCGGCAAATGGCGTGACCCAGATCACGGAAGTTCAGATCGGCATCGACGGGCTGGCCCTGGCCGCCGCGCGGTCGAGCGCGTTCAACGACCTCACGCAGCGCGACATTTACGCAGCGCTCGCGAAAACGCCGTGGGGCAAGCCGAACCGCGCCAAGACCTGGCGCGACGTCAACGCCAAGCTGCCGGCCGTCCCGATCCGCGTTTACGGGCCGCCGCCGACCAGCGGGACGCGCGATTCGCTTCACGAGCTGATCCTCAGCCCCGGATGCGAAACCAATGCGGGCATGGTCGCGCTCAAGAAGGCGGACGAAAAAAAGTACAAGGCCGTGTGCCACGGCCTGCGCGAAGACGGAGCCTATGTCGAAGCCGGCGAGAACGACAATCTCATCGTCCAGAAGCTCGCGGCGGACCCGAATACGCTCGGCTTTTTCGGCTACAGCTACCTTGAGGAGAATCCGGGCAAGCTGAAAGGCGTCGCAATCAACGGCGTGGCGCCGACCTACGACTCGATCAGCTCCTTCAAATATCCGGGCGCGCGGCCGCTCTACATCTACGTCAAGAACGCGCACGCCGCGGCGATCCCGGCCGTGCGTGCTTTCGCGGCCGAGTTCACCAAGGAAAGCGCGTTCGGGCCCAACGGCTACCTTCGCCGTATCGGCCTGATCGCGGGCCCGACCGCGGTCCGGGCGCGCAGCCAGACGGCGGCGCGCAATCTCGCGCCGCTCAATCTCGCGAGCCTCAAATAGCGCGTCGCACCTTTTGAATGATGACGGGCGCTCCCCTCCGGGGGGGCGCCCCAGGGCCTCTAGACGAGGCGAGGGAAAGGATGTTCGGAATGAAGTTGAAGTTGGTTGCGGCACTGCTCGCCGGAAGTGCCTTTGCATTTGGCTCGCCCGTCGCGGCACAGACGCCCTTGCCGTCCGCGCAGCAGGAAGTTGCGGAGCTCGATCCTTCGGACGCGGCCGCGGACGCAGCGATTGCCAGCGCCGCGTCGCTCGACGACGCGCAGTCGAAAATCGAGCTGATGCAGGCGCAGATCGAAGCCCTCCAGGAGTCGATCGCCCAGATCAAGGGCTCGCTGGTCAAGGCAACGCCCTCGTGGAAGGGTGCTCCGCAACTCGAGGATAAGGACGACGGCTGGTCGTTCAAGCCGCGCGGCCGCATCCAATGGGATGCGGGTTATGTGACCAATCCCGACAATAATCCGAACGGTGGGCTGCTGACCCGCAACCTCGGTTTCAACACCCGTGCCCGCCGCATCCGGCTCGGCGCGGAAGGCACGATCCCCGGCGGCTTTGGCTATAAGGCGGAGATGGATTTTGCCGGCGGCTCGGTCGGCTTTGGCGATGTCGTCCTCACCTACGCGCCCAAGGGCAAGCCCTTCAATTTCATCATCGGCAACCATGAGACCTGGAACGGGCTCGAGCAGATCTCGAGCTCGCGCTTCCTGTCCTTCATGGAGCGCGCGGCCTTCGACGATGCTTTCGTCAATACGCGCCGCATCGGCGTCTCAGCAGGCCTGGTCAACAAGGCCGGCGACATGCGACTCAGCGCCGGCCTGTTCGCCGCCCATTCGATCGACAATACGTTCGACAATGAAGGCTGGATCGCGGCTGCGCGCGGTGTCTATTCGCCGGTCGCAAGCGGCAATCAGCTGCACTTCGGCGCCAACTTGCAGCACCGCAAGTTCCAGGCAAACAACAATGGCGCGACCTCGTCCGCCACCGGTGCGCCTTCGACCAACCAGCTCGCCCGTTACCGGGCGCGGCCCTTCACCCAGACGACCGACATCCGTTTCGTCGATACGGGCAGCTTCGCGGCGAAGAGCGACACGATTGCGGGCCTCGAGTTCGCCGGCATCTTCAAGTCGCTGCACGTCGCGGCCGAAGGTCAGTATCTGTGGGCGAAGGCCTATGGGCGGGGAGACCGGCTCAACTTTGCGGACGGCAGCACGCTCAACCTCTTCCCCGGGAATCTCACGACGGTGCTTGTTCCAGGCGGCGGCGTGAGCTTCTGGGGCGGCTATCTTGAGGCTGGCTATTATCTGACCGGCGAAACCCGCGGCTACAAGAATGGTACGTGGGACCGGACCAAGGTGCTCAAGCCGTTCAGCAAGGGCGGGTGGGGCGCGGTCCAGCTCAACGGGCGCGTCGACTATCTCAACCTCGCGGATTCGGCGCTGCGCAACGGGTTCAACAACAACTTCCAGACGGGAGTCTTCGCACCGTCCCTCAACGACACCCGCGGAGGCAAGCAGCTCGGCCTGCTCACCAGCCTGGTCTGGATCCCCGAAGACTATATGCGCTTCTATTTCCAATATTCGCACGCGTTCATCACGGGCGGCCCGTTCGCCGACGAAGTCCGCGGCGTGCCGGCGACGACGCCTGGGCTGCACCGGGCGAAGTATGGCGTCGATTTCGTGGGCACGCGCGCGCAGATCGATTTCTAGCGCGTGCTGCGAAGCAAGGCCTTTCGGACCTTTTCTCCCCTTCCATGGTCGGAAAGGCGGCCCCCGCGCCCATTGGCGCGGGGGCGCACTTCGCACTCAATCATGGCCGAGGCCGGCGGATCGGCTAGAGAAGAGGATGTGGCTGGTAATGGCATGAGCGAACGCGCGCTTCTCAACGCTTTGGACGAGCCTGCGCTGGTGGTTGAGCGCGGGACCGTGAAGCTCGCCAATCGAGGCGCGCGCAGGCTCCTCGGCGGCCAGATCGAAGGGCGCGATGTGCGGCTCGCGATCCGCCACCCGCAGGCGCTCGAGCAGATCCTCGCCCATCGCAGCGGCGATGTCGAAGTCACCGGCATTGCCGATCCTGGCCGGCCTTGGCGGCTCAGCATCCGCGACCTTGGAGGCGGCGCGGTCCTCGTCCGGATGGTGGACCGCACCGAACTTATGGCCGCGGAGAAAATGCGTGTCGATTTCGTCGCCAACGCCAGCCACGAGCTTCGCACGCCGCTGTCGGCGATCATCGGCTATGCCGAAACCCTGGCCGAGGAAGGCGATATCCCCGCGGAGACGCGGATCCGTTTCGGCACGACGATCCGCAACGAGGCGCAGCGCATGTTGCGCATCGTCGAAGACCTGATGAGCCTGTCGCGGATCGAGGCCGACCGCTTCCGCGCCCCTTCCGAGGACGTGTCGCTCGCCGAAGTGGTGCGAAGCAGCGTTGCAAATGCTGCCGCGCCCGAGTCGTGTACGATCGACCTGCGCATCGCCGATGATCTGCCGCCCGTTCGCGGCGACCATGCCCAGCTGGCGCAGCTGGTCGACAATCTTCTGAGCAATGCCCTGCGCTACGGCTGCGGCAGCGATGATGCCCGCGTCGACGTCGAACTCGCCGTTGACGGCGGCTGGGTCAGTCTCGGCGTCACCGACCGCGGGCCCGGCATCCCCCGCCAGCACATCCCGCGGATTACGGAGCGCTTCTACCGCGTCGACGCGGCCCGCAGCCGCGAAAGCGGCGGCACCGGGCTTGGCCTCGCGATCGTCAAGCATATCGTCGAGCGGCACCGCGGCGCCCTCGATATCCGCAGCACCGTCGGCGTCGGGACCAGCGTTACCGTCCGCCTGCCCGCTAGCGAGCGGGGAACAGCGCGCTGAGCGCTTCCTCCACCTGGTCGATGGTGTAGGGCTTCTGCAGGCGGGGGCGGTCCTGCCATTTGTCGGGCATCCCCGAGTCGGCATAGCCGCTCGTGAAGATGAAGGGCACGTCCTTGGCGGCCAGGGCCTCGCACAGCGCGAAGACCCGCTCGCCGCGAATGTGAATGTCCATCATCGCGGCGTCGAAGGCGCCTGCCTCGATGCATTCGCGAGCGGCGGCCATGTTGGGCGCCGGCCCCACCACCGTGCAACCAAGCTCTTCGAGCAGATCGACCGTGAACGGCGCGACGACCGGCGAATCCTCGACCACCAGGATGCGGCGGCCCGCGAGCCGCGGTGCGGCCGCTTCCATCACTTTAGTGGACGAACCTCGCGACGACATCGCGGTACGAACGCGAAACCTTCACTTGCGCTCCCGAATCGAGAACCAGGAAGCATTCGCCGTTGGTATGCGGCTTCACCTGCCGCACCAGGTCTAGGTTGACGATGGTCGAGCGGTGGACGCGCTGGAAGCGGCGCGGGTCGAGCCGTTTCTCGAGGTCCTTCATCGTCTCGCGCAGGATCAAGGTGTTGTCGCCGGTCTGGATGCACATGTAGTCGCCGGCCGCGTCGATGCGCTCGATCGTGTCGACGTCGACCCGGAAGATCTGGCCCTGGTCCTTGATGTTGATCATCTTCTCATAGCGGTTGGCGGACGGCGGGTCCGGCGCCGCATCGGCGAGTTCCTCGGCCGCCTCGGGCGCATGTTCGGCGAGCGCTTCCTTGAGTCGCTCCGCTTCTTCGGCGCTGCGCTTTTCCGCCAGGCGCTGGCGGACCCGGTCCATCGTCGCCGCGAGCCGGTCTTCGTCCACCGGCTTCATCAGATAATCGACCGCCTGCGCATCGAACGCCCGAAGCGCGTGATCGCCATAAGCGGTGACGAACACGAACAGCGGCGGTTCGATGTCCATCAGGCCCTGGATCACGGAAAATCCGTCGAAGCCCGGCATCTGGATGTCGAGGAAGACGAGGTCGGGCTTGTGGGTCTTGATCTGGCGGATCGCTTCGCGCCCGTTGGCCGCGGTCGCCACCACCTCGATGTCGTCGTGCGCCTGCAGCCGCAATTGAAGTCCCTGCGTGGCAAGAGGCTCGTCGTCGACCAGAATGGTCCGGATGGTCATTAGGTCTTGTCTCCGGTTTCGTAGGGAATTTCGAGGATAACGCTAAAACCCCCCCGCTCGTTCTTTCTGGTCTCGAAACGATGTTCGGTGCCATAGGCCTGCGACAGCCTGTCGCGAATGTTCGCCAGGCCGACCCCGGTCGATGGGCTGGCTGCGAAGTCGGCGCCTTCGCCATTGCCGTTGTCGGCGACCTCGATCCGCACCAGCGCCCCCTCGCGCGCTGCAGTGATCCAGATGTCGGCGCCGTTTTCAGCCGGCGTGACTGCATATTTGATCGCGTTTTCGATCAGCGGCTGCAGCAGCAGCGATGGCAGGCGGGCGCCGATCGTCTCGGGTTCGATCCGGAAGTGCGGCCTCAACCGGTCCTCGAAACGCATCTTCTCAATCTCGAGGTACAGCTTCAGGGTTTCCACCTCCTGCGCCAGGGTCACCTTCGCCGTCGGCTCGTTGGCCAGGGTGTAACGCAGGAAGGACGACAGGCGCGCGAGCATCGCATTGGCGCGCTCGGTCTGTTTCAAAAGCACCAGCGTCGAAATGGAATTCAGCGTGTTGAACAGGAAGTGCGGGTTCAGCTGGTAGCGCAGCATGGCCAGCTGCGCGGTCGACGCCTGGCTCTCGAGCCGCTCGCGCTGGTCGATCTGTTCCTCAAGCAGCAGGAAGTAATTGATGCCATAATAGAGGGCCGCCCAGGCGGCGAGCAGCGAGAAATTGAGCAGGATCGCGCCGAGATACTGCACGCCGACGGGCTTGGCGTCGGGCTTCAGGAAGGTCGCGTAGCTCCAGGTCTCGATGACCGAAAAGGCTGCCGAGGACAGGATCACTGCCATCAGCGACAAAGCCAGGGTCCAGATCGGCTTCATCTTGATCAGCCGCCGGAACAGCGAGGCCATCAGCAGGGTCAGCGAATATCCGGTGGCGGTCAGCAGCAGCGTGTGGACAAGCCACATCCAGCCCATCGAATTGGCAAAGCCGGACAGCGAGCGCAGCAGGAAATAGCCGCTCCAGCCGATCGACTGGAGGATCCAGAACGCCCGATTCTTGTCGTCGAAGAAAGGCTGGTTGAGGCCCATCCCCCGGGCGATGGGATCGGCCGGAGATTGGATCGGGCTGTCGGCCACGCGCCGCGGGGCTGGAGCTCGGGCATCCATGGTCGCGCTGTCGGTCGCCATCGGCGGCGATATAGAGGTCAATGCCGGCCATTGCGAGCATCGGGCTTGCCTCGAGGCTGCCCCTCGCTTTAGCGGCTGGCGGCTATTCCCCTAACCTTCGTCCGCGAGGACTGCTGCCGATGAAGTTCCTGCCCTTCGTGCTTGTTGCTTTTGCGGCGTCTCTGGCCGCGTGCCGCGCCGGCGATGCCGGCACAGATCGCACCGCGCCCGCCGAGACCTTTATCGCTCCCGTCCTCGCCACGCCGGACGCGGTCGACCCGCACAGTTACGCTCGGCCGCTCGAGGCGCGCGTCACCCATGTCGCGCTCGATCTGTCGGTCGACTTCGATGCCAAACGCATCGGCGGGACGGCCACGCTCGACCTGCAGCGCCGCCCCGACGCTCGGGCGATCGTGCTCGACGACGGAGGCCTCGAAATCGCTTCGATCACCGATGGAGAAAAACAGCCTCTCCAGTTCGAGGTGGGAGCGCGCGACCCCGTGCTCGGCGCTCCGCTCACGGTTGCGCTCCGGCCCGACACGCGGAGGCTGATCGTCACCTATAAAAGCGCAGCGGACGCAAGCGCCTTGCTCTGGCTGACGCCGGAGCAGACGGCGGGGAAGAAAGCCCCATTTCTCTTCAGCCAGGGCCAGTCGATCAACAATCGCAGCTGGATCCCGACGCAGGATTCGCCAGGCATCCGGCAGAGCTGGGAAGCGACCATCCGCGTTCCCGCCGGCCTCACCGCGGTCATGAGCGCGCCCCGGTCTGCCCAGCCGATCACCCAGGGCGGCGAAAGCGTCTTCAGCTTCCGCATGAACCATGGCGTCGCGTCGTACATGATCGCGATCGCCGTCGGCGACCTCGCCTTCAAGCCGCTCGGCCCGCGCACCGGCGTGTGGGCCGAGCCTCCCACGCTCGATGCGGCAGCGAGCGAATTGTCCGATACCGAACGGATGGTCGAGACGGCGGAGAAACTCTACGGCCCCTATCGCTGGGGGCGCTACGACCTGCTCGTCCTGCCGCCCTCCTTCCCGTTTGGGGGAATGGAAAACCCGACCATGACGTTCCTCACGCCGACCTTCATCGCCGGCGACAAGAGCCTCGTCAGCTTGATCGCGCATGAGCTGGCGCACAGCTGGTCGGGGAACTTTGCGACCAACGCGACGTGGAACGATTTCTGGCTGAATGAGGGCATTACGACGTACGCCGAGCGGCGCATCGTTGAGGAACTTTACGGCAAGAAGCAGGCGGACCAGCAGATCGCGCTTGGCCTCGACGACCTCGACAAAGCCGTTGCCGAAAACGGCGGGCCTACCGGCCCGGACACGCGGCTCCACCTCGACCTTAAGGGGCGCAGTCCCGATGATGGGCTGAGCAATATCGCTTACGAAAAGGGTGCGGCGTTCCTCCGCACCATCGAGGAAACTGTCGGCCGCGACCGGTTCGACGCCTGGCTGAGGGGCTGGTTCGAGAGGCATGCGTTCAAGCCGGTGACCAGCGCGATGTTCCTCGCCGACATCCGAGCCCACCTGATCAAGGGCGATGCGGCCCTGGAGGAGAAGCTAATGCTCGACCGCTGGGTCTACCAGCCGGGGATCCCACCCAACATGGTCCGTCCCCCGCGCGATACGTTCGCCGAGCAGGACAAAGCGGCGGCGGCCTTCGCCGCTGGCTCACCGGTTCCTGCTGATTGGCAACAATGGACGACGGACGAGCGGCTGCGTTTCCTCAACCGCCTTCCGCGCAAGCTCGGGCGGAGCCGGCTGGATGCGCTCCAGTCGGCCTGGGACCTCAACGGCGCGACCAACATGGAAGTACGCTTCGCATGGCTGATGCTCGCGGTCGGCAATCGTTACGATCCGGCGGTTGCCTCGCTCGAGCAGTTCCTGACCAGCCAGGGGCGGGGCAAGTTCGTCCGCCCGCTCATCAACGCGCTGGCAGCGGATACGGTGTGGGGCAAGCCCATTGCCAAGCGGGTCTATGCACAGGCGCGGCCGCTCTATCACCCGCTGGTCACCCGGGCGCTCGATGAATTGAAGCTCTAAACGGCCTTAACCGCGCTTCAACTCTCTTTCGCTACTCCATCCGCAACACGGGAAACGGCGGGTGGATGTACGAAGCTCCAGATCGTTATAAGCGCTTGATTTCAGCGCGACTTCCAGGCGGCGAGTCGGCCGGCCTGGCGGCTGGGCCGACGGATTCGGAAAGTTCGCCGCTGCGCGACGTCCAGCTGATCTCGCGCGCCCAATTGGCGCCCTTCTTCGCTGCTGCGAATATCGTTGCGGCGCTGATTCTGGCCGCGAGCCTGTGGGACCAGGCGCTCGTCAGCTGGCTGCTGCCGTGGACGGTTGTTGTCGCCGCAGTGAACCTTGGGGCGATGCAGCTCGCTCGCACCCAGTCGATCAGCTGTGTCGGGCGATCGGGTCGCCGAGTCCCGACGTGGCTGCTGATCGGAGAGGTCGTGGTCCGCGCGCTCGTCTGGCTAAGCCTGCCACTTTACATGTTTCCGACGCTCGATCCCGGCAATCAGGTCATCGCCGCCTCGGTGATGGCCGGTCTTGGCGTTGGTGCTTTGGGGCTCGTCGTCATTCCGCCTTGCGCCACCGCCTGGATGGTTTCCTTCACCGCCGGGGTGGTCGCGGTGCTGCTGTTCGGGCGCAACAGCGTCCCGTTCGAACATATGCTGTCGATCGTGTTCACGATCGGCGTTTCGATATTCGGCGTCCTGACCGTCGCCCGCTGGGCCTTCCACCAGCTCAAGATGAATGCCGACGTTGGCAGCCAGAGCGAGAGTGCCAGCCTGCTGCTCCAGGAATATGAGCAGCGCGGCGTCGGCTGGCTGTGGCAGATCGATTCCGAAAACCGGGTCACCTACATCAGCTCTCGGATGAGCGCGCTGCTCGGCCGTCCGGCCGGCCAGCTGCTCGGCCACTCGCTTCCCGCGCTGCTCGGCGGAAGCGCCGAGCTCGGCCGCGTGCTTCTCGAAAAGCAGCCGTTCAATGCTCTCGAGATGGAGCTGAAGACGCCGCGCGGACCGCGCTGGATCTCGATCGCCGGCGACCCGATCGTCGACACCGCCGGCCGTTTCGAAGGATATCGGGGGGTCGGCTCGGACATCACCGAAATTCGTCACACGCAGGAGCGTCTGACCCACCTCGCCAATGTCGATGTGCTTTCCGGCCTGCCGAACCGCGGGCGGGTTCGTCAGCTGCTCGGCGAGGCGCTGCGCGGCGCGACCAGCGGCAATGTGCCGTGCGCGATCATGTTCCTCGACCTCGACGGCTTCAAGCCGGTCAACGACACGTTCGGCCACCCGAAGGGCGACGCCGTGCTTCGCGCCGTTGCCAAGCGGCTGGTCGACGAAGTCGGCAACGAGGGCACGGTCGGCCGCATGGGCGGCGACGAATTTGCCGTGGTGATCGAGGACGCGCAGAGCCGCCGCAAGGTCGAAAAGCTCGCCGAGCGGATCATCGCCGCCATCGCCGAACCCTATATCATCGACCAGACCGAGATCCGCATCGGCGTCTCGGTCGGCTGCGCGTTCGGGCCGATCGACGGCGCGACCGTGGACGATCTTATCCTCAAGGCCGACCTCGCCCTTTACCAGGCGAAGGACGCGGGGCGCGGCTGCGCCCGCTATTTCTCTTCCGAACTGCAGTCGGAGCAGGAGGACCGGGTCCGCCTCGAGGCCGATCTCAGGAGCGCGGTTGCATCCAAGCAGTTCCACCTCGTCTACCAGCCGCTGATCAATGCGCGGACCCAGAAGCTCGTCGGTTTCGAGGCGCTGATCCGCTGGAACCATCCCAAGCGCGGCCTCGTCCCGCCCAACGTCTTCATCCCCGTGGCCGAGGAGACCGGCCTGATGGTCGCGATCGGCGACTGGGTGATCAACGAGGCATGCAAGGCCGCGGCCTCGTGGCCCGAGCCGATCACCGTGGCGCTGAACATCAGTCCCAAGCAGATCGTCATGCCGGCGCTTCCCAACACGGTCAGCGAGTGCCTTGCCCGCTACAAGCTACCGGGCAACCGCATCGAGCTCGAGGTGACCGAGGGCGTGTTCCTCGGTGACAACGGCTCGACCCTCGACGTGCTGAAGCGGCTGCGCCAACTCGGCGTCGGCATCGCGCTCGACGATTTCGGCACCGGCTACTCGTCGATCGGCTATTTGAACAAGGCGGTCTTCCACAAGCTCAAGATCGACGGCAGCTTCGTGCGCGAAGCGGGGTCGCGGCCCGAAAATGTCGCGATCATCCAGTCGATCGTGCAGCTCGCCAAAAGCTTCCGCATGTCGGTCACCGCCGAGGGTGTCGAGACGGCCGAGGATTTCGAACGGATGCGCGATCTCGGCTGCGACATGATCCAGGGTTATCTGTTCGGCAAACCGCTCGCCTATGAGCGCGCCAACCAGATGGTTCTCGGCCTCGGGGAAAAGCGTCTGGCCGGCTGAGGCCTGGATCGGTTTTACCTGCGGCGGCCTTCGCGATAAGCTTCCCGCCCTGGAGGGCCATTGCAGCAGCTCGCGGCGTCATCGAGCCTATTTCGTTATCAAAGCGGCCGGGTGATCTCGCTGGGCCGAGTCATGCTCGGCGTATTGTTCCTTGCGGCGTCGCTGATCGATCCCGAGCCGGCGAAGCAGCAGAGCACCTACGCGCTGCTCCTCTCCTACCTGGTCTTCGCTTCGGCCGTGGCGATCGCCACCTGGCGCAACTGGTGGCTCGATGCTCGCCTCGCACTTCCCACGCACCTCGTCGACATGGCGATGTTCACCGCCATCGTCTTTTCCATCAACGGCTACACCAGCCCCTTCTTTCTCTTCTTCGTCCTGCCTCTCTCCGCCGCCACGGTCCGCTGGAGCTGGCGCGAGACGGCGCTGACGGCCGGCGCGCTGATCGCCTTATATCTTGCCGCCGCATATCTCGTCGCCGGGACCGGCACGTTCGAGCTCCAGCGGGTGATCGTCCGAAGCGGCCATCTGGTCATCCTGTCGCTGCTGCTGATCTGGTTCGGAGTCCATCAGCGCTTTACGCGCCTGTTCTTCCGCATCGACGAGTTCGAAGCCCGGCTGGGCAGCCAGGATGATCCGGGCGAGGCCGCGCTTGCCTTCGCCATGAAGGTGGCGGGCGCGCCGGCCGGCGTGCTGCTGCTCAACCGGAGCGGCGGCGACCGGTTCGAAGGACCGAGAATCACCGGCGCAGGGGTGATGACAGCACGGATCGATCGGCCACTTGTCCGCGATCCTGCATTCTCCGCATTTCTGTGCGACGTGCCGCGCGACCGGGCGCTGACGAGACAGCCGGAGCGCCGCGCCCGCTTCGCCAGAGCCGCTGAAGTGATCGACATTGATGCAGCCCGGCAGATCGGCCTCGACGAGGGGCTGATTGCCGAAGTTCGCAGCGGCACGGATTCGGGCTGGCTCGTTCTTTGGGGAATCGCGGACCTGTCGGTCGATTATGTCGATTTCGGGCGGGAGCTCGGCCGCGCCGTCGGCGCCATCCTGGATCGCCACGCGCTCGTCTCGGCCATCGAGATCAGCGCTGCGGCCAACACGCGCCTGTCGATCGCGCGGGACGTACATGACAGCATCGTTCAATTCCTCGCCGGCGCGGCAATTCGCATCGAGGCGATCAAGCGCGCCGCGAAGTCGGGCCGAAACGTCGCATCCGAGCTCGACGATCTGAAGCGGCTGCTGGTCGAGGAGCAGGACGAGATTCGCGGCTTCATCCACGCCCTCCGCAGGGCGCGGGAGCTCGAGCTGGGGGAATCGGTCGAAGAGCTGCGCGGATTGGCCAAACGGCTCGGCGATCAATGGTCGGTGGCCTGCGATGTACGAGCCCGCGACGACACCGCCTCAATTCCGATCCGGCTCCAGCTCGACCTCCAGCACCTGCTGCGCGAAGCCGTCGCCAATGCCGTCCGCCACGGCGGAGCCGACCGTATTGACGTCGACATTGCCGTCGATGACGGGGTGCTTCGGCTCTCTTTCGCCGACAATGGTTCCGGCTTCGACGGCGGCACACGATGTGTGCCGCAGGAGCCGCGGTCGCTGAAAGAGCGGGTGGAGCGCGCACACGGTTCGTTGCGCTTGGATTCAAGGCCCGGATCGACCACCATAAGCGTCGAACTTCCACTGGCCGGAACCAGCGCATGACCCGAGTATTGCTTGCCGACGACCATCCCATGATTGCCGCGGCGCTGGAAATGCTGCTCAACGGAACCGATTACGAAATGCTCGGCCGGGCGCGCACCGGCGGGGAAACGCTTGCCCAGGTCGCGCGGCTGAAGCCCGACCTGCTGCTGCTCGACGTCAACATGCCCGACGGATCAGGCCTTGAAGTCCTCGACCGGCTCAATGCCTCGCGCACGCGCCCCGCGGTTATTCTGCTGACGGCAGGCATGGAAGACCACCAGCTGCTTAACGCGGACGCGCTGCGGCCCGAGGGCATGGTGCTCAAGACCTCCGATCCCGCGCTGCTCCTCGATTGCATGGATGAAGTGTCGCGCGGCGGGGTCTGGGTCGATCCCGAAATCGCAGAGCGCACGCGAGCCGCGCGCGAGCGAGCGTCGAACGCCCCGGCCCTGACCAAGCGCGAGCGCGAGCTTGTCGATCTGGTCCGTCAGGGGCTGCGCAATCGCGATATCGCCGCGCAGCTCGGGGTCACCGAGGGGACGGTGAAGGTCTATCTCCACGCGATCTTCGAGAAAGTCGGCGTCGAGAACCGTACCGAACTGGCGATGCGCGCCGGTGAGCTGCTCGCCCATCGGTAGAGCGGCCGAGTTTTGCGGGCCCCTGGCCGGACTCGCTGATCAATAGCGCGCGAGGATGAATTCGCGCGCAGCGCGATATTCATAAGGGCTGATCCGCCCGTCGCTGTCGGTGTCCGCGATGTTGCGGAATTCGGCCGCCGCGGTGGCCGCTTCGGCGGCGTCGAGCCGCTGGTCACGGTTGCGATCGAAAAACTTCAGCGCCCAGTTCGACAGGACCCAGTCGCGGTCGAACAGCTGTTGCGCGGCGCTGGCTGCGCGGAGCTGGTCGGCAGCGGGCTGCGCCGCGACCGGCGCTGCGATCACGGCGATCGGCAACAGGAAGGCGCTTCGGGTCATTCCTGCAGAACGCACGAGGGGCGGGCGCGTTCAGCCCGGCGGCCGAGTCAGCCTCAGGACGCGGGCGTCATTGCCGAGCGCACGGCCTTGGCCAGCGCGTCCGCGCGAAACGGCTTGGCGAGAAGCGGGGAGTCGGGGGCCGCGCGCTTGACCGCCTCGGTTTCGCTGTAGCCGGAGACGAACAGGATCGGCTGCTCGCCGCGGCGTTTGAGGATTTCGCGCGCGACCTCCGCGCCCGACATGCCGGGCATGATGAAGTCGAGGATGACCAGGTCGGCCGCTTCGCGCTCGAATTCGGCCAGCCCCTCGCGCCCGTCACTCGCTTCGCGCACGCGGTAGCCCTGTTCGTCGAGTGCAGCGGCCATGAACCCGCGCACGTCCGGGTCGTCGTCGATGACGAGGACGGACAGCGGCGCTGCCGCCTCGGCCGGGGACGCCGGCTCCTCGGCGGCGCTCACCACCTCTTCCGCCTTTTCGGCCTTGCGGAACAGCAGCCGGACCGTCGTGCCTTTGCCGGGCGTGCTCTCGATCCGCGCGGATCCGCCCGATTGCCGCGCCATGCCATAGACCATCGAAAGCCCAAGGCCGGTGCCCTTGCCCACCTCCTTGGTGGTGAAGAACGGCTCGAACGCGCGCTCGGCGACTTCAGCCGGCATTCCGACGCCGGTGTCGCTGATTGCCAGCTCGAGATAATTGCCGTCGGCGAGCTCGGCATCGCCGCTGACCTCCACGGCGCGGGTCGCGAAAGCCAAGACGCCGCCTTCGGGCATCGCATCGCGCGCGTTGATCGCGAGGTTCAGCACCGCGACTTCGAGCTGCGTCGGATCCGCGAGCACCGGGAATGCACTCTCATCGAGGTCGAAGTGCTTTTCGATCCCGGGGCCGAGCACGTTGCGCAGCAGCGGACGCATGTTTTCGATCAGCGGGCCGACACGCGTCGGACGCACTTCGAGTCGCTGGACCCGGCTGAACGCTAACAACTGGCCGGTGAGCCGCGCGCCGCGCTCCGCCGCGGCAAGCGCGTTTTCGGCGTAGCGCTTGAGCTTGGCGTCGGCCTCTCGCTTGGCGACCAGATCGAGTCCGCCGACGACGACGGTGAGCAGATTGTTGAAGTCGTGGGCGATGCCTCCGGTCAGCTGGCCGAGCGCCTCCATCTTCTGGCTTTGCCTGAGCTGCTCCTGCGCGGCCTTGAGCTCGGTGATGTCCCGGGCTTCGAACAGCAGATAGATGACCTTGCCGTCGCGGTCGCGGACTGGCTGGACCGAGACGTGGAGGTGGGCAGTTGGAGCGCCTTCGCGTTCAAGCCGCACCTCCTGGTCGAACAGATTTCCCGCTGCCGCCTGTTTGACCGCCTGCTTGATGAGCCCCTTGTGCTGCGGGTAAAGCTGGAATGTCGGCGCGTCCCACACCTTGCGGCCGACCGCCTCGCGCGCATTCCGCGCCCGCCAGTGCGCTTCCTTTCGGTTGAGCTCGACCACGGTCCCGTCCGGTTCCATGAGTACGAGCACCTCGAGAACCGTGTCGAACACCGCGCGGAAGCGCGCTTCGCTCAAGGCCAGCTCGCGCGTCCGTTCGTCGACCTGGCGCCTGAGCTCGAGCTCGGCCTCTTTGGCGAGGGTGATGTCGGTCGCAACCCCGATGAAGCCGACGAGCTCGCCGTCCGGCCCGAAGCGCGGCTGCGACACGCTCCTCAACCATCGATATTCGCCGTCGTGGCGCAAATAGCGCCCTTCGAGGGTGAAAGGCTTGAGCGAGGCTTCGCCGGCGATGCTCTCGGCGACGATGCGCTCGACGTCCTCCGGATGAATGCGGGTGCGCCAGTCGAGCGTTCGCGCCTCCTCCCGCGTCAAGCCGACGAACTCGACATAATGGTCGTTGACGAAGTCGCGCACCCGGTCGAGCCGCGTCACCCACATCATCACCGGCGCCGAATTGGCGATCCGCCGGAAGCGCTCCTCGCTCTCACGGATCGCGCGCTCGGCCGCGCGCTGCTCGGTGACGTCCTGGACGAGGACGATGATCCCGCG
>Ga0247719_1000154_pt1 | contig 48855 bp, 51 predicted proteins | sample 41E_DmetaG_FD_189046 | JGI IMG/M metagenome (GOLD analysis project Ga0247719, IMG submission 189046) | Soil microbial communities from hillslope of Landscape Evolution Observatory, University of Arizona, Oracle, AZ, United States - 4-1-E_D | ecosystem: Engineered > Artificial ecosystem >...
AGCTCGCCGGCCACGCGCAGCTCGAGCGGTAGGCTGGACAGGAGGTAGCGCAGCCGCTCCTGCGCGCCATCAGCGGCGCCGGGCTGTGCCGGTTGGCCGGTGGTGCCTGCGCCAGGGCTGGCGCCCTGGCCCCCGCCGTCTGGCGTCACGTAGACAGACAGGCCGTTGCGCACGCCCTTGCGCAGCCCGAGATCGGCGATGTCGCGGCTGACCGTCGCCTGGGTGACCCGGAAGCCCTGCTCGCGCAGTGCCGTCGCCAGCTCGTGCTGAGTCCTTATCGGCCGGCGCTCGATGATCTGCCCGATCTGGCGCTGGCGCAGCTGCTTCATCACCTCCATCAGGCGCCCAGGGCTCAGCGGCTGAACAGGATCAGCGCCACGATGGCCGCGAATCCGATCCGGTAGATGACGAAGACGTCAGTGCTGAAGCGGCGCAGGAAGGCGATTAGCAGCGCGATGGCGGCGAAGCTGGCCAGCGCCGAGGCGGCCAGCCCAGCCAGCAGGACGGCCGGATCGAAGCCCACGACCGTGCCGTCGGCAAGCTCGCGCAGCTTCCAGACGCCCGCGCCGGCGATGATCGGCGTGCCCATGAGGAAGGCGAAGCGGGCAGCGGCTGCCCGCTCCAAGCCAAGCAGCAACCCGGCTGAGATGGTGATGCCCGAGCGGCTGATGCCCGGGAAGAGCGCCAGCGCCTGGGCGAGCCCGATGGCCAGCGCGTCGGCCAGCCGCAGCTCGTGCATCTGGCGCGTTCGGCGGCTGAGTCGCTCGGCGACGAAAAGAATGATCCCGCCGACCACAAGCAGGCCGCAGATGACCAGCAGCTGCTCGCGGAAGAAGGTGTCGATGAAGCCCTCGAGCAGGACGCCGATCAGCGCCGCCGGGACGACGCTCGTTGCCAGCAGCACGGCCATCCGGCGATCGGGGTCGCTGCCCATGCGCCGCTCGCGCAGCAGCGCCAGGCCGGCGAAGGCGTAGCGCCACAGGTCAGACCGGAAGTAGGCGACCAACGCCGCCACTGAGCCGAGGTGAAGGATGACCGTGAATGCCGGGCTGACGATCAGCGCGTCGTCCCAGCCGAGCAGCTGCGGCAGCAGGATCAGGTGCGCCGACGACGAGATCGGCAGGAACTCGGTCAGCCCCTGCACGACGCCGATGACGATGGCCTGGATGATCGTGTCCACGGCGTCCTATCTTGCGGCCCGCGGCAGCAGGCCGCAGGCGCTGGTCACCTGATGAACAGCGGCGCCAGGACGAGGGTGATCGTGGCCAGCAGCTTGACGAGCACGTGCAGCGACGGGCCGGCCGTGTCCTTGAACGGATCGCCGACGGTGTCGCCGACGACCGCCGCGGCGTGCGCCGGCGTGCCCTTGCCGAGCACGTTGCCGTTCTCGTCCTTCAAGTTCCCCGACTCGATGTACTTCTTGGCGTTGTCCCACGCGCCGCCGCCGTTGTTGAGCACGGTCGCCAGCAGCACCCCGGAGATGGTGCCGACCATCAGCAGGCCGGCAACGGCCTCGTGGCCCAGGAGCAGCCCGACGACGATCGGCGTGGCCACCGCGACCATGCCCGGCAGGACCATCTCGCGCAGGGCGGCGGCGGTCGTGATGTCCACGACGCGCGCGTAGTCCGGCCGCTGGCTGTAGTCCATGATGCCGGGCATCTCGCGGAACTGGCGGCGCACCTCGACGATGATCGACTGCGCCGTCTTGCCGACCGCGCGGATGGCTAGCGAGCTGAAGAAGAAGGCCAGCATCGCGCCGACGAAGGCGGCCACGAAGACGCCCACCTCGGCCAGGTTGACCGACTCCATCAGCGTGCCCGCCTCGCGGATGCCGTTGTCGATCTGGCGCTGCAGGACCAGGTTGACCTTGTCGATATACGCGCTGAACAGCAGGAAGGCGGCGAGGCTGGCCGAGGCGATGGCGTAGCCCTTGGTCAGCGCCTTGGTCGTGTTGCCCACGGCATCGAGCCGGTCGGTGATCTCGCGCGCGCCGGCCTCGGCGCGGCTGAACTCGGCCACGCCGCCGGCGTTGTCGGTGATCGGCCCGAAGGTGTCCATGGCCAGGATGTAGGCGGTCGTCATGAGCATGCCCATCGTCGCCACCGCCGTGCCGAAGATGGCGCCGACGTGCGGGTTGTCCGTGCCGGCGAACGCCTGCGCGCCGAAGAACGCGCTGGTCATCAGCGCCACGCCGATCGTCAGCACGGTCACGAAGGTCGTCTCGAAGCCAACTGCCGTGCCCGAGATGATGTTCGTCGCCGGGCCGGTCTTGCTGGCCTCGGCGATCTCCTGCACCGGCCGCCACGAGCCGGCGGTGTAGTACTGCGTGATGTACACGAAGACGACGCTGGTGATCAGGCCGACTGTGCCCGCGGCGAGCATCCAGACCCAGGTCGGGATGCCCATCGCGCCGACTTGCTGCGGGCCGGTCTGCATCATCACGTACGTCGTCACCGCCAGGCCGACCAGCGACAGCAGGGTCGTCGCCCAGTAGCCACGGTTGAGCATCTTCATCGGGTCCTCGTCCTCGCGGCCGCGGACGAAGTACATCGCCACGATCGTGGCCAGCAGGCCGAAGGCACGCACGACGAGCGGGAAGAACACCCACAGCTCCGGGTTGGGCCAGCCGAGCGTGGTCGCGATGCCGAAGGCAGCGACACCCAGGATCATCGCGCCGATGTTCTCGGCGGCGGTCGACTCGAACAGGTCGGCGCCGCGGCCGGCGCAGTCGCCAACGTTGTCGCCCACCAGGTCGGCGATCACGGCGGCATTGCGCGGGTCGTCCTCAGGGATGCCCGCCTCGATCTTGCCCACGAGATCGGAGCCGACGTCAGCGGCCTTGGTATAGATGCCGCCGCCGAGCTGGGCGAAGAGCGCCACGAACGAGGCCCCGAAGCCGAAGCCGACGATCAGGAACGGCGCCTCGGCGATCGTCACGTCGCCGATCAGCGTCTCGTAGGCGACGAAGATGCCCCACACGCCGAGCAGCGACAGGGCGACGACGAGGAAGCCTGACACAGCGCCGCCGCGCATGGCGACCTGCACTGCCTCGACCAGGCTGCGCCGCGCGGCGGCGGCGGTGCGCACGTTGGAGCGCACGCTTATGACCATGCCGATGATGCCCGAGGCCATCGATGCGACAGCGCCGACGAGGAACGCGATGGCAGTCATCAGGGCGATCGGCAGCCCGGACAGCTCGGGCACGTCCGCGACGTCAGGCGTCTCGACGACGTAGATGACCACGCCGATGACGACGGCGGCGACGAGGGCCAGCAGCCCGATCGTCGTGTACTGCCGCTTGATGAAAGCGTCGGCGCCTTCGCGGATCGTGTCACCCACGTCCTGCATCGCCTGGGGTCCCTTGTCGCGGCGCAGCACGTCGCGGGCCAGGTAGCCGGCGAACAGCACGGCCGCAAGGCCGGCGAGTGGGACGATCCACAGGATCAGGTCAGCGAGCTCCACGCCTGTGCGCCTCCTCGAAAGCGTGACAGCCGGCGGGACGGTTGGGCAGGCCACCGCGGGCGCAACCCTCGCCGGACATGGAAGAGCCCCGGCTCACCCGGGGCCTCGTTTGGGATCTGAGCGCGGCGGAGTGTAGCACAGGGCCGGCGGGCGACGACGCCCATCGGTCGGCCAGCCGGTGGCCCCCAGCGCCCCTATACTCGCCAGCCTGTGAGCCGTCGTCCGCTCGGCTGTCTGATCGAGATCGCCGAGACCCTCATCCTGACCCTGATCATCTTCTGGGTCATCCAGACTTTCGTCGCCCAGCCCTATCGAGTCGAGCAGAGCAGCATGCGCGCGACGCTCGAGCCGGAGCAATACGTGCTGGTCGACAAGCTGACGCCGCACTTCGATGACTACTCGCGCGGCGACATCATCGTCTTCAACCCCGCCCAGCGCGATGCCGAGTGCAGCGCCGAGCCGGACGTGCCGCTGGACGGCGTGGTGCCCTATATCAAGCGCGTCATCGGCCAGCCGGGCGACAAGATCGAGATCCGCGACGGGTTGGTGCTGGTCAATGGCGCCGCCCTCGACGAGCCTTACACACTGGGCAGCCACACCGAGCCGGGCGACCAGAGCAGCTGGACGGTCTCAGCCGATCGGCTGTTCGTCATGGGCGACAACCGGACGCCCGGTGGCTCGAGCGATTCGCGCGGCATGCTCGGACCGATCTGTGTCCGCGACGTCATCGGCCGTGCCTGGCTGCGCTACTGGCCGCTCGACACGCTCGGCATCCTGCAGACGCCAACCTACCCCGAGCTGCCGCCGGGCGGCGATCCGGCGCCGGCCGGCGAGCCCTAGCTCAGTCGCCCGGGCCGATCACCCAGCGGTCGATCTCGCGCGCATAGGCGAACAGCTCGCCCTCGTCGAACCACATCCTGAGCTCGGCCTCCGCCGTCTCCGCGCTGTCCGAGGCGTGGACGATGTTCTGGCCGGTCTCGAGTGCGAAGTCGCCGCGGATGCTGCCCGGCGCTGCCTCGTGCGGCCGTGTCGCGCCGTTGATCGCCCGACAGACGGCGATGGCATTCGGCCCCTCGAGCGCAAGCGCGACCAGCGGCGCCGAGACGATGAAGTCGACAAGGCCGCCGAAGAACGGCTTGTCGCGGTGGATGGCGTAGTGCCCCTCCGCCAGGGCACGGTCGACGTGGACCATCTTCAGCCCGACGAGGCGCAGGCCGCGCTGCTCGTAGCGGTCAATTATCCGGCCGACCAGCGCGCGCTGGACGCCGTCAGGCTTGATCAGGATCAGGGTACGTTCGCTCATTGGCTCAGGTTAACCGGAGCGCGCGCTCCAGCCTGGCCGTCGCGCGCGACGGCGTGATGACGGCCATGCACAGCGCCTCGTCGCGGATCAGCCGCTGGGCAAGCGACTGCAGCTGGTCGGACGTGACGGCGGCTAGCTCGGAGAGCGCCTGGTCGAGCGTCAGCACGCGGTCGTGCAGCGCCTCCTGGATGCCCAGCCACGCGCAGACGTGGCGGCTCTCCTCCAGCCGCAGCTCGAGCCGGCCGGAGACGTAGGCCCGCGCCCGGGCCAGCTCGTCGGGCGGGATGGATTCGTCACGCAGCCGGCGCAGCTCGACAAGGATTGCCTCGAGCGCGGCAGCCTGGTCGGCCGGATCGACCCCGGCGTAGACCTGCAGGCTGCCGCAGTCGGCGAGGTCCGATTGGAACGAGTGGACGTCGTAGGCCAGTCCGGCCGCCTCGCGAACGTTGAGGAACAGCCGGCTGGCCGAGCCCTCACCGAGGACCGCGTTGAGCAGCTCGAGGGCCCACTGGTCGGGATGGTCGCGCGGTAACGCCGGCAGGCCGAGACAGATGTGGGCCTGGGCGCAGCTCCGCCGCTCGACGCGCAGCCGGCTGGCGGGCAGGGCCGGCGCAGGCTCGTAGGTCGGGAAGGGTGGCTGCTCGCCGTTGCCGGCGGCCGAGCCGTCGAGGAAGGCGCGCGCGACGAGATCGCGTGCCGTGGCATGGTCGATGTCGCCGGCGACGGCGACGACGCCGCGCTCCGGCCGGTAGGCGCGCGACCAAAAGTCGCGGAGGAGCGGCTCGTCGAGGGCACGGACGCTGTCCTCGCTGCCTGCGATCTCTCGGCCGAGCGACGTCGCGCCGCCGTAGAAAGCCTCGTCGAACAGGTTGAAGACGTACTGCGCCGGATCGTCGCGGTACGAGCGAATCTCCTCGACGATGATGCCGCGCTCGCGTTCGATGTCCCTGGCGCGGAGCAGCGGCCGGACAGTCAGCTCGGCTAGGACGTCAAAGGCGCGCTCGGCCTCGCGCAGCGGCAGCCGGACCCAATAGACGGTCGATTCGCGGTCGGTCGCCGCGTTGCACGTGCCGCCGTGCGCCTCGACAGCGTCGGCGACAGCCCGCGAGTCAGGCAGTGCGGCCGTGCCCTTGAAGGTCAGGTGCTCCATGAAATGGGCCACGCCCCATTCGGCGTCAGCCTCATGGCGCGATCCCGCCAGGACGTAGTACGCGACCGACAGCGAACGGCTCGGCAGCTGGGCGGAGATGACCCGCGGCCCGCCGGCCAGCGTCGAGCGCTCGAACATTTGGCCGTGATGCTACACGCCGGGCCCGGCAATGCCGGGCCCGGCGTGGTCTGCGGCCGGCAGGTCAGGCCAGGCCGCGGCAGGCTGGGTTTCCGATCGATCGCTGGTCAGGCGATAAGCGTCTCCAGCCACGGGACGGCGAAGAACAGCACGAAGGCCAGGCTGACAGCCCACATCAGCGGATGGACCTCGCGCGCGCGGCCGGTGACCAGCTTCAGGAAGACATAGCTCACGAAGCCCGCGGCGATGCCTTCGGTGATGGTGAAGGTCAGCGGCATGACGATCAGCGTGACCAGCACCGGGAAGACGACGTCGATGCGCGAATCGGTTGGCGTTGGCGGCGAGGGTGCGCGCAGGTCATGCTCCTCGCCGCGCGCCGGGCCGGTGGTCGCCGAGGGCTCAGCGCCCCAGTCGAACTCGCGCGCGATGGTGAACATCAAGAAGCCGACCACGACCAGCACGGGCGCCGTAGCTTGTGCAGGCACGATGCCGGCGATCGGGGCGAACAGGATCGCGACAAGGAACAGGATGCCGACCACGACCGAGGTCAGGCCCGTTCGCCCACCCTCGGCCACGCCGGCCGCCGACTCGATGTACGTCGTGTTCGAGCTGACACCGAAGGCACCGCCGGTGACCGCGCCGAGCGAGTCGACCAGAAGCACGTTGCGGATGCCCGGCAGGCGGCCGTCGGCATCGACGAAACCGGCCTGCTCACCAACGCCCACGACCGTGCCCATGGTGTCGAAGAAGTCGGCCATCATGAGCGTGAAGACGACCAGCGCGACGATGATGAAGTTGTGGTTTACCCACACGCCGAACAGGTGCTCGGGCATCAGCGGCTGCAGGATCGTCTGGAAGTTGGCCGGGTCGAAGTTGAAGAAGTAGCCGCTGAGATCCGTCGGCAGTACCGCCGTGTTGGGCAGGAAGCCCGAGTTGGCTGGGCCGACGATCATGTTCAGCACGATGGCGATGATCGTCGTGGCCAGGATCGTGATCAGCAGGGCACCGCGCACGTTGCGTGCCATCAGCGCCAGCGCGATGCCGAGGCCGATGATGAAGGTCAGCGTCGCGACGTTAACGATCTCGCCAGGCTGGACGGGTCTTGCCGCGCCCGGGCCGAGCGTGACGAACCCACCGGTGACCAGGCCGATGAACAGGATGAACAGGCCGATGCCCACCGCGATCGCGCGCTTGAGGTTGAGCGGGATGGCGTTCATCACCGCCTCGCGCAGGCCGGTCAGGACCAGGATGGTGATGATGATGCCTTCCCAGACGATGATCGACATCGCGTCCTGCCAGGCCATGCCCCGGCCGAGAATCAGCTCGAAGGCGACCACCGCATTGAGGCCGAGGCCAGCCGCCAGCGCGAACGGGTAGTTCGTCGCGAGGCCCATGGCGATGGTCAGGATGCCCGCCGCAAGGGCCGTTGCGACGGCCACCGCCAGGAAGGGCGGTCCGGCCTCAGCGAGGGGCCCGCTCGACAGGATCTGCGGGTTCACGAAGATGATGTAGGCCATGACCATGAACGTGGTCAGGCCGGCGCGGACCTCCGTGCCAACGGTCACTCCGCGCTCGCGCAGCTTGAAGAAGGACTCCATGCCCTCTCCCACCTCCCTCTCTTGGCCGCCTGTCACCGGCGGCATGCTCCCCCTTCCCTGGACCAGAGCGGCCTTTGGGCGGCCGCGTCAGCTCCCTTCGTTACCCTCCCCTGGGTGCTCTGAGCGCTCGCCGACGTCGAGCGCACCCAGCTCCATCTGGACGTAGTCGCTCGTCGGGAAGGTGAATTGCTGCTGCTCGGGCTCCTCGGCGGTGGGCCGGCCGAGGGGTGCGAACTCGACGACGATCTGCTCGTCGCCCTGAACGAGGGTATAGACGATCAGCTGGTCGGGCCGGGTCTCGAACTCGAGGTGCTCGAAGGAGTCGATGTTCAGGCAGATCGAGAGCGGGGTGAAGAAGGTCGAGACCTCCGGCCGGTCGACGACGATGCGCTCCACCCAGCCGGTGCCGTGCGACATCTGGCTGCCCGCTCGGAAGTAGCGGTACGAGACCGTCTGCTTGAGCAGCGGGCGCAGGAGGTTGTAGATGTCGGTGGGGCTCGAGACAAGTCCGCTGTTGACGAAGAACTTCGCCGGCGGTTCGAGCGACACGCTCCTCCTCGCAGCTCGGTGGTCAGTTGACCCAGGCTCGGCGGTGATGGTAGCGCAGCGATGGCCGTGCGGAAGCATCGAATCGACAACGGGCGGCGGCGGGTCGGCGGGCAGCGGCGGGTCGGCTGTTCAGCGGCGGGTCGGCTGTTCGCCCCCCGCAAGGTTGCGGCCAAGCATCGCCGCCAGCCATGCGGCGCGGGCGGCCTGCATTGCAACGTGTTCGCGCCGAGCGAACCAGCCGGGTCGCAGCCGGATCAGCAGAGGTGCAGCGCCAGTGCGTCGACTGGTTGGCCGTTACCTCGCCCCAGGCGAACAAGCCGCGGCCGACAATCCAGACCATCCACCGCAGGGTGGCCCGGCCCGCCGGCGCGCGTATCATCCCCGCCAGATGCTGATCGCGATCGATGTCGGCAACACGAGCATGACCGTCGGCCGGCTCGAGGGCACCCAAGTCGGCCCGACGCGCCGGGCGGCGACGAACCCGCGCGCCAGTGCCGACGAGCTGCGACTGCTGCTGGACGGCCTGCTCGAGCTGGACGGCGGGCGCATGGCAGATGTGCGCCAGATCGTCGCCGCGTCGGTCGTGCCGGCGCTCAGCGCCTCGCTGGCTGAGCTTGCCGGCCGCCTTGAGATCGGGCTGACGCTGGCCAGCGCAACCAACGTGCCGCTGCCCGTGCGCGTCGACCGGCCGTCCGAGGTGGGCTCCGACCGCCTGGTCAACGCGCTGGCCGCTGTGCGCCTCCACGGCGCGCCGGCGATCGTCGTCGACTTCGGCACGGCGACCAACTTCGACGTTGTCGCCGCCGACGGGGCATACATCGGCGGCGCCCTGGCGCCCGGGCTCGAGCTGGGCCTCGAGGCGCTGGCCACGCGGACCGCCAAGCTGCCACGCATCGAGCTCGCCCGGCCGGCGCGGGCGATCGGCCGCGACACGGTGGCGGCAATGCAGAGCGGGGCGGTGATCGGCTATATCGGCCTGGTGCGCGAGCTGCTGGCGGCGATCCGCGCCGAGCTCGCCGCCGAGTCAGAGGCCCGGCCGACGGTCATCCTGACTGGCGGCCTTTCCGCCGCTGCCTGGGCGACCGAGATCCCGGGCGTCGACGTGATCGACCCACTGCTGACGCTGCGCGGCCTGGCCATCCTGCACGCCGAGACGCACGCTCGGGCAACCTCGTGACGGATTCCCCGCCGCTGGCCGGCCGGCTGGTGCTGCTCGGCGTGAGCGGCTCGATTGCGGCCTACAAGTCAGCCGAGCTGGCCCGCGCGCTGACGGCCGCCGGCGCCGACGTGCAGCCGCTGATGACCCACTCGGCGCAGGCGTTCATAGGGCCGCTCACCTTGGAGACGCTGACCCGTCACCGGCCGATGACCGATCCGCTGGAGCTGCTGCCCGACGGCCGGATCGCGCACATCGTCGCCGCTGACGCGGCCGACGCGATCCTCGTGGCGCCGGCGACCGCGCGCTGGCTGGCTGCGATGGCCGCCGGCCTGGCCGACGACGTGATCACCGCCACCTGCCTTGCCTCGACCGCGCCGGTCGTGGTCGCGCCAGCGATGGACGGCGAGATGTTCGCCCACCCGGCGACGCGGGCGAACGTCGAGCGGCTGCTCTCGTATGGCTACCGGATCGTCGCGCCTGAGGTCGGGCCGCTGGCCTCGGGCCACGTCGGGCTGGGCCGGCTGGCCGAGCCGGCGCGGATCATGCAGGCGCTCGAGGAGGTGCTCCGCGACCGGCCGCTGCGCCAGCCGGACCCGGCCCAGCGCCCGCCACGGATGTCAGCCCCGCCAACCCCGGACCTCACCGGCTGGCACGTCGTAGTCACTGCCGGTGGCACGGCCGAGCCGATCGACCCGGTGCGCTTCATCGGCAACCGTTCATCAGGCCGAATGGGCGTGGCGGTCGCGGAGGCAGCCCTCGCTCGCGGCGCCCGCGTGACGCTGGTCCGCGGCCAGACGTCCGTGCCACTGCCCGACGGCGCCGAGCTGGTCGACGCCCCAACCGCGGCCCAGATGCGCGATGCCGTGCTCGCCGCGCTGCCAGACGCGGACGCCCTGGTGATGGCCGCGGCCGTCGCCGACTTCCGCCCGCGCCATGTCGCCGACACGAAGATCGGCCGCGCAGGCTCGCTGACGATCGAGCTCGAGCCAACCGACGACATCCTGGCCGAGGCGGCGACGAAGGCGCGGCAGATGTCCCGCCGCCCGCTGATCGTGGGCTTTGCCGCCGAGACCGGCTCGCTCGAGCGCGCGCCTGAGAAGGCTGCCCGCAAGGGCGTCGACCTGCTGGTCGCGAATGATGTGGCGGCCGAGGGCTCGGGGTTCGGCAGCCCGACCAACCAGGTGACGCTGATCTTCCCCGGCGCGGCGGCGGAGGAGTGGCCCCTACTCCCCAAGCGCCAGGTAGCTGATCGGCTGCTCGATCGGCTGGTCGGCCTGCGCGGGCCGGACGGTGCATCATTGGGCCGATGAGCGCCAACACCTCGACAAGCCGCCTGACCACCGCTGACATCGCGCGCATGCACGCCGACGGCGAGCGGATCCCGATGCTGACCGCCTACGACTACCCGACCGCCCGCCTGCTCGACGAGGCCGGCATCCCGTTCCTGCTGGTCGGCGACTCGCTGGGCACTGTGCTGCTCGGCTACGACAGCGAGATCCGTGTCTCGATGGCGGACATGCTCCACCACACCGCGGCCGTGGTCCGCGGCTCCTCGCGCGCGCTCGTCGTTGGCGACATGCCCTTCCTCTCCTACGCCACGCCCGAGGAGGCAGTCGAGAACGGCGGCCGCTTCCTGCGCGAGGCCGGTGCCCAGGCGGTCAAGGTCGAGGGTGGCGTGCGCAGCGGCCGGACGATCGAAGCGCTGGCCCGGGCGGGCATCCCGGTCATGGGCCACATCGGCTGGACGCCCCAGTCGAAGCACGCACTGGGCGGCAAGGTGCGCGTCCAGGGCAAGACCTCGGATCGCGCGCGCAGCCTGCTGGCTGACGCGCTGGCTGTCCAGGAGGCAGGCGCCTTCTCGATCGTCCTCGAGCTGGTGCCCGAGCAGCTCGCAGCGGCAATCACCGCGCGGCTGAGGATTCCGACGATCGGCATCGGTGCCGGTCCTGGCTGCTCCGGCCAGGTGCAGGTGATCACTGACCTGCTGGGCATGGCCGACTGGCAGCCGCGGCACGCCCGGCCTTTCGCCGACCTGCGAACGACGATCCTCGACGCCGCGCGGCGCTACGCCGATGAGGTCTCCAGCGGCACGTTCCCCGGCCCGGAGCAGACCGTCCGGATGGACGACACGGTGCTGGACGACGTGCTCGGACGGACGGCGCTCGACCAGCCGCTGGCCGGCCTGCCCATCCCCCTCGATCGGGACCTCTAGGCCCTGCTCGCCGCGCCGCCCGATCGCGCCGCTTGATGGAGGTCGTGCGCGACCGCACCCAGCTGGCCGCTGCCAGGCGAGGGCTCGCCGCGCCGGTCGGCTTCGTGCCCACGATGGGCGCGTTGCACGCCGGGCATGAGAGCCTCCTGCACAGGGCCCGCGAGGAGTGCGCGACCGTGGTCGCGAGCATCTTCGTCAACCCCACCCAGTTCGGCCCGAACGAGGACTACGAGCGCTACCCGCGCAACGAGGCGGCCGACCTGGCACTGCTCGAGGCTGCCGGCGTGGACGTCTGCTTCATGCCCGGCGTCGAGGACATCTACCCGCCCGGTGCCAGCACGAGCATCGATGTCGGCCAGCTGGCAGAGGTGCTCGAGGGGGCGGCCCGGCCGGGCCACCTGCGCGGCGTGGCGACGGTGGTCGCGATCCTGTTTGCACTCGTCCGCCCCAATCGGGCGTACTTCGGCCAGAAGGACGGCCAGCAGACAATCGTCGTTCGCCGGCTGACGCGTGACCTTGGCCTGTCGCCGGAGGTCATCGTCTGCCCGACCGTGCGCGAGCCCGACGGCCTGGCGCTGTCGTCGCGCAATGCCTTCCTCGGCCAGGCCGAGCGCCAGGCGGCGAGCGTCCTGTCGCGCGCGCTGCTCGCGGCCGAGGACGCGTACTCGGGCGGCGAGCGCTCGGCCAAGCGCCTGCGCGGGCTGATGCGCGGCACGCTCGAGCGAGAGCCGCTGGGGCAGGTCGACTACGTCAGCGTCGCCGACCTCGAGACTCTCGAGGAGCTGACCGAGGTCGACCGACCGGCGCTGGCCAGCCTGGCCGTGCGCCTTCCGTCCGCCCGGCTCATCGACTGCCTGGTGCTGGGCGACCCGGCCGGCGCAGGCCTGCCAGCACGCGGCTGAGCACCGATCGGGGCCGCCCGCTCGAGCCGGCGCGTGACGCGCGTCCCGCTCGCCCGGCCGCGACCTCGCCGGGCGCCGCAAAGCGCGCGTAGATCCGATCGATGTCGAGGTGCCCGGCGACGAGCTGCTTGATCAGCGCGATCTTGTCGCCATCCGCAGGGTGGATCTTGACCAGCAGGTCATGCACCTCCGACGCAGCGGCGTAAGTGTCCTGCTCGACGAGGTAGCAGAAGATGCCGGCCGCCTGGATCTGCTCCAGGTCGCGCGGCCGCGGCCGGTAGCCGCCGGTCAGCACGATGCCCGCCAGCTCGGTTCGCGACGGGTCGGTCGACTGGCGGCCGAAGCCGCGCCGACGGCGCACGCCGAACAGTCCGCGCCGTTCCCCGCCCTCCCGGGAAGCGCGCACGGCCGCCAGCGTGGCGCCGAGCACGTCGGTCCGGTCGCCGGGCACGATCAGCAGGCTGCCCGGGCCGACCTGCTCGACGAGGTGGCGCGGCAGCATCGCGCCGATGGCAACGTGCTCGATCGTCCGGTCAAGGTCCGGCCCTGACGAGAGCAGCTCGCCGCGCATCTGCTCGACCAGCATTGACAGGGTCGGGTTGGACAGCAGCGGCCGGAATGGCACCATGCCCAGCAGCTCGATGCCGTGCCGCGCAAGGCCGTCGCGCAGCACCTCGGGCAAGGTCGGGTGGGCGTGCGCGTCGACCTTGTTGACGATCGCGCCAACGACCTCCACTCCGTGGCGGGCGAAGAGCGCGTGGTTGAGCACGATCTCGTCGATCGGCCGGCCGACGCCCGCCTCGGCGACGATCAGCGCCGGCGCGCGCAGCATCCGCGCCACGGCCGCGTTGGACAGGCCGACGACGGCGCCCACGCCGGCATGGCCCGTGCCCTCGATCAGCACCGCCTGGCGGCCGTTCGAGACCGCCGCGTGGGCGGCATGGATCTGGGCCGGCAGGTCGACCGTGACTCGGCCGCGAATGTAGTCGCGGGTGAAGCCGCGCGGGATGTGGACCGGGCTCATGACCGAGAGCGGATCAGGCAGGCCGAGGGCGCTGCGCATCAGGATCGCGTCCTCGTCGGCCGGCTGGCCATCCACGATCGCGTAGCGCTGGCCGACGGGCTTGATGAAGCCCGTGTCGAGGCCACGGTCAAGCAGCGCCGCCAGGAGGCCGAGCGCAACCGTCGTCTTGCCGCGGTTCATGCCCGTCGCCGCGAGGTAGAGATGGCGCATCAGCGGTCGCTCAATCGGCCGCCCGGCCCTGCGATCAGGACCGCTCGCGGGCCATCTGCCGACGCTCGATCAGCGCCAGCGCGTCGCGGATCCGGGTCAGCGTCTCGACATCGACCGTCTCATCGTCCGTGTTCGGCCCGAGCCGCTCGAGCAGGTCGGCGATCAGCCCGAAGAAGACGTTCGCGTCGGCGACGAAGAACTGCGGCTCGTTGTTGTAGCGGACCAGGGTCAGCCGGCCCTGGAGCACGCGCCGGTCATCGACCAGCGAGACCTGGGTGGAAAAGTTGTGGCCCTGGATACCGTCGGGGTTGTTGAGGAAGTTGAGCGCGTTGTCGATGGCCAGGCCGAATCGGGCACGCCAGGCGACGAGCCGCTCATGTACCTCGGGCGCGATGCGCACCTCGGCAACCTGGTCGAAGACCTCCGGCGTGACGGTCAGCAGGCCGACCAGCGTGGAGCCCGCGCGGGCGCCGAGCATGACCTGCAGCGAGCGCTCGAGGGTGAACACCTCCGAGTCGAAGCGCGGGCTGGTGATGACGTCAGTCAGCAGGTCCTCGACGTTGTCCAGCGCGCCTGCCTCTGACAGCGACGTGGCGAGGTGAAGAATCTCCTCCTTGAAGAGGAACTGCTCTTCGTGGTCGAGCATCGCGTGACCCGTGCTAGGGGTACAGGCCGCGCAGCGAGGTAGCCGAGGCGACGCGATCGACCGCCAGCAGGTACGCGGCCAGACGGTTCTCGACCTGCTCGCGCTGGGCCATCTCGACGACCTGCGCGAACGAGCGGGTCATGACCTCGTGCAGCTTGGAGTTGACGATGCCCTCGCTCCAGTGGTCGCGGTTCAGGTCCTGCACCCACTCGAAGTAGGAGACGGTCACGCCGCCGGCGTTGCACAGGATGTCCGGGATGACGAAGGTGCCACGCTTGTGCAGGATCGCGTCGGCCTCCGGCGTGGTCGGGCCGTTGGCTGCCTCGCCCACGATCTTGGCCCTGATCCGATCAGCGTTCGCCTGGGTGATCTGGTTCTCGAGCGCAGCCGGGATGAGCACATCGCACTCGATCTCGAGCAGGTCCTCGTTCGAGACGGAGCGCGCGCCGGGGAAGCCGACGACGGTGCCGTGTTCTGCCTTCCAGGCGACGACGCGCTGGATGTCCAAGCCGCCCGGGTTGTGGATGCCGCCGGTCGAGTCCGAGACAGCGATGACCTGGGAGCCCTCCTGCTCCATCAGCTGGGCGGCGATCGAGCCGGCGTTGCCGAAGCCCTGGACGACGACGGTCGCGCGGTTGAGGTCGATGCCCAGGTGCTCGGCCGCCTCGACGACGCAGTAGACCGTACCCCGTGCGGTGGCTTCGTTGCGGCCCTCCGATCCGCCCAGGCTGACCGGCTTGCCCGTGACCACGCCGGGCACCGTGTAGCCCACGTGCATCGAGTACGTGTCCATGATCCAGGCCATCGTCTGGGCGTTGGTGTTGACGTCAGGCGCAGGGATGTCGCGCTCAGGCCCGATGAGCACCTCGATCTCAGTCGCGAAACGGCGCGTCAGGTTCTCGAGCTCGCGGCGGCTGAGCTTCTTTGGATCGACCACCACGCCGCCCTTGCCACCGCCGTAGGGGATGCCGACGACCGCGCATTTCCAGGTCATCCACATGGCGAGGGCCTTGACCTCGTCCAGCGTCACGTCCTGGTGATAGCGGATGCCGCCCTTGGCCGGGCCCCGGCCGAGGTTGTGCTGGACGCGGTAGCCGGTGAAGACCTGCACCGAGCCGTCGTCCATCTTCACGGGGAAGTGGACCGTCAGCTCGCGCCGGGGCTCGCGCAGCACACGTCTCAGCCCGAGGTCGAGGTTGAGCCTCTCGGCGGCAAGGTCGAACTGCTGCTGCGCCACGTGCCAGGGGTTGATGGCGGCACTGGCTCGCTCGGTGGTCATCGGGATCGAACGCCTCCTACTGGTTGGCGCAAGGCCGCCGCAGTGTACAACGCGACCTTGCTTGGACAGACCTGCCAAGCGGCTCCAAGAGAGCAGGCCGCCGATCAGCGCACATCGGCTATTCGAGCGCGAGCATGACCGCGCCGTAGGCGCCAGGTCCGACGTGCGGGCCGACAGACGAGCCGATCAGGTGGATGGACATCTGGTCGCGCGGGAAGCCGGTGGCCGCCGCCAGCTCGTCGGCGAACGCCTCAACGTCCGGCGCCTGGCCGTGCAGGATGGCCACGCGCTCGGGCTTGATCTCGGCCAGCAGCTCGATCAACCGCGCACGGGCCTTGCTGCGCGTGCGCGGTCTGTCTGCCGTGTCGACCACGCCCTCCTCGACCGTGATGATCGGCTTGACAGACAGCAGGCCGCCGATCGCTGCCCTGGCCGGGCTGATCCGGCCACCGCGCTTGAGGTACTCGAGCGTCTCGAGGACGACGTACAGCCGAACCTGCTTGCGCCGCCGGTTGAGCGTCGACGCGATGTCCTCGGCAGTCATGCCCTGGCCGGCCATCTCGGCCGCCTCCAGGGCGAGCAGCCCGACGCCCATCGACGCGGTCTCGCTGTCAACGATGTAGATCGAGCGGTGGCTGAGCATGTCACGCGCCACCTTGGCGCTCTGGACGGTGGCTGAGAGCTTCGAGGCCACGCCGACGTAGACGATCTCGTCAGCGCCATCGTTGAACAGCGCTTCGAAAGTGTCGCGGAACGTACCCGGCGCCGCCGCAGCAGTCCGCGGGAACGGCGCGTCCTCCTTCGTCAGCTGCTCCCAGAAACCCTCGGCGCTGATGTCGACGCCGGCGCGATACTCGTCATCGCCGAAGCTGAGCAGCAGCGGCACGACGGTCACGCCCTGCGACGCCGCCTGCTCCGGCGTCAGGTCAGAGGCTGAGTCGGTGACGACCGCCACCCTGCTCATCTGCCTGCCCGCCCGCTCAGCGGATCGCACACCGGCAGCTCACACACGCTCGAAAGCCATCGCCACCGAGCCGCCACCCCCGAGGCACAGCGTGGCCAGTCCATATCGACCCTCCCTCCTGCGCAGCTCATGGAGCAGCGTTGCGACGATGCGCGCGCCGCTCGCGCCGATCGGATGACCGAGGGCGATGGCGCCGCCGTTGACGTTGACCCGTGACCAGTCGAAGCCCAGCTGCCGGCCGTCGGCGAGGACCTGGGCGGCGAAGGCCTCGTTGATCTCGACGAGGTCGAATGCCTCGATCGGCATCTCGATCCGGGCGAGCAGCTTCTGCACGCCCTTGACGGGCGCGAGGAAGAGCCACTTCGGCTCGACATCGCCCTGCGCGTGGCCAATGATCCTGGCCAATGGCATCAGGCCGAGCCGCTCGACCGCGCGCTCGCTGGCCACGACCGTTGCCGCGGCGCCGTCGGTGATGCCCGGTGCATTGCCGGCCGTGACCGTGCCGCCGGCCACGCCGGCGGGCGAATCCGGCTCAGGTTCCGGCAGCGCGAAGACCGGCTTCAGCCGGGCCAGCGCGTCCAGGGAGCTGTCGCGGCGCGGCGACTCATCGGCATCGAAGAGCACCTCGTCCTTGCCCCGCCTGATCGGCACGGGCACGGTCTCCTCCGCGAACCGCCCACCCTCGAGCGCCGCGATCGCCTTCTGGTGGCTCTCGAGCGCGAAGCCATCCTGGTCCTCGCGGCTGACCTCTGAGCTGATCGCCACCCGCTCGGCGTGGGTGCCCATGTGGCAGGCCTCGGTCGAACACCACAGCCCGTCGTGGACGGTCGCGTCGATCAGCTCGCCGTTGCCCAGGCGGTAGCCGTGGCGCGCCTTGGGCAGGAGATAAGGCCCTTGGTTCATGTTCTCCATGCCGCCCGCTACGACGATCTCGGCGTCGCCGGCACGGATGAGCGAGGACGCGAGCATGATCGCCTTGAGGCCCGAGCCGCAGACCCGGTTGATCGTCGTCGCCGGCACCTCAGCCGGCAGGCCGCCGCGCAGCGCCGCCTGGCGGGCCGGGGCCTGGCCCACGCCGGCCTGCAGCACCTGGCCCATCAGCACCTCGTCAACCTGGTCAGGCGCGATGCCGGCCCGCTCGACGGCGGCGGCGATGGCGATGCCGCCCAGCGTAGTTGCCGGCACATCAGCCAGCGAGCCGCCGAACTTGCCGATGGGGGTGCGCGCAGCCGAGACGAGGTAGACCTGGCCGCTCGGGCCGTCGTTGAGATCCGTCACGAAGCCATGGTACGACCGACCACAATCAAACCGGCCACCTCGCTCAGCTGGGTGGGTAGTCGTAGAAGCCGCGGCCCGTCTTCTGGCCGAGATGGCCGGCCTCGACAAGCTGGCGCAGCACCGGCGGTGGGGCCATGTGCGGCTGCCCGAAGCCCTCGTGCAGCACCTCCATGATGTGCAGGCAGACGTCGAGCCCGATGAAGTCGGCCAGGGCCAGCGGCCCCATCGGATGGTTCAAGCCCAGGCGTGCGCCGGTGTCGATGTCCTCGGCCGTTCCGAGGCCCTCCTCGAAGGCGCGCATCGCCTCCGCCAGGTAGGGCATCAGGATGCGGTTGACGATGAAGCCCGACCGGTCGCGGCTGACGATGACCTCCTTGCCCAGCTCAACGGCGAGCTGGCGCACGAGCGCCTCCGTCGCGTCATCGGTCTCGGCCCCGCGGATCAGCTCGATCAGCGGCATCACCGGCACGGGGCTGAAGAAGTGCATGCCAACGAAGCGCGAGCGTCGCTCGGGCGTGGTGAACGCGGCCAGACGGCTGATGCTGATCGAGCTGGTGTTGCTGGCCAGGACGGCGTCAGGCGCGGCGGAAGCGTCCACCGCGCCGAACAGCTCGCCCTTGACGTCAAGGTCTTCGAAGACCGCCTCGACGACCAGCGTCGCCTGCGCCGCTGACGCCTCGAGCTCGCTCGTCGCGGTAACCCGGGCGAGCACCTCGTCAGCCACCTGCTGCTCGAGCTTGCCCTTGGCGACCTGGCGCTCGAGGTTGCCGCCGATCCGCGCCCGTCCCGCCTCGGCGCGCGCCAGCTCCGGCTCATAGAGCAGCACGCGGTGGCCGGCCGCCGCCATCACCTGGGCAATGCCATGGCCCATCAGGCCAGCACCGCAGACGAGCACCCGTCTTTCGCTCACCTCCACAGCCTAGCCCTTCGCACCGGCGGCAAGCAGTGCCAGCAGCTCGTCGGCGGCGGTGTACGGGTCGAGCTCGTGGGCCGCAACGGCGGCCAGCGTCTCGAGCCGACGGGCATCGTGCTGCGGGTCGCGCAGCCGGCGCGCGATGCGCTCCCCGAGCAGGCCCGCCACCTGTGCCTCTGCGCGTGCCAGCGCCGCGGCCGGTGAGCGATCGCGGTGCTCGCCTCGAGCGGCAGCGCGCCGGTCGAGCGCGGCCAGGATCTCGGGCACGCCCGTGCCGATCGCGCCAGACGCGAGCAGCACGTCAGGCCGCTTTGGCCGCGGCCGATCGCCCAGCGCGCGGTCGTGCTGCGCGCCGACGGTCAGCATGCCGCGCAGCTGCGCGGCGGCGCGTTCGGCGCCCGGTCGGTCGCCCTTGGTGACGACGACGAGATCAGCCACCTCGAGCAGGCCGGCCTTGATGGCCTGCACCTCGTCGCCCATCTCCGGCGCCTGGACGACGACCGTCGTGTCGGCGATCGACGCCACCTCGACCTCGCTCTGGCCGGTGCCCACGGTCTCGATGAAGATCAGCTCGAAGCCGCAGGCAGCGAGCACCGATGCGGCCGCGATCGTCGCCCCTGCAAGTCCGCCGCCATGTCCACGCGAGGCCATCGAACGGATGAACACGTCCGGATCGGACGCGTGCTGCTGCATGCGAACCCGGTCGCCCAGGATGGCGCCACCGGTGATCGGGCTCGACGGGTCCACCGCCAGCACGGCCACGCTGCGGCCGCTTTTTCGCGCCTCGCCGACGAGTGCCGCGACGAGCGTGCTCTTGCCGGCGCCCGGCGCACCGGTGACGCCGACGAGGTGGGCCGCGCCAGCCTCGCCATACAGCCGCCGCACGGCTGCCTCGCCGGCCGCCGTACGATCCTCGACCTCGCTCAGCAGGCGGGCCAGCGCCCGGCGGTCACCTCCGCGCGCGGCCGCGGCCAGCGCTTCGGCGCGCTGATCCGCCGTCACCGCTCGCGTGATCGGACGTTGCCCCGGATGTACTCGGCGACCTCCCGAATGGTCGTGCCCGGGCCAAAGATGCGGCTGACGCCGGCGGCCTCGAGGGCCGGCACGTCGTCGTCAGGGATGATCCCGCCGGCAGTGACCAGCACGTCGTCCAGGCCCGCCTCGTGCAGGCCATCGGTGATCCGGGGCAGCAGCGTCATGTGGGCGCCAGACAGGATCGACAGGCCGACCACGTCGACGTCCTCCTGCAGCGCGGCCGAGACGACCATCTCGGGCGTCTGGCGCAGGCCGGTGTAGATGACCTCGAAGCCCTCGTCGCGCAGCCCGCGGGCGAGCACCTTCGCTCCGCGGTCGTGGCCGTCGAGGCCGGGCTTGGCAATCAGGACCTTGATCGGGCGCTCGCTCACGCTGCTGATGATATGCCGCCCGGGCGCTCTATCAGGCCTGCTCCGCCGCCGGCGGTGCCAGGGCGGGCGCGTGCTCGGCGTAGTGCCGGTAGCAGTTGTCAGCGATCAGCTCCGCTGCCCAGCCGTCCGACGTCTGCAGCTGCTCGTCGGTCAGCTGCCCGACCGAGCGGCGCAGCCGGCCATAGGTCGCGTCGAGCGAGTGCAGGATCTCGCCGCTCGTCCGGCCGATGGCCACTCGGGCGACCTGGGCGTTGCGCGCGTCGACCGTCGTCGTCAGCGGCTCGGGCCGGCCGGTGCGCAGGAAGCGCGCCAGGCGCTCGGTCGCGCTCTCGTGCCAGGCGGCAATGTGGGCGAGCATCTGCTTGCGGGTCCAGCCCTTCTCGAGCGGCTCGTCCATCCGTTCGGCGGGATAGCCAAAGGCCAGCGTGCGGAAACGCGACCATTGACGATCCAGGACGGCCAGCGCCTCCTCGACCGTTCGCGCAGCGGGCTGCTCGCCGCCGGTCGGCTCAGTAGCTGGGGCGTCGGTCACAGCGCCGGCGCCCGGCGATCGATGTGGGCCAGGAACTCGGCACGCGTCCGGTCCGCGGTCCGGAAGAGGCCCAGCACGTGGCTGGTGGTCATGATCGTGCCCGGCTTGCGCACGCCGCGCATGACCGCGCACAGGTGCGAGGCCTCGACGACGACGCCAACGCCGCGCGGCTCGAGCCGCTCCATCAGGAAGTCCGCGATCTCCTTGGTCATCCGTTCCTGGACCTGCAACCGGCGGGCGTACATCTCGACGATGCGCGGGATCTTGGACAGCCCGATGACCCGCCCCTCGGGAATGTAGGCAACGTGCGCCTGGCCGAAGAAGGGCAGCAGGTGGTGCTCGCACAGGCTGTAGAAGGGGATGTCCTTCACGACAACCATCTCGCTGTAGTCGACCTCGAAGATGGCCCGCCCGACCAGTCGCTCCGGGTCGACGTGGTAGCCGGCAGTGAGCTCGGCGTACATCCGGCGGACGCGGGCGGGCGTGTCACGCAGGCCCTCGCGCCCTGGGTCCTCGCCCATCTCGAGCAGGATCTGGCGGACGGCGGATTCGACCGCTCCTGGCGCATCAGGGGTCGCCGGGCCTTCGCCGACATCGCGCTCGATCTCGTCGACCAGGGCGCGCACGTCGTCAGCCAGTTTGCCGTCCATTCGCGGCCGATTGTGCCACGCAACCCCGGACCGGCCGCCTAGACTCGACCGGCGATGGACGAGCAGCAGTCACTCCAGGAGCGCTACGCAGCCCGATCGATCTGCTTCGGCTGCGGTCCGGCGAACGCCGAGGGCCTGCGCATGCGCAGCCTCGTCGGCACGGGCGACGAGGTGGGCTCGGTCGTCGCCGAGTGGACTCCGCAGCCACGCCACCAGGCATTCGAAGGCGTGCTCAACGGAGGCATCATCGGCACGCTGATGGACTGCCACTCCAACTGGACCGCGGCGCACCATCTGATGGAGCGTCGTGGGGCGGAGCGGCCGCCGACGACGGTCACCGCTGAGTTCGCGGTCCGGCTGTTGCGCCCGACGCCCATCGACGGGCCCGTTCGGCTGCGCGCCCGGGTGGTCGAGTCGGGCGAGCGACGCGCGACGGTCGAGGCCGAGCTGCTGGCTGGCGGCGAGGTCACGGCCACCTGCCGGGCAACGTTCGTCGCGGTCAGCGAGGGCCATCCAGCGTACGACCGCTGGTAGCCGCTCTCTCGAGCAGCTCCAGCAGCGCAGTGGCGAGATCGGCGGGACGGTAGCGCATCAGGTTGTGGCCAGCTCCGGCGAAGCGCACCACGCGCGCATCTGGTTGGCCGCGCGAGGCACGCAGTCGCAGAAGGTCGTCCAGCGCGAGATTTCGCTCGCGCGCCGTCTCGTCGTCGGCCGTGCCGCTCTCGGCGATCGCCACCAGCAACGGCTGGGCGAGGCCGGCCAGCGCCACCGGGTCGTACGACCACATCGCCTCGACTGCGCCGCGCATGGCGTGCGGCCGGGTCGTCGCTGCGACATGGCCGGCGTGCTTCTCGTCCACCGCCGCTCGGGCGGCCCGCTCCTGGTCGGGGTCGAAAGACGGCGGGTCGAAGTCACGCCGGTCGGCGAGGTAGGCATCCATCGAGGCGAGCACCTCCGGCGGATCGCCGATCGTGCGCTGGTACTCGGCGGCGTCCAAGCCTGTCGAATCGGCCATCCGCTCCCAGCCCGCATCGATCATCGCCAGGCCAGCGACCGAGCCTGGGCGCAGGCTGGCCATCGCAGCACCGACCATTGCGCCCAGGCCGTGGCCCGCGACGACGACCGATGGCCCGTCCGCGTCCTCGCCCCAGCCCGCGGCTGTTGCCACTGTCAGCACGTCGTAGGCCAGCGAGTCGAGCTCGTAGCCCGAGCGCGGCGCGTCGGACAGGCCATGGCCGCGCAGGTCTACGGCGATCAATGGGACGCGAGGTGCCAGCCGGCGCGCGATGGACGCCCATGCCCAGGCGGTCTGGGCCAGGCCGTGGACGAGCAGCAGCGGCAGACCGGGCGCGTCGGCGACCGCGAGCGCGGGGCGCCAGTCGAGGAAATGGACGCGGTCGCCCGTCTCGAGCGCGACGACCATCGAATCGGGCTCGCCCGGCCAGGGCACCAGCTCCACGCCGAATAGCATAGGAAGATGCCCCTCCGACGCCGCGGCCGGCAGGCGCGCCGCCAGCCTCACCGGCGCGTGCAGCTGCCGCCCGGCCCTGTCCACCTGCCGTTCGAGGAGCTGGTGGCGCAGTCGCTCGACGAGCTGCCCGCCCACATCCAGCAGCTGCTCGAGAACGTGGCCGTGGTCATCGAGGACGAGCCCACGCCGGATCAGCTGCGCGAGAACGACATGGCGCCCGACGAGACGCTCTACGGGCTGTACGAGGGCACGCCGGGGATCATCTACGGCGCCGACTGGGCGGCCACGCCAAACAAGATCAGCCTCTTCCGGCTGCCCCTCGAGCAGGATTTCCCGGACCCCGCCGAGCTGGCCGACGAGGTGCGCCGCACGGTCGTCCACGAGCTGGCCCACCACGCCGGGCTGGACGACCATCGGCTGGCCGACTACGGGCTGGACTGAGGGCGCGGCAAGGCTGGCGAGGCACGCCTGCGAAGCGTAGGATGTGCGCCGGTCACGGTATCCGGTCACATAGTTCGCGAGGGGAGCAGGATGCCCGGTTTCACGCCATTCACAGACAACTACACCGACCTGTCTGACGGCCACGGCTACCAGTTCGAGTTCCGCTGCGACGTCTGCGGCAGCGGCTACCGAAGCGAGTTCCAGCGCTCCACGCTGGGCACTGCCGGCTCGCTGCTCGGCGGCGCCAGCAACCTGCTCGGTGGCCGGCTGTGGGGTGCCTCGAACGCCGCCGACACCATTCGCGACGTGACGGACCGGGGTGCGCGCGACGAGGCGCTGAAGAAGGCGGCCAACGAGATCATGCCGCTCTTCAAACGCTGTCCGCGCTGCAACCAGTGGGTCGACGAGACCTGCTGGAACGAGGAGCGCGGCCTGTGCATCAACGACGCGCCCAAGCTGGCGACCGAGATGGAGGCCGAACGCGCGTCCCTCCAGGTCCAGCAGATGCGCGAGGCGATGGCCGGCCAGCAGCACTTCGCCGGCGACACGGCCGCGCGGACCACGGTCTGCAGCAATTGCGCCAAGCCCGTCGGCTCGGAGAAGTTCTGCTCGAACTGCGGCACGCCCACCGGCCTGAACAAGTGCGTCAACTGCGGCAACGACCTGGCAGCCGGGACGCGCTTCTGCGGCAACTGCGGCACGGCCGCCGCCTAGCGCGGGCCTGCCTTCGGCCGGATCAGCCGGCCAGCGTGCCGCAGACCGTACAGAACCGCGCGCCCGCGACCATCGGACCACCGCAGCCCGAGCAGCGCCCGCCTTCGGCCGGCTGAGCAGGCGCCTCCGCGGGGGATGGCTCGGTTGACAGAGGGGCGCCGGGCGGCGGCCCGGCCAGGGCCTGTCCGCACTTCGGGCACGCGACCCACGACCGGTCTTCGATGACCGTCGAGCAGCTCGGGCAGCGCGCTGGCGCGAAGGGGTCGCGCGTGCCGCAGAACGGGCAGGCGGCGACGTCGCGCTGGATGAACTTTGCGCAGTGCGGGCACGGGTGCTTGAACGTCGGCATTCAGGTCCCCTCCTCGATCGGCTGCTGGGCGGACAGGTCGGTCTCCTCGGCTTCTTCGATCTCGTCGTCGGCGGCGCCACCCAGCCAGCGCTGGCTGTCGTCACGCGCCGCCGCGTGCCAGGCGATGGCCGCGTCGAGGCTGCGCGACCACGCCTCATCGTCGCGGTGGATCAGCCGGCCGACGAACCTTGCTCGGGCCGCCTGAAGCGAGGGCAGCGCCGCAACGGCCAGCCGGCTGCGCAGGTGGCGCGGGTCGGCCAGCCGGTCAGCCGGCAGGTAGATCGGCTCGCGCAGGAAGCGCATATCGATCAGCGCCTCGGACACCTCGGTCACCACATCCGTCGCCGGCTCGGCCAGCTCGGCCGCCGACTCGCCGCGGAACCCTGCCCGCGGCACGACGCTGAAGAGATAGGTCGCGTGCGCCCCGGCCGAGACGATCTCCATCGCCACCAGGTTGCCGGGCAGTCCGACGAAGAACCACGCGCGATGCTCGTCCGTGCCGGGCTTGACCGGCGCCAGCGCCAGCCAGGCAGGGCCGCCGCCGCGGGCGAGCAGCTCACCGTAGGCCGTGGCGAAGGTCGGCTCGGACAGCACGGCCTGCTCGACCAGCGGCCAGGCCTCGCCGAGCGCAGCCCGATCAACCGGCCGACCGTCGACCAGCAGCTGGCTGGCGGTCCGGCGAGCAGCGAACGGTGCGTCCGGCAGCAGCCTTGCCACAGTCCGTGCCGCGTCGGCAAGGGCTGCCTCGCGCAGCCCGGCCATGCGGACGCGATGCTGCTCCGTCGCTGCGCCGAGGCCACCGAGCTCGAAGCTGCCCGCCTGACCGCCCACTGGACCTGTGCTGTAGTCCACCTGCAGGTTGCCGCTCGATCGGTCGGCCTCGACGCGCTCGATACGTGCCCGTCTCAACAGGTGCCAGTCGCGGCGCTCCTCGAGCGGCAGCAGCGCGGCGCCCCACGCGTGATAGGCGAGCTGGGCGACGCCGTGCTCGGCGCCGGCTCGGTACTCGACCAGCGGCAGCGACTCCCCGGCAGCCAGCTCGATCAGCCGATCAGCCAGCAGCTGCCGGGCGCGGCGGTCGCGTAGCGCGCTGACCAGCAAACCCAGCCGATCGCCCAGGCCTTCGACGATGACCCGCGCGGCGCCGTCGGCGAGGACCAGGAGGACCTGACCCTGCTGGACCGCGACGCTGGTCAGGTCGCGGTAGCCGGCGACCATCGGCGCGCCGCCCACGGTCAACGTGAAGTCCGTCTCGCGAAGCTCCGCCCTGAGCGGCCCGTTGGCGGCCTGTCCGGCGGCCAGGTCACGACCCTGCCCGGTGATCGTCACCGGCCCCTCCTGCTCAGACATGGCGGCATGTTAGCCGCCCCGACCGCGCCACCACGGTTGCGCGTTTGCGCAACTACTGAGACAATGCCCTGCGTGAGCGGCGCGACCATGTCTTCCGAAGCCGACCGGCGGCGCAGCGCGGCCATCGCGCGGGCGCTGTCGGATGCCACGCGGCTGTGCGTGCTCGAGACGCTCGCCTCCGGCGAGCGCTCGGTCGGCGACCTGTCGCGCGACGCCGGCTGCCAGATCCCGAACATGAGCCAGCACCTGGCGGTGCTTCGCTCGGCCGGGCTGGTGACCACGCGACGCGAGGGCAACACGGTCTACTACCGGCTGACCGACCAGCGCGTGCTGGACGCCTACCGCCTGATTGCCTCGATCGCCGGCTAGGCGATCAACCAGTTTTCCGCCCGCGGGCGGGGAAAGGACCCCACCATGTCAGAGAACATCAAGGTAGCGACCGACGCCAACTTCGACGAGCTCGTGCTGAATGCCGAGCGACCGGTCGTCGTCGACTTCTGGGCGGCTTGGTGCGGGCCGTGCAAGATGGTCGCGCCGGAGATGGAGAAGCTGGCCGAGAAGTACGCCGGCGCGGTGGACGTGGTCAAGGTTGACGTCGATGCCAACCCCCAGACCTCTATGCGCTTCAACATCATGAGCATCCCGACGATCGCCTTCTTCCGCCCCGGCGAGCAGCCGCAGGGCGTGATCGGCTTCCGGCCCATGGAGCAGCTCGAGCAGCAGTTCGGCCTCAGCCAGTACGCCACGGCCGAGCAGCCGCAGCAGTAGCCGGCGTCACCACCGGTTCGACTGACGGCGGAGCTAGCGTCCGCCGCCGGCTGCCCGCCAAGCGCTGAGGAACCAGGCCTCGATCCGGTCTGCTGCATGGCGGTCGAGCAGCGTCGGCGTGAAGCGCACCCACTCGGGACCGCGCTCGGACGGCCCGCTGTCCGGCGTGCGGCGCGCCGCTTCGGCGACCTCGGGATCGAGCCGCAGCTCGACAGCGGTGGCCTGATGGGCGGCGAACACTCGGCCGTCACGCCTGTACTCGCGTCCGGCTGGCGTGTCGTCGGTCATCACCTCGCCGGCCCTGACGGCCAGCGCCTCGAGCAGCTGGCCCGCATCGGCCGGCGGTTCGGCCATCAGACGGCGACCGGCTCGCGGTACTCGCCGAAGACGGCGCGGAACACGCCGCACATCTCGCCCAGCGTGACGTAGGCATTAGCACACTCGATCAGCGCCGGCATCAGGTTGGCCTCGCTCGAGCCCGGCCGCGCGCTGAGGTCGCGCAGACGAGCCAGCCCAGCGGCCACCCGCTCTGGATCACGCTCGCGCCGGGTCCGCTCGAGCCGGGCCAGGTGGCGCTGCTTTGACTCCTCGCTGACCTCGAGCAGCGGGATGGCCAGCTGCTCGTCAGGGTCCTGGTGCACGTTGACGCCAACCACCTGGTACTCGCCGGCATCGAGCTCGCGCTGGAAGCGATAGGCGGCCTCGGCGATCTCGCGCTGCGGATAGCCGGCCTTGATGGCCTCGACCATGCCGCCCTGGCGGTCGATCTCGTCGAGGTAGGTCCAGACCTGGCGCTCGACCTCGTTGGTCAGCGACTCAACGAACCACGAGCCGCCGAGCGGGTCGACGGTGTTGACCACGCCAGTCTCGCTGGCGATGACCTGCTGCTGGCGCAGGGCGAGCAGCGCCGCCTCTGCGGACGGCACGGCCCACGCCTCGTCGTAGGCGTCGGTGTGGAGTGACTGGGTCCCGCCGAGCACCGCCGCCAGCGCCTGGATGGCCACGCGGGTCAGGTTGTTGAGCGGCTGCTGCGCGGTCAGGCTCACGCCGGCGGTTTGGGTGTGGAAGCGCAGCCAGGTCGAGCGCTCGTTCTCCGCCCGGTAGCGGCGGGTCATCAGCTTCCACCAGATCCGCCGCGCGGCGCGGAACTTGGCGATCTCCTCGAAGAAGTCGTTGTGGCTGTTGAAGAAGAACGACAGCCGCGGCGCGAACTCGTCGACCTGCAGCCCACGGCGCAGCGCCTCCTCCACGTAGGCCATGCCGTCGGCGATGGTGAAGGCCAGCTCCTGGACGGCCGTCGAGCCTGCCTCGCGGATGTGGTAGCCGCTGATCGAGATCGTGTTCCAGCGCGGCAGCTCACGCGTGCCGAACTCGATCGTATCGACGACCAGCCGCATCGAAGGCTCCGGTGGGAAGAGGAACTCCTTCTGCGCGACGTACTCCTTCAGGATGTCGTTCTGGATCGTGCCCTCGAGCTGGGCCCGCGGGAAGCCGCGCTTCTCGGCCGCCGCGATGTACATCGCCCAGATCGGCGCGGCCGGCGAGTTGATCGTCATCGAGGTCGAGACGCGGTCGAGCGGCAGGCCCTCGAGCAGGACCTCCATGTCAGCCAGCGAGGAGACCGCCACGCCGCACGTGCCGAACTCGCCGTCCGCCTCCGGATCGTCAGTGTCGTAGCCGTACAGCGTCGGCATGTCGTAGGCGACCGACAGCCCGGTCTGGCCAGCGCGCAGCAGCTGGTGGAAGCGCTCGTTCGTGTCCTCGGCCGCGCCGAAGCCGGCGAACATGCGCATCGTCCACAGCCGCGTCCGGTAGCCGGTCGGGTGGATGCCGCGCGTGAACGGCGGCTGACCGGGATGGCCTACATCGCGCAGCGCGTCGAAGTCGGACCAAGGTCCGTCGCCCCCGCGCAACGGGTCGCCCAGGTGGTCGACCTCGGTCGGGCCGCCGCCGCCCGCGCCCGGACGTTGCAGGTCGAGCGGCCTATACAGGCGCGCGACCTCGACATCACTGATCGTGCTGAAGCGCGGCCGCCGCTCGCCGCCGCGGGCCAGCGCGCTCTTCAGTGGGCCTTCGCGCCAGGCGCGCTCGGCCTCTCGCCAGTCACCCACGGGCCGACTCTAGCATGGGTCCCTCACGGATCCGTTGCCGTGGACGGCAGGCAACGTTGCGGGCGCGCACATCACCTTGGTCAGCCGGCGGTGCTGACTTCGGCGCTATGGCCGCCGGCCGGGACGGCAGCCTACGCTGGCCGCGCCAAGTGAGCTCGAGGCCCGCCGGGGCGTCGATCACCGGGCCCGGCAGCGACAAGCGATCCCCGACAGGTCGAGGCGGCCACAAACCGCGTTGATGGGGCTCGCCGCGGTGGGGCCACGAGTCGAGTAACTGGTCTGTCCGGCCCCGGCGGTCAAATCCGAGCGCTTGCACGCAGGCAGCATCACTCGGTTGCCCGGCTGCCCCAGCCCGGCGTTGGCGGCCGGCTGCGGCGCACGACGCCCTGGTGGTCAAGATCGGCCTGCACGACGCGCGCCGCGCGCACCAGCTCGTGGTCGCGAGTGACGGCCTGGGCCAGCCAGTCGATGTAGGTCGGCTCGAGCAGCGCGATCTCGCCGAGCGTGTAGCCACGGAACTTGCCAAACGCGAGCTCCGTCTCGCGCGCCTCGCCGAGCGTAGGTGGCGGCTGGCGTCGGCCGGCTCGGTGGCGCTCGACCGGGCCGCTGGGCGTGCTCGCGCGCAGCTCGTCTGGCTGATGACGGGCACGTTGGCGCGTGCTGCAGCCCTGCGGCCGGTAGGGTGAGCCATGAATCGTCGCGTTGCGCGGCCGGAACTGCGGGCTGGTATCGAAGCGTCCCGTCACAGGTGGCGTGCGCGGCGGTGGCGGCGGGCCTGCCGGGCCGTCCGTAGACTCGGCCCAATCCGCGAAGTCGGGCCGAACCGGCCCATCGGCGCGGGCACCCGCCCGTGCTCGGCGGCCCTCCGGCGTGCTGTCGTAGCGCGAGCGCCGGCCGGCGTCGCGCAGCAGGTCGTAGGCGGCGTTGATGCGCGCCATCCGCGCGGTTAGCCGGCCGGCCTCCTCGCGGTCACCAGCGGCCCGATCGGGGTGGTGCTCACGGGCAAGCTCGCGCCAGCGTCGCTTGATCTGGCTCGCGCTGGCGTCGCCGGCCACGCCGAGGACGCGGTACGGGTCGCCGCGGAAGCGTTCGTCGCTCATCAATCTTCGAGGCTACCACCCGTATAGTCAGATTCGTGCGCCTTCCCTTCGAGCCGCCCATCGAGCCGATGCTGGCCAAGCTCTCGACCGAGCTGCCGGCCGGCGACGGCTGGCTGTTCGAGCCCAAGTGGGACGGCTTTCGGGCGATCGTCTTCCGTGACCGCGACGAGGTGTTCATCCAGAGCCGCGACCTGAAGCCGCTCGAGCGCTACTTCCCGGAGCTACCGCCGGCGCTGCGAGCCGAGCTGCCCGAGCGCTGCGTGGTCGATGGCGAGATCGTCATACCGGGTGCCGATGGCCTCGACTTCGATGCGCTGCTGCTGCGCATCCATCCCGCCGAGTCGCGCGTGCGGATGCTGGCCGAGCAGACGCCTGCCTCGTTCGTCGCATGGGATCTGCTGGCGCTGGGCGATGAGGATCTGCGCCGCCGGTCGCAGGCCGAGCGGCGCGAGCTGATCGAGCAAGCACTCGGCGGCACCAGCCCGCCGATCCACCTCTCACCGGCCACGCGCGACGTCGGCGTCGCCCGCGACTGGTTTGCTCGCTTCGAAGGGGCCGGCCTCGACGGCGTGATGGCCAAGCCGATCGGCGCCGCCTACCAGCCGGGCAAGCGAGCGATGCTCAAGATCAAGCACGCGCGCACGGCCGACTGCGCTGTCGCCGGCTTCCGTTGGCACAAGAACGGACCGGGCACGCACGTCGGCTCGCTGCTGCTCGGCCTGTACGACGATGCCGGCAAGCTGCACCACGTGGGCATCACCTCGTCGTTCTCGTGGGACCGGCGGGCGGCGCTGACGACCGAGCTCGAGCCGCTGCGTGAGGATGCAGCCGACGGCCACCCATGGGCGGAATGGGCGGCGTGGGCTGGCGTAGGCAGCGCCGACGCATCGGGCTCACGGATGCCCGGTGCGACCAGCCGCTGGAACCGCGGCCGCGACCTGTCCTGGGAGCCGCTGCGCCTCGAGCGCGTGGCCGAGGTGGCCTACGATCACCTGCAGGGCGATCGCTTCCGGCACGCCACGACCTTCAAGCGCTGGCGCCCCGACAAGCAGCCCGCTGATTGCCGGTACGACCAGCTGGAGACGACGGCGCCCTTCGAGCTCGGGCGCATATTCGGCAGCGCCTGACTGCGAAAACTCCCGCTCCAAACGTCGACGCGGTGTTTACACTCGAAGGCGTCACGTTGCCCGCGACATTTGCTCGGCATGGGAGAGCCGGGCCCCCTTGCGCGGGCACACCAGTCACACGCAGGAGGGAACATGACGGAGCAGCAGCAACCGCAGTGGTCGCCGCCGCCGGCGGCGCCGCAGAGCGGCTGGGGTGGCGGTGGTGCCATGCCGCCCCAGCGGCCGACGGGCGTCACACTGGCCTCGATCTACCTGATCGTGATGGGCGTCCTGCTGGCGCTGGGCGGGGCCGCGTGCGGCCTGCTCGGCGGCGGACTCAGCACGGTCGATCCCGGAGCCGGCGCGGCCGGAAACCCGTTCGCGGTCATTGGCGGCGCCATCGCGATCGTCGGCATCATCGTCCTCGTGCTGGGCATCGCCAGCATCGCGGCCGGCGCCGGAGCGCTTGGTGGCAAGGGCTGGGGCCGCTGGACCGGCATCGTTGTCTCGGTGCTGATGGCCCTGCTCGGCGTGCTGGCGATCGTCAGCTCACTGGGCAGCATCAACGAGGCGGGCGTCATGACCGGCTTGATCTTCTGGCTGGTCATCACGGTTGCCTACGCGCTGACCGCCTGGGCACTGCTCAAGGCCAACGCCTGGTTCTCTTACCGGCGTTGATCAAAGCTTTCGGCATCAGCCGCTGATCGGCCGGTCGCCCGCCAGGGCGGCCGGCCTTTCCTTTGGCGGCGGCCGGTCAGGCCCGCCGACGAGCCGGTCGCTCGGGCTGGCCTGAGCGGTCCGGGCCGGCCCACTCGGCCCATGGGTGGTAGTCCACCTCGAGCTTCTCCTGCTCCGGCCGTAGCCCCTCTGGCACGTGCTCGAGATTGACGCGGATGCGCGTCCAGGTCGTGCTGCGGCCGCGCATCGCGTCGACCAGCACGTCTGCCGGCTGGAGGTGGGGCACGACAGCCGGATGGCGCTCCTTCCAGGCCTCGAGGCCGGCCAGCGCCTCGTCCTTCTTCGCGGCCCGCGCGACCTCGACGAGCGGCTTGCTCGGAACGCGCCGGCCTGTGCCCTGGCCGCGTCGCTTCGAGGGCTGGACGCGGGGCGGCTCGCCCGCCTGCTTGGCGTAGTGCGGTGGCCACGGCGCGTCACCCTCGCCTGCCGCCTCGTGACGAGCGGACAGCTCGAGCAGCCCGTCGAGCGAGCCGGCGGCCTCGTCGATGCCGGAGTGCACGTCACCGCGCGCGGCATACAGGGCGGGCACCGTGGCGAGCGTGAAGTCGGCCGGCTCGACGTCGGCCACCTCTTCCCAGCGCAGCGGCATCGAGACGCGGGCGTCCTTGGTCGGCCGGACCGAGTAGGCCGAGGCGACGGTGCGGTCCTTGGCGTTCTGGTTGTAGTCGAGGAAGACGCCGTGGCGCTCCTCCTTCCACCACTTGCTGGTGGCCAGCTGCGGCGCGCGCCGCTCGACCTCCCGCGCCAGCGCCAGCGCCGCCCGCCGCACCTCGTCGAAGACCCAGCGGCGCTCGATGCGCACGTTGACGTGGATACCGCGCGAGCCAGACGTCTTGGGCCAGCCCACCAGGCCATGATCGGCGAGCACCTCGCGCGCCACCAGCGCCACCCGGCGGACGTCATCCCAGGCGACGCCGAGCACCGGATCGAGGTCGACGCGCAGCTCGTCGGGGTGGTCCAGGTCGTCAGCCCGCACCGGATGCGGGTTGAGGTCGATGCAGCCCAGGTTGACGACCCAGGCCAGCCCAGCGGAATCGCGCAGGACGATCTCGTCCGCGGTCCGGCCAGATGGGAAGGCAAGCTCGACCGTCTCGATCCAGTCAGGTCGCGACTCGGGTGCCCGCTTCTGGAAGAAGAACTCGCCCTCAGCTCCGTTGACGAAGCGCTTGAGCGCCATCGGCCGGCCGCCGGCGCCGCGCAGCGCGCCATCGGCGACCGCGACGTAGTACTCGACCAGCTGGAGCTTGGTGTAGCCCGGCGTCGGGAAGTAGACCTTGTCCGGGTTGCTGACCGTGACCGATCGGCCGGCCAGCTCGAGCTCGACCTTGCGCGCCGGCACGTCGAGCCTTAGGCCGACTGCTCGCGCAGCCAGCGCTCGCGATCAGCGTGCAGCAGATCGTGCGCCTGCTGGCGGTCCGACCAGCCGTAGACCTCCACCCGCTTGTCCTCGAGCAGCTTGTAGGTGGCGAAGAAGTGCTCGATCTCGCGCAGCCGATGGGGCGAGACCTGGCCAAGGCTGTCGACGTGATCCCACAGTGAATCCCCGACCGCCACGCACAGCACCTTGAAGTCGTCGCCCATGTCGTCGCGCATGCGCAGCCCACCCACCGGCCGAGCCCAGATGCGGCAGCCGGGGAAAGTCGGCTCGGCGATGAGCACCATCGCGTCGGTGTGGTCGCCGTCGTCGGCACGCGTCCGCTCGACGTAGCCGTAGTCGAAGTTGTAGAAGACTGCGGAGGAGAGGACACGGTCGAGCCGGATCACGCCCGCCTGCTCGTCGAACTCGTACTTGTTGCGACTTCCCGCGGGAATCTCGACGACGACCTCGACGAGCTCCGGGAAGCGCTCCTGGATGGGCGCCGGTGTGTGGTCGGCCACGGTCCGAGTCTAATGGGCATGCCGCGCGGCAAGGCTAGACTCGTCAGATGGATGTCGAGCAGGCAATCGGCCGGCTGCGCGTGGTGCGCGCGTTTGCCAACCGACCCGTGCCGGAGGCCGACGTCGAGGCCATCCTGAAAGCAGCGCGCCGGACGGGCTCGTCGAAGAACACCCAGCGCTGGGCGTTTATCGTCGTCACCCATCGAGAGCGGCTCGAGCGGCTGTCGAAGGTCGGCGACTATGCCGGTCATCTCGCCGGCGCTGCGCTCAGCATCGCGCTGCTTACCCCGGATCCGGCCCGCGATCACCCCTACTCGCTGATGTGGGACCTCGGCCGCGCTGCCCAGAACATGACCCTCGTTGCCTGGAATCGTGGCCTCGGCTCAGTGCCCGCGACGGTTTACGACCAGGCGCTCTGCCGCGCGATCCTGGGCTACCCGGCGGACCAGCACTGCGAATACCTGCTCAGCTTCGGATATCCGGCCAATGCTGCCGATTTGGAGCGGCCACTGCGCCGCGGCGGACGGCGGCCGCTGGCCGAGATGATCCACTACGAGACGTGGGGCGGATAATCACCGTCCTTCGCCATCCCCAAGGAGGCTAGCCGTGAAGACCCTTGCCACTCTGAGCATCTGCGGATTGCTGCTCGCCGGTGCGTGCGGCCAGCCGGCCCAGACGCCGACGACGACCCTGCCGGCCTCGCCGGAAGCGCCCGGCTCGCCGGCCCTGGGCGAGGTCGCGGTCGAGATTGTCGACTTCGGTTTCGCGCCTGACGCGAGCCAGGTCCAGACCGGTGGCCAGATCGTCTGGACGAACACTGGCAACGTCGCCCACACGGTCACCTTCGAGGGTGCCATGGACAGCGGCAGCATCGCGCCGGGCGGTACCTTCGAGCACACCTTCGACACGGCCGGCGCGTTCGACTACTTCTGCGCCATCCACCCGACGATGCGCGGTACGGTGACGGTCGGTCCCTGAGCGGCGATGCCGCTGATCATCGGCACCTCTGGCTGGCAGTACCGCCACTGGCGCGGGACCTTCTACCCGCGCGGTGTGCCCCAGGGCCGCTGGCTCGAGTACTACGCGGCACGCTTCGCGAGCGTCGAATCGAACGCCGCCTTCTACCGTCTGCCGGAGGGTGACACCTTCGCCGCCTGGGCCCAGCGGACGCCGGAGGACTTCGTGATGGCGGTCAAGGTCAGCCGCTACCTGACCCACGTCCGCAGGCTGGCTGAGCCGTCCGAGGCCGTCCAGCGCTTCGTCGCCAGGGCCGGCCGGCTCGGCGGCAAGCTCGGACCGGCGCTTATCCAGCTGCCGCCCACGATGAAGGTTGACACCGGTCGGCTGGCCGCGACGCTGGCCGAGTTTCCGCCGGGCTGGCGAGTGGCGGTCGAGTTCCGCCATCCCAGCTGGTACAGCGACGAGGTGCGCGCGCTGCTCGAGCGCCACGCTGCGGCGCTCTGCCTGGCGGATCGGTTCGGCGTGCTGACGCCGATGTGGCGGACGACCGGCTGGACGTACCTGCGCTTCCACGCCGGGCGGGCACACCCGACGCCGTGCTACGGCCGTCAGGCGATGGCCTCGTGGGCCGGGCGGCTGGCCGCTCAGTGGTCGGCCGCCGATGACGTCTACGTGTACTTCAACAACGACCCGCGCGCGTGCGCGTTGCGCGACGCGCGGGTCTTCGCCGCTGAGGCGCGGCGGGCCGGCTTCGAGCCGACGCGCGTGCCCCGGGCGGCGGAGGTGACGCTCGGCTGATCAGCCGCGCTCGAAGCCTTGCGCCGGCGGCTGGGGACAGCGCAGCGGCGCATCCTGGCGGTAGCCGAGCAGGTAGTCGGCCTGGATGAGCGTGTGCAGCTGGCTCGTGCCTTCGTAGATGACCGCCGCCTTCGCGTTGCGCAGGTAGCGCTCGACTGGGTACTCGTTCGAGTAGCCGTAGGCGCCGTGGACCTGGATCGCGTCGAGCGCGCTCTGGACGGCGTGGTCGGTGCAGAACCACTTGGCCAGGCTCGTCTCGCGCGTGTTGCGCAAGCCGCGATTCTTGAGCCACGCAGCCTGCCGGCAGAGCAGCCGGCCGGCTTCGATACCAGCGCCCATCCGGGCGATCATCTGCTTGACCAGTTGATGCCGCCCGATCTCCTGGCCGAACGTGTGGCGCTCCCTGGCGTACCGGACCGACGCGTCAAGGCACGCCTGGGCAAGCCCGACGGCGCCGGTCGCGACGGTGTAGCGGCCCTGGTCGATCGCGCTCATCGCGATCGTGAAGCCCTCCCCTTCCTCGCCGACTCGGTTCTCGGCCGGCACGCGCACGTCGTCGAGATAGATCTCGCCCGTGTTGCCGGCGTTGATGCCCAGCTTGCCCTCGATCGTGCGCGTCGAGAGGCCGGCCATGCCGCGCTCGACGATGAAGGCGGTGATGCCCTTGTGCCGCTTCGCGCGATCGACCGTGGCGAAGACGAGGAAGTGGTCAGCGATGTCTGCCAGGCTGATCCAGATCTTGGAGCCGTTGAGCACGTACGAGTCGCCGTCGCGGCGGGCCGTCGTCGCGAGGTTTGCCGCATCCGTGCCAACGCCAGGCTCGGTCAGCCCGAAGGTGGCCAGCCTCTCGCCCCTCGCCTGCGGCACGAGATAGCGCTGCTTCTGCTCCTCGCTGCCCCACTGGAGGAGCGTCAACGAGTTGAGCCCCACGTGCACGCTCATCGCCACCCGGAAGGCCGTGTCAGCGCGCTCGAGTTCCTCGCACAGGATGCCCAGGCTGACGTAGTCCATGCCCGGGCCACCGTACTGCTCGGGAATCGGCGCGCCGAGGAAGCCCAGCTCGCCCATCCGCTCGAAGACCTCGCGATGGACCTCGTGCCGCGCGTCCCAGTCGCGGATGTGGGGCGTGATCTCGGCGGCGGTGAAATCGCGCACCGATTCCTGGACCAGCCGGTTCTCGTCGCTCAACGACAGGTCGATTGGCATGGCCGCATTGTGGCGCCTGTGCGCCCGGCAACGCAGAGCCGCCGGCCTGACGGCCGGCGGCTTGCAGGAGGCGCGGAGTCGGGGCTAGCGGTTGCGGGCGAGGAAGTCCATCACGTCTTCGAGCCGGAAGCGGCGGTCGCCGCGCTTGCAGACTCGGTAGAACGGCAGCTCGCCGCGATCGCCCAGCCGCTTGACAGTGTTGACGTGCAGGTGCAGGAGCTCGGCAACCTCGCTGGCGGTCAGCATCGGGCCAATCTCGTTGACTGCCATCGTCGGCATCGGTCCCCTGGGAGTGGTTGTGTTCAGCATCGGCGTGTGTCGCTTCCCTGCTTGCGGACTGCTCGTTCTTGGGCCGAAAGATGCAGTCGGCCCGGGTGACGATCCGAATGCTGCCGTCCGGAGGAGAGGCGGCCAAGCCGTACTTTGGGTGTGCAGTGGCGGTACGACGGGTGTTGTAGGGGGTCAACGTGCTGGCGTCCCCGGCAGGATTCGAACCTGCGACCCGCTGCTTAGAAGGCAGCCGCTCTGGTCCACTGAGCTACGGGGACGCGCGAACCATGTTAACCGGCCGTCACAGCACGGCACACACGGGCAAAGGTCAGGGGATGACCTCCACAACGCCGACCATGCCATAGGCCTCGTGCGCTGGCAGGTGGCAGATGAACTGCAGCCGGCCCGACTCGGCGAAGATCACCGTCGTCGTTCGCGTGGTGGCGGCGGGCAGCATCACCTCGGTCGGGCGATCGCCGTGAATGGGTTCCGTCCCGTTGCGGTGATAGGCGTGGAGCGCTTCGTCGCCGACGATCCACTCGTGGTCGATCGGGTCGTGATTGCGGAAGACGAAGGTCACCGGCACGCCGGTCGGGACACGCACTGCCGCCGGCTGGAAGCGCGAGTAGCGGACGTCAATCTCCACGGTCGTCCGCGCGCCAGGGCTGGCGGCCGCTAACGCCATCAGCCCCACGGCGACGCCAAGCGCGACAACAAGGACGAGACGCATCCGAACGCCGCCTCGACGGCCGGGGAGCGAGCCCGTCACCAGGGCGCCGGTAGCCCCACGGCGCGCCGACGAGCAAGCGTCATGAACGCAAGCGCAGCCGCCCCCAGCAGTGCCACGATCGCCAGCTGCTGGGCGCTGTCAATGCCACTGGGCGGCGGGAGCAGGTCGAAGCCTGCCGCAACGCGCGACGGCGTGCCAAAGCCGCTGGCATCAATGGCCAGGTCGTAGGTGAACTGGTCGGCCGTGCCGTCGAGGGAGATCTTGGTCAGCCAGCCGCTGCCGGGCACCCAGGTCATGCCGCTGTCCGAGCGCAGGTCGGCGAGCAACTCGTCAGACGCCGGTGCGCTGTGCGCCAAACGCATGCCGTTGAGGCCTGTCGGCTGAGGCAGCAGCGCCGGCTGGCGATCCGTGAGCAGGAAGACGTCGGCCTCCACGCGCTCGTCGCCGGTCTTGCCCAGTGCGAGAATGCGTAGCGGCACCCACGGGTTGGTCGTCGGGATCGTCACGTGCACGGGCGTGCCGTCGCCGATCGCCTGCCCGCGCTCCGCTGCGGCATCGGCATCAAACACGGCAGCGAGGAAGATCGGGCTGCGCCGAGCGTAGAAGTCGAGCACCTCCGGCGCATCGGGTGGCAGCCTGAAGCCGTGGTCGGCCGCCCACCGGCCAACCTCGGTGGCGCCGCCCTTGAGCACGGTCACGTCGAGCGCATCTATGCGCACCTTCATCAATATCTCGGCCTCGCCGGCAGCCGGGGCGGCAGCGAAGGCGGTGTCCTCGAGGCGAAACGGCGTCGTCTCGCGGACGAGCCGCTGGAGCGTCCAATCGCCGCCCTTTTCGACGCTTGATGGAACGCCCGGCAGCGGCGTCAGCGAGCCGAACGCCCCGCCCCCGCCGGCGAACTGGAAGGCCGTCACGTAATGCTCCACGCCGGCGTGGTAGCCGGCTAGGGTCGTCGTGCGCAGGAGGTTGACCGCACCGTTGGGACCGATCAACCCACCGCAGGCGAACGCAGGGCCCACCGTCACGGTCATCGCCGCCACCGCGGCGCAGCTGGCTGCCAGCATCCGTCGGAGCATCACCGCACCTCCGTCCTGCGGCCGGTCCAGTTGGACCAGGCGTCTGCGCGACCCGACGCACCCGCGCTGGCAAAGGTTCCCCCGGCTGGCCGCTGGCCGCTGGCCGCTCACGACGTTGCCTATACTCGACCGCGATGGCGATCAAGCAGATGTACCACCCCGATGACCTGGCGGCGATGGACCCGCTCGTGCTGGCCAAGAACCTCGACCACGCGCGCATGACCAGCCGCCGGCTGTCGTACATCCTGCAGCAGCAGGTCCACCTCTACACACCAGAGGCGAACAGGCTGCGCGACGAGATCGACACCTATGTCGAGGCTGAGCGCCAGATCGAGTGGGAGATGGCCCGCCGCCAGCTGCGCGACTGACGGTCAGGCGCTGCGCAAGGGCGGGAAGTCCGCCGCCAGGCCCTCGCCGGTCAGCTGCAACAGCTCGATCGCCTCGGGCAGCCCGGCCAGGCGATGCTCGCCCAGCCCGCGCAGCCCGACGCCCGGCGGAAGCTCACCGATCGCCCGCGCGGCCGCCCGGCTGACGACGACCTGTCCGCCGTGACCGGCCGAGCAGATGCGCGCCGCGGCATGGACGGCCAGGCCCACATAGCCGCTGCTCGTCAGCGTCGGGCGGCCGCTGTGGATGCCCATCCTGACCTTTGGCGCCACGCCGCCCGCCCACTCCCGCCCGGGCAGCGAGCGCTGCACCTCGAGCGCGGCGACGAGTGCCCCAGGAGCTTCGCCGAAGACGGCGAGGAACTCATCGGCGCGGGTGTCCACCTCGCGGCCTCCGGCCCGGCGGACGGCCGAGCGAACGAGGCGCCGCAGGTCCGTCCGCAGGCGCGCGTACTTGTCGCCAAGCCGATGGAGCAGCTCGGTCGAGGCCTCGATGTCACACAGCAGGAAGGTCACGGTGCCGCTCGGCAGACGCCGGTGCGGCTCGAGCTGGCCGGCCAGGAAGCCGATCGTCGAGACGCCGTGCCGCCGAGCCGCGCGCAGGACCTTCAGCCGGGCTCGATCGCGCGCCGCCTCGTCCTCGAAGTCGACCCGCTCGAACCGGGCGAGGGCATTGCGCACGTGAGCCGCGTCGTGGATCGGCAGCCGCCGCCGGCCCGCCGAATCAACGTAGGCGAAGGCTGCATCGGGCAGGCGGGCGCGATCGCGATCGCGCAGGTTGGCCATCGTCCGTGAAGGATCTCATGCGCCGCCCAAGTGGACGGCGTAGTCAGCCCTGGGCGGGCTGCGCGACGAGCCTCATGGCGGCCGCCGCCGCCTCGTGGCGCGCCGGCTCGGGGCTGGTCCCCTGCTCGAGCAGCACGCGCTGGGTAAGCGCGGCCAGTCGCGGCAGGTCCGTCAGGCAGAAGCTGATCCCGCGCTCCGCGAGTTCCGCATAGCCGAGGCCGCGATAGGCGCCTCGGGCAGCGACGAGGCACATCTCGTCGTACAGCTCAGGCCAGGCGACGTGGCGCCGGCGATAGCAGAAGCGGACGAAGTCAAGGCACTCGTCACCGGCGGGGGCTGGCGCAGCGCCACTGGGCTGCGGGGCATGATCAGCCGGCCGGTCGACGCGCACGCTCGACTCCCTCTCCTCATCTCGCGACACCGGATCGCGACCGGCTCCGCGTCTCCCTTTGCGCTGCTCCCGCGGTTCACGGATGGGGAGCGGCGCCCTCTCGGTCCTCAGTCGCCGGACGTCCCCTTGGGCTGCGGCTCGGCGGCGGTGCCGGTCATTGTACGCCCGGCCCGCGGCCGGCGGAAGGAGGCGTGTCCACGACTTTCTCCACCGAATTTTCCACATCCGCCTCCCGCCCACCCGGACGCGGGCGGCGGACAAAACGAGACGCCCCCAGGGCGCGGTCCGGGGGCGTCGGCAATCTTCAGTGGTACCGCATACCGGATTCGAACCGGTGATCTCCGCCTTGAGAGGGCGGTGTCCTAGGCCTCTAGACGAATGCGGCTTGGCGTGGCCAAGTCTATCAACGGATCGGCCGCGCGGGCAAGAACCGTCACAGCCGATGGGCCTCGAGGAAGCCGCGAATCGCCTCCACGACCTGGCGATGGCTGTTCTCTCCGGCCAGCAGTCCGAAGTGCGAGTGGGCGCCGAAGGGCTGGTACTCGGCGCCCAGCCACTCAGCCAGGCGCTCGCTGTCCGCCTCAGGGAACTGACGGTCGAGCCCGGCGCCGATGACCAGCCGCGGCACGTCAGGCAGCGCCGCCAGCGACACGGGCACGCCCTCGAGCATGCTTCGCCGGGCGGCGCCCGACTCGACGCCCATCAGGTGCTGGATGCGCACCACATCCGCGTGGCTTAGGTCTGGGTTCTGGCGCTGGATCAGCTCCGGCGCACCATCCCAGCCGATCAGCTCGCGCCGGAACTGGCGCGGCAGCAGCCGGACGACGTGGGCCGGTGGTGGCGGCAGCAGCGGCGCGGGCAGGGCCGGGCTGAGCAGCACGAGGCCGGCGATGGGCAGCTGCTCGGCGACCTTCAGCGCCAGCAGCCCACCCATGCCATGGCCGACGACGATCGGCGGCCGGCTGACGGCCGCGACGCCAGCCAGCGCGTCGCCGACGTAGGTATCGAAGTCGAGCTGGGCGAAGTCGGCCGTCTCGGACCAGTAGTGTCCGCGCAGGTTCAGGGCATGGCCCTCCCAGCCGCGGCCGGCAAGGTGGCCGAGCAGGCGGTGCCAGACCCAGGAGCCTGCAAGCTCGCCGTGGAGCATGAACAGCGGCTTGCGCCGGGAGCGCCGCTCGGGCAGCCATGATTCGACGTACAGGCCGCGCTCGGCGATCAGCCGCTCGTCCTTGCGGATGGGCTTCGTAGCCGGGCGCTCGTCGAGCGCCGTCAGGTTGCCCAGTCCCTCGGCCAGCGAACCGTGATCGTCGCCGGTCCCCTTGTGTCCATTGCCTTCCACGTCTGCGCTCCCTATGCCGACAGCAGATTGAAGACCAGCCCGGTGGCGGCCTTGGGCACGAAGTAGGTCGACTTGGGCGGCATGAGCTCGCCCGCCGACGCGACCTCGAGGACCGATTGAACCGGCGTGGCGTTGAGCAGGAAGCAGGCGTCGGCGCGACCTTCGTCGACCTGCGCAAGCGCCGCGGCGGCATCCTTGATGTACCTCAGTCTGCCCTGTTCGTCCAGCTGCGCCGTCGCCAGCCCGAGAGTCCGCTCGAGAGCCGTGCCAAGGACGGTCACATCGAGCTCGCGCAGCGCATTCGAGGCGGCTGGCAGCAGCAGCTCCATCGCCGCCCGACGCGGCCGGAGCAGGAAGCCGCCGTGGCGCGTCCAGACGCCCATCCAACCGCTGCTGCGCGCCTCCACCGCCTGCGCCAGGCGGCCTGCCTCTGCCACCGCCTCGAGCTCGAAGAGCTCAGCCAGGGCCGCGATCAGGCTCTCCGTCTCTGGCGTGCCGAGCAGCAGCCGGTGGGTGGGCAGGACGCTCAGCCCGCCGCTGTCTGCGTCGTGGAGCAGCACGAGTATCTGGTCCGAGCCTGGGCCGCCCACCTCGTCGCGGAAGCGGAGCGCGGTCTCGTAGCGATGGTGGCCGTCGGCGATGACAAGCGGCCCGTGAGCGGCGATGGCCAGCAGCTCGGCGGCGGCAGGCACCTGCGCAGCATCGACGGCCCACAGCCGCTGACGGCCGCCAAGCGCGACTGCTTCGATCTCAGCTGGCTGCGCGGTCAGCACATCCAGCAGCCTCGCCGACGCGGCTCCCGCGGCGGCGGAGCGATACAGCATCAGCACCGGGCTGAGGTTCACGCGCGTCGAGCGCAGCAGGCGAAAGCGATCCTCCTTCGGCGCGCTCATCGTCCGTTCGTGGCGCAGCACGCCGCGCCCCGGCTCCTCCAATCGCAGCCGGCAGAAGAAGCCGCGTGAGACGCGGGCCACGGCGTCATCCGGCCGGCCGGTGACACGGTAATGCTGCTCGTAGACGTAGACCAGCGGCCGGTCATCGATGCGCAGCAGCCCCGCCGTCTGCCACTCGCCCAGCAGCTGCGCGGCGGCGGCGTACGCGTCGCCAGCCGGGCCGGCCTGAGCCAGCTCGAGATGAACCGCGTTGTGCGGCCCGCGCGCCAGCCGCTCGCGCTCGGCGCGGTCGATGACATCGTACGGCGGGCAGAGCACGGCACTCACCTCGCCGATAGCGCGCGCGTCGTAGCGCAGGGCGGGAAACGGACTCAGCTCGGGCACTGCCGGCCATGGTAGCGGCGGCCACTGAGATGGCTCTCCGACGCAGCTGACGCAACTTTCGGACGCCCGCATGCGTCTAGCAGCCAGCCCACGGACGGAGTCAGGTACTCTGCCCGCCGAGGCTGCCCTCGAGAGGACCGATGCACCGACCGCGCGGCGTTCCGTCACCAGTCACCGCCGTCGCCCGCCTGTTTGCCTGCGCGCTGCTCGCATTTGGAGTGCTGCTCGGCACGAGTGCCGGCGCGGTGCGCGCCGAGGGGATCACCATCGAGGCCACTGCCCTGCTCGGCGGCAACGTCCGCGCCGGCGGCTGGGCGGCTGTCCGCGTCGACGCCAGCAACGACGGCCCCGACGTGCGCGGCGAGCTGCGCATCCGCAGCCAGCAGCAGGGCCGCTCGATCTACGCCGTCGAGGCCGACCTGCCCAACGGCGCGCGGAAGCAGTTCGTGCTGTATGCGCAGGCACCGCTCTTTGGCAGCCGGCTGGTGATCGAGCTGGTCAGCGGCGAGTCGGTCATCGCCACCCGCGACGTGCAGATCCGCGCGCGCGATCCCTACATCGCCTTGGTCGGCATCGTCGCCGAGCGGCCGGAGGCGTTCCAGCGAGACGTCCAGGATGCGCTGCGGAACCCGGCTGCCAGCGAGCCGCAGGTGATCCTGCTGCGGCCGGAGGACCTGCCGACGCGAGTGGAAGCCCTAGCCTCGCTCGATCGGCTGATCTGGCAGGACGTCGACACCAGCCGCCTAAGCGGGGAGCAGCTGGCGACGCTCGAGCTGTGGGTCGCGGCCGGCGGCCAGATGGTCATCGTGGGCGGGACCACGGGCCCGGGCAGCCTGCGCGGCTTGCCCGTTGAGCTGCTGCCCTTCATCCCGGACCGGACGGTGGACGTCACGACGGCTGACCTTCGCGAGCTGCTCGGCTCGCTGCCCAACGAGGCGACGGGGCTGCCGGCGCTCGCCGGGACGCTGCGCGAAGGCATGGTCCTCGGGCGCAGCGGCGATGCGGTCTACGCGGCCCGGCTGTCGCACGGACAGGGCGCGGTGACGATCCTGGGCATCGACCCGGGCAGCTCCTGGCTGGCCCGCAGCGACACCGCCGGCTCGCTCTGGCGGCGCGCCCTGCCGATGGGCCAGGGACAGTTCCAGAACCCGTTCTACATCCCCGACGAGAACAGCATCTTCCAGAACGCGCTGTACAACCTGCCTTCAGTCGCGCTGCCGCCGATCGACCAGCTGTTCGTCCTGCTGGTGGCATACATCGCGCTCATCGGGCCGGTCAACTACCTCGTCCTGCGCCGGCTCGACCGGCGCGAGTGGGCCTGGCTGACGATGCCCCTGCTGGTCGGCGTCTTCGCCGTCGGCAGCTACGCGCTGGGCGCGTCGATCAAGGGCAGCGACGTGATCATCAACGAGGTCGCCATCGTGCGCGCCGGGCAGGGCTCGACGCGCGGCATCGGCCAGGTCTACGTCGGCGTCTTCTCACCGACGCGGCGCGCCTTCGACGTCCGCGTGCCCGGCGGTGCGCTGCTCTCCAGTCCGATGTCGCAGGGCGGCTTCGGCCAGGCGGAACAGCCGATCGACGCGCTGCTCGGCGACGCGACCTCCCGGCTGCGCAACTTCGAGGTCGGCTACGGCGTGATCCGCGGCTTCCGCGCCGACGCACCGGTAGACACGCCGGCAGTCCGCGCTGACCTGCGCCTGGTCAGCGGGCGGATCACCGGCAGCGTGACCAATGACTCCGACCGGCCGCTCGAGCACGTGGCGATCGTCTTCGGCAACGCCGTCGTCGCCATCCCCACCCTCGGCCCGGGCGAGACGAAGGAGGTCGACATGCGGCCGGTGACGAACTCGTGGTACGCCCTGTCGGAGCGCATGTTCGGCACCTCTTTCTCGCGCGACCCGCAGGTCCAACGCAAGCTCAATACCCGGCGGGCGGTGATCGACCAGATCACCGGCTACGGCCCGACGCTGCTCGGCACGTCACCGGACGTGGCGCTGCTGCTCGGCTGGCGCGAGGGCGTGGCACTCGACGTCGAGCTCGAGGGTGAGCGCCCGAACCGCGTTGGTGATTCCCTCTTCGTCGTGCCCATGCCGGTGACCTACGACCGGCAGGCGCTGTTTGATGACGCGCTGCTCGTGCGGGCGATAGTCGAGCAGGGCGCTGAGCAGGGCTGGGGCGAGCGCAACAGCTACTCGCTCGACCGGGGCACGATGACCCTCGAGCTGCGGCCGGCTGGCTTGGCCGAGCGGTTCACGGCCCGCTCCGTTGAGCTGGGCTTGAGCCAGGGCGGCTTCATCAGCCTGCGCGGCAATGGTCAGCAGATCGAGCCCCTGCCGGACGCGCAGCAGCCACCGCAAGACGACCCGCTCGGCGAAGGCCAGGACCAGCCGGGCGGGGGCGGCGAAGAGCCCCCAGGCAAGCCCGCCTCCGAGCCCTGGCCAGGGGGCGGCCTGCCGGCGGTCCAGGTCTTCGACCACGTCGCCGGCCTGTGGTACGAGCTGCCTGAGATGAACGACGCGCGTGGCTACAGCCTCGCCGAGCCGCGGCGCTGGGTCGACGACAGCGGTCGCCTGCTGCTGCGTTTCGTGAATCGAAACGACCGTGGGATGCCCCTCTGGTTCACGGTCGCCGCGCGAATGGAAGGCACGATCGAATGAGCGCCGTGGTGCAGGTGGACCGGCTGACCAAGCGCTACAACGGCAGCCTGGCCGTCGCCGGGCTCGAGCTCAACGTCGAGCAGGGCGAGATCTTCGGCCTGGTCGGACCGAACGGTGCTGGCAAGACCACGACGCTGAAGATGCTGGCCACCCTGCTCGTGCCCAGCGCCGGCGACGCGCTCATCGCCGGCTACTCGATCCGCCGCCAGCCGGACGCCGTGCGCCAGCTGATCGGCTACATGCCAGACACCTTCGGCGTCTACGACGACATGCGCGTCTGGGAGTACCTCGACTTCTTCGGCCGCTGCTACGGGCTGCCGGCCGGCCGGCGACGGCAGATGATCGGCGACCTGCTCGAGCTGGTCGACCTGGCCAACAAGCGCGAAGCCTACGTGCAGGACCTCAGCCGCGGCATGCAGCAGCGGCTGTGCCTCGCCCACGCGCTGGTCCACGACCCGCAGGTGCTGCTGCTCGACGAGCCCGCATCGGGCCTGGATCCGCGGGCGCGGGTGGAGCTGCGCGAGCTGCTGCGCGAGCTGCGCGCCCTGGGCAAGACGATCCTGATCAGCAGCCACATCCTGCCCGAGCTGGAGGAGCTGTGCACCTCGCTCGCGATCATCGACCACGGCCGAGTGCTGGCCAGCGGCAAGGTCGAAGACATCCACCAGGCCTTCCGCGCCGGCGGCGTGTACCTGCTGCGACCGATCGGCGAGGCTGGCCTGATGGCGGCCGAGGCGCTGCTCGCGGGCCTGCCCGAGGTGGCCTCGGTGGCGCGCCGGCCGGACGGCCAGCTCGAGATCGCGCTGCGCGGCGACGAGGAGGCCGCAGCCCGGCTGGTCGCGGCGCTGGTCGGCGATGGCGTCCGCGTGGCGGCCTTTGCCCCCGCCGCAAGCGACCTCGAGGAGCTGTTCCTTCAGATAACCGATGTCGAGCCATCGGCGGTGATGCCCGGCGTGCAGGAGGTAGCAGCATGAGCGCGCTCGTGAGCGGCGTGCGGCGGCGCGGCGGCGCAGCGCGGCGGCGCCTCGGCGGCATGGGCTCGGCTGTCTCGGCGGTGGCGGCCAAGGAGCTGCGCGGCCGGATGCGCGGCCGCCGGGCGTTCGTCGTGGTCACCATCTACCTGCTGCTCCTGTCAGCCTTTGCCTTTGGCATCTACACCTACCTGAAGGAATCGGCCGCCCTGGGGCAGGCGACCGACCCGGTCTTCGGCATTCCACGGCCTGGCCTGCCGACGTTCCTCGGTTACGGCGACGCCGGCCTGTCGGCGAGCATCGGGCACGCCCTGTTCAGCGGCTTGCTGATGGTCGAGACGCTGCTCGTGCTCGTCCTGGCGCCGGCCTTCACCAGCGGCGCGATCTCGATGGAGCGCGAGAAGCAGACCCTCGACCTGCTGGTCACGACGCCTCTGTCGACCCTCGGCATGGTCGTCGGCAAGCTGATCTCGGCGCTGACCTACGTCTTCCTACTGATCATCGCCTCCATCCCGCTGGCCAGCCTCGTCTTCGTCTTCGGCGGGGTCGGGCCGGAGGACCTGGTGCGTGGCTACGCCGTGCTCTTCGCGCTGGCGTTCGGCATGGGTGCGCTGGGATTGCTCATCTCGGCCCTGGTCAGGCGGACCCAGACGGCGACGGTGCTGACCTACGTGCTCGTGCTGGCGCTGACCATTGGCAGCGTCGGCATCCACCAGTTCCTGGTCGTGGTCACGCAGTCCCGCCCGACGGGCAATGTGATCGTCGCCCAGCAGCGGCACAAGTCGCCCGAGGCCCTGCTCTGGCTCAATCCCTTCGTGGCTGACCTGGACCTGGTGTGCACGACTGCGCCGGGCTCGTACCACATCACCTGCGCCTACATGAGCATGGTCACCGGCCGGCCGTACTTCGGCTCGCAGTTCAACAGCGGCATGGAGGGCGGCGTGCTCATCGACCACTTCAATTGCCCGCCGGGCGGACGTGGGTGCCCAGCGGTGGCGGTGATGCCGATCGGCGGCGACATCGCCGTCCAGCCGGCGCTCACGACCTCCTTCGGCTTTCCGCGCGACACCTTCTGGCCAAAGAGCGCCGCCGCCTTCACGGTCGTCGGGCTGCTCTCGACGTTGCTAGCCGCGCAACTTGTGGCGCCCACCCGGCGTCTGAGGTTCCGTCGGCCCTTCCGGCGCGCCGCCGTGGCGCCGCTGGTCGGAGCGACCCCGACCGGATCAATCGAGGAGCTTGCGCCGGGCGAAGGCCCGCCAACGGAGAAGGCAACCGATGAGTCTTGACCCGCTGCTGATCGACCTGCGACGTGACCTGCGTCCCTTCCATCGCCGGCTGTGGCTGCGCCGCGTGGTCCGTGGCGCGACCCGCATCGCAGCAGCGGTGGCCGTCGGTCAGCTGCTGCTGGCCCTCGTCGCCCGACTCATGCCCTTCGAGTGGCACGCCTATTTCGCGATGGGGCTCATCGTCGCCGGCCTGGCGGCGCTGGCCGTCTACGCGGTCCGCGTGCGGCCCACGCTCGGCGAGGCGGCCCTTGCCGTCGACAGCGAGCAAGGCCTGTCAGACCGAATCTCAACCGCGCTGGCACTCGCCGTCGCCCGGCCGGAGCTGGCTGATGAGGCCATCGGCCAGGCCAGCGCCGAGGAGCCCACGACCGACGAGCAGCGCTTCGCCCGGCTCGTCCGCCGCCAGCGACGAGACGCTGTGGTCAGCCTCGCCACCGCAGACCCGCGCGCCTTCCGGCCGCGCCTGCCGCGACGCAGCTCGGCAACGACCGCGCTGTGCATCGCCTTGCTCGTGCCTGTGCTGGTCCTGCCCAACGCCCAGAATGACGTTCTCGCCCAGCGCCAGCAGATGCGTGACGCGGCCGAGCAGCAGGCGCAGAAGCTGGACCAGACGGCCAAGCGCCTCGAAGCCGGCCGGACTGATCCGGACCCGCGCCTCGACATCGCCCGCGAGCTGCGCAAGGCGATCAAGGAGCTGCGCGACCGGCCGGAGGACCTTGATCGCAACCTCGCCCGGCTGGGCTCTCTCGAGGACGCGCTGCGCAGCCGCATCGATCCAGCCAACGAGCAGCGGGCAGCCGCGATCACCTCGCTCGCCCGATCATTGAGCCGCCTGTCGACGGGCACGGACAGCAACACTGCCGGCGACCCCGACAAGACCAAGCAGGATCTCGAGCAGCTGAAGGAAAGGCTGCCCAAGATGACCGACGCGGAGCGCGAGCAGCTGGCCCGCCAGCTGGGCGACCTCGAGACGGTCGCCCGCCAGGCCGGCGGGGATGCGCAGGCCGCGCTGGCCGACGCCGCGCGCGCCGTGCGCAACAAGGACAATGTCGCGGCGGCCGCCGCTTTGGATCGGCTGAGCGAAGCGCTCCAGCGGGGCCAGCAGCAGGTCGACCTCAATCGGGATCTCGCCGGCGCTGCCTCGGACATCCAGCAGGCGCGACGTGATCTCGCTCGCGCCGGCCGGCAGGGCCAGCAGGGGCAGCAGGGTCAGGGCCAAGGTCAGCAGGGCCAGCAGGGTCAAGGCCAGGGCCAGGGCCAGCAGGGTCAAGGTCAAGGCCAGGGTCAAGGCCAGGGTCAGGGCCAGGGTCAAGGCCAGGGC
>Ga0247719_1000155_pt1 | contig 48327 bp, 49 predicted proteins | sample 41E_DmetaG_FD_189046 | JGI IMG/M metagenome (GOLD analysis project Ga0247719, IMG submission 189046) | Soil microbial communities from hillslope of Landscape Evolution Observatory, University of Arizona, Oracle, AZ, United States - 4-1-E_D | ecosystem: Engineered > Artificial ecosystem >...
ACCGAGACCCCCGCTGAGATCGCCGCCACAGCTGAGGAGAACGCCTGATGTCCGCCGTCGAGCTGGTCGAGTTCGTTGCCAAGTCGCTGGTCGATGAGCCCGATGCCGTCCAGGTTGAGCTGATCGACGAGGGCGACGGCCGGGTGATCGAGCTGCGCGTCGCCGAGGGCGACATGGGCAAGGTCATCGGCCGGAACGGCAGCGTTGCCAAGGCGATGCGCACGCTGCTCAAGGTCGTGTCGGCGCGCGAAGGGGAGTCGGTCTCACTCGAGATCGTCTAGCCCGGCCATGGCCCGCCTGGTAGTCGGCCTGGTGCGTGGTTTTCACGGCCTGCGCGGCGCAGTCCGGATCGAGGTCCTGACTGATGACCCCGAGCGCTTCGCGCGGGGCAGCGTCGTCCACCCTGAGGGCACGGACGCGACTTTGACGATCGCTGACGTTCGCGACAATCGCCCGCCCGGGTTGATCGTGCGCTTCGAGGAGGTGCCCGACCGCGACACCGCCGAGTCGCTGCGCGATGTCTACCTGGAGGCTGACGTTGCCGAAGCAGCCCTTCCGGAGGGTGCCCACTACTGGCACGACATCGTGGGCAGCCGCGTGCTGACTGCCGCCGGCAAGGATCTGGGCGAGGTCGTTGACGTCTTCCGCGTCGGCGAATCGGAGGTCTACACCGTGCGCGGGGCGCAGGGCGAGGAGACGCTCGTGCCCGCCGTCTCATCGATCGTCACCGAGCTCGCGCCGGCCGAGAAGCGGATCGTGGTCGACGCCGTGGCGCTCGGGCTCGAGGAGCCGCCGACCGAGTGAGCGGGCTGCGCATCGATGTCGTCACGATCTTCCCGGATGTCTTTCCCGGGCCGCTGGCGGCGAGCATCCCGGGTCGGGCGTTCGAGCGCGGCCTGGCCACGCTGACCGCCCATGACCTGCGGCGTTGGGGTCTCGGGCGTCACCGGACTGTCGACGACACGCCTTACGGCGGCGGCGCGGGCATGGTTCTGCGCCCCGAGCCGATCCATGGCGCGCTGTCCGAGCTCCGCGGCGCCGATACAACCGCCATCCTGTTCGACCCGGCCGGCGTCCGCTTCGACCAGCGCCTGGCGCGCGACCTTGCCGCGCGCAGCCACCTGCTGATGGTCTGCCCGCGCTACGAAGGCGTGGACGACCGGGTACGGCCGATGTTCGACCTCGAGCTGTCTATCGGCGACTACGTCCTCAGCGGCGGCGAGCTGCCGGCGATGGTCGTCATCGACGCGCTGCTGCGGCTTCTGCCCGGCGCGATCGAGGCCGCCTCTATCGCCGACGAATCGTTCAGCGACGGGCTGCTGGAATACCCGCAGTACACCCGCCCGGCCGAGTTCGAAGGACGGCGCGTGCCGGACATCCTGCTGTCCGGCGACCATGGCGCCGTTGAGCGCTGGCGTCGCGAGCAGGCGCTTGCCCGGACGCGCCAGCGACGGCCGGACCTGCTGGAGCGCGACTGACACCCGTGAGGGCGAGGGGCTGATCCCTCAGTCGACTCGCTCGAACGCCGGTTGAAGCTCGCCGGCGGCATAGCGAATGGCGGCAACGTGAACGCGCGGGTCGATCCAGTGCTCGCAGTACTGGTAACGGTGTGCCGTCGCGACTCGGCCGTCGGGTGCGACCACGAACTCGCCGGGCAACAGCCACGGGTTGTCGACCATTGGGCGGCCGCTGGCGCCGCGCTGCTCGAACATCGACTGCCCGGCCCCGGCCTCACAGCGAAGGTACTCGTCGGGCGCATCGAACAGCACCTCGACGGGCGTGCCTTCGAGCAGGTCAAACGCGCGGTAGGCGCGCTCGTCGGGATCGCACAGCAGGGGCATGTCCTTCGGCAGCCCGTTGGCGCTCGCGTACATCCGCGCCCGGGCCGGCTCGCCCTGGCCAATGAGCGCCACTCTCGCCCCTGCGGCGCGGTAGTCCTCGTACTCGTCGCGCAGCCGCTTTGAGCGATCCCTGCCGCAGCTGCAGCCGAAGTGGCGCCAGAAGAGCAGCAAGGCCGGCCGCTGCGACCACAGTGTGGCCAGCTCGATGGGCTGCTCGGAGCGCGCCTCGATCAGCTCCAGTGACGGCGCCTTATCGCCGCGCTGAAGCGGGATCTTCGTCCAGCGCGTCCGTGTCGGGCCGCGTTGCCAGTGGTCCAGCCACTCTCTGCCGGCGGCGTCAGTCTCCGGCCCTTCCGGCTGGTGGCGCACTGGCTGGTCTGGCTGAACGGTCAAGTGTCATCTCCTGTGGGGCAGGGCATGGGCCGGCAGTCCCGGAGCTCGATGCTATACTCCGCGGCCGATCCCATTGACAGTCCCGCGTCGCCCTTTGCCTGCGACCCTGACCGAGAGAGCGTCCAATGTCCGTCATCGACGAAATCACTGCCGACCAGATCCGCACCGACCTGCCCGAGCTCGCCTCCGGCGATACGGTCCGCGTGGCCCAGCGCGTGCGCGAGGGCAACCGCGAGCGCATCCAGGTCTTCGAGGGCACGATCATGCGTCTGCGCGGTGGCGGCATCGGTCGCTCGTTCACCGTCCGCGCGATCCGCAGCGGCGTCGGCGTCGAGCGCACGTTCAAGCTGAACTCGCCGCGCATCGAGAAGGTCGAGGTCGTGCGCCACGGCCAGGTTCGCCGCGCCCAGCTCTACTTCCTGCGCAAGCGTGTCGGCAAAGCCGCGACGCTGCGTGAGCGGCGCATGACTGACCGCGCCCAGGCGCAGCGCGCCAAGGCCTGACACCCGGCCCGGCGGATGGGCTAGCCTTTCGCCGATGGCCATCATCGTCCCGTCCCGCCGCCTCGAGCTTCAACTGGCGCGGGAGGATGGCCACCGCGTGATCCTCGGCGTCGACGAGGTCGGCGTGGCGTGCTCGGCCGGCGCCGTAGTCGCAGCGGCCGTCGCCATGCCACTCGACAAGCGACCGATCAAGGGCGTTCGCGACTCGAAGACCCTGTCCGCCGCACAGCGCGAGCGCCTGGCGCGGCTGATCTTGCGGCGGGCGATCCGCGTCGGCGTCGGCGCCGCCTCGGTCAACGAGATCGATCGGCTCAACATCTATCACGCGACGGTGCTGGCCATGCGTCGGGCGGTCACCCGCGCCGGCGCGCACGACTTCGTGATCGTGGACGGGCGCCGCATCCGCGGCTTCGAGGAGCACGCCGGGCCGTACCGGGCGGTGATCGACGGCGACGCGCTGTGCTACGCCGTCTCCTGTGCATCGATCATCGCCAAGGTGACCCGCGACCGGCTGATGCGCCGGCTGGCCGCGCGGCATCCGGGCTATGGCTGGGAGCACAATTGCGGCTACCCCACGCCAGACCATCGCGCTGGCCTGGCCGAGCACGGCGTCACTGCGCACCATCGGCGCTCGTTCGTGACCACCCGCCGCGTGCTGTACGGCGAGCAGGCTACGCTGCCGCTGTTCGAGGAGACATCGCTGCCCGAGCTGGCCGCCGCGCCCGCATAAGCCGGCGCGAAGTGGCGCGCTATAGGCTCGGCCAATGGCGACTGAACGGCGTCGGCGCGGATCTGAGGCAGAGCAGCTGGCGGCCGAGCACCTGGCCGCGCGCGGGTGGACCGTGCTGGCGCGCAACGTTGCCATCGGACGCGATGAGATTGACCTGCTGTGCGTCGATCCCGAGCTGCCGCCGGAGCTCGTCTTCGTCGAGGTGCGCAGCCTGCGCTCGGCGGCGTTCGGCGCGCCCGAGGAGCGAGTTGACGCGGCCAAGGTCAGCCGGCTGTACAGGTCGATGGCCGCACTCCGCGCACTCGGGCACCTGCCCGACGGAGCTGTATTGCCAAGCCTGCCGGTCCGCGTCGACCTGTTGATCGTCGACGGGCGAGGTGCATCGATCGAGGTGCGCCATCTCGAACGGCTGATGCCACCCTGATCGCAGGTCGCTGGCCGCTGTGGCAGCGGCCGAAGCTGCAGCCCGCGAACCCGCTCACGCAAGCTGCCGCCGATCGGCGAGACCGGCCCCCTGTGCTAGACTTCCCGCCGGCCGAACGGGCGCGGTGGTCGCACACTGGGCTCGCGCGGCCGACTCGAAAGGGTCGCCCAAGGGCGCCCTCCGTCGAGGCCGCCACCGGCGGCCCATCTCACACGCGTGTTGCTCCCCGCGCAGGTGCCGCGCGCCACGAACTGGCGCACGGTGCGACGGACCCGAGACACGCGGAGGCACAACCGAAACAGGAGGAAGATCACTCTCATGCCGTCCGTCTCGATGCGCGCGCTGCTGGAAGCCGGAGTCCACTTCGGTCACCAGACGCGGCGCTGGAATCCCAAGATGCGCCCGTTCATCTTTGCCGAGCGCAATGGGATCCACATCATCGACCTCGCCCAGACCGTCCACCGCCTCGACGGCGCGCTCGACTTCGTGCGCGAGACCGTCGCGAGTGGCGATTCGGTGCTCTTCGTCGGTACCAAGAAGCAGGCTCAGGAGCCTGTCTCCGAAGAGGCCGCCCGGGCTGACCAGCCGTACGTCAACCAGCGCTGGCTGGGCGGCATGCTGACCAACTTCGTGACCATCCGAAAGCGGCTCGGCCTGCTCGACCAGCTCGAGGCGCGCCAGGCCGCCGGTGAGTTCGATCGCCTCTCGAAGAAGGAGGCCGGCCGCCTGACCGACGAGATGACCCGGCTCCAGCGCATGCTCGGCGGCGTTCGCCGGATGCGCCGCCTGCCCGGGGCGATGTTCGTCATCGACCCGCAGCGCGAACGGATCGCGGTGACCGAGGGCCGCAAGCTGGAGATCCCGATAATCGGCACCGGCGACACGAACGTCGACCCGGACCAGCTCGACTACGTCATCCCGGCCAACGACGACGCGATCCGGGCCATCCGGCTGCTGTGCAACCTGGTCGCAGAGGCGGCCATCGAAGGCGCGCAGATGCGCGCCGCTCGGCCCGAGCCGGAGCCCGAGGCTGAGATCGAAGAGCCCGAGGAGGCGAGCGACGAGATGATCGCCGCTCTCGCCGCCGGCGGAACCTTCAGCTTCGAGCCTGAGCCCGATGAGGACGATGTCCTGCCCGGCGAGCTTGGCGTCGATGCGACCGATGTCCCAGCCGCCGAGCAACCGGACGGGCAGGCCTGAGAGAGCCACCGTCGTCGACCAACGAATAGGAACACGAGCAGGAACAGGAATGACCACCCAGATGGACCAGCAACCAATCTCAGCTGAGGCAGTCAAGGAGCTCCGCGAGCGCACCGGCGCCGGCTTCATGGACTGCAAGCGTGCCCTCGAGGAGACAGCCGGCGATGTCGACAAGGCCGTCGCTCTGCTGCGCGAGCGCGGCCAGGCGGCCGCCGCACGCAAGGCCGGCCGCGAGGCGCGCGAAGGCACCGTCGGCAGCTACATCCACCCCGGCGGGCGCATCGGCGTGCTCGTCGAGGTGAACTGCGAGACCGACTTCGTCGCCCGCACGGACGACTTCCAGAAGCTGGTCCGCGACATCGCGATGCAGATCGCCGGCCTGGCGCCCGAGTACACGACCGTCGATTCGATCCCGGCCGAAATCCTCGAGGCCAAGCGCGACGAGCTGATGGCAGACGAGAACACCCAGCGCAAGCCGGACAACGTTCGCGCCCAGATCGTCGAGGGCCAGCTGCGCAAGTGGCAGCAGGCGGTCGTGCTCTACGAGCAGCCATTCCGCGACACTGACCAGACGGTCGGCCAGCTGGTCACAGACGCGGTGGCGCGCATCGGCGAGAACATCCGCGTCCGCCGCTTCACGCGCTACCAGCTCGGCGAGGAACTGTGACCGAGGTCGTCAGCCAGGCGAGCCCGATCGAACGCCCGGCGCAGAGCGCCGGGCGGTACCGCCGCGTGCTGCTCAAGATCAGCGGCGAGGCATTGATGGGCCAGCGTCAGTACGGCGTGGACCCTGAGGTCTGCAAGTTCATCGCTGGCCAGCTGCGCGACGTCCATGGCCTGGGCATCCAGCTGGCGCTGGTCGTTGGCGGGGGCAACATCTTCCGCGGCCTGGCCGCGTCAGCCAAGGGCATGGACCGCGCCACTGGCGACTACATCGGCATGCTGGCCACGGTCATGAACGCGCTGGCGCTCCAGGATGCGCTGGAGAAGGCGAGCGTGCCGACGCGCGTGCTGTCAGCGATCGCGATGAACGAGGTCGCCGAGCCGTACATCCGCCGGCGGGCGATGCGCCACCTCGAGAAGGGTCGCGTGATCATCCTCGCTGCCGGCACGGGCAACCCATACTTCACGACCGATACGGCGGCCGCGCTGCGCGCGGTCGAGATCGGCGCCGAGGTGCTGCTCAAGGGCACGAAGGTCGACGGCGTCTACGATTCCGATCCGTTGATGAATCCCTCCGCCGAGCGGCACGAGCACCTGTCGTTCGACCACGTGCTGACTGAGCGGCTGGGCGTGCTCGACTCGACCGCCGTCTCGCTGTGCATGGACAATGACCTGCCCATAGTCGTGTTCGACATGAACGCGCCCGGACACATCCGTGCCGCGGCGCTCGGCGAGCCGGTTGGCACACTGATCGACGGTGACGGCCCGACCGAGGGAGGATCGACCGGTGAGTGACCAGCGCCCCGACGTCGAAGAGAGAATGAGCCGCGCGCTCGACGCGCTCGAGCGCGACCTCGCCGCCGTCCGCACCGGCCGTGCCGCAACCGCGCTCGTCGAGCGCCTGCCGGTGGAGTACTACGGCACCCAGACACCGCTCAACCAGCTGGCCAGCATCAGCGTGCCCGAGGCGCACTCGATCGTCATCCAGCCGTGGGACCGCAGCGCGCTAGGCGCGATCGAGAAGGCGATCCTCAAGAGCGACGTCGGGCTGACGCCCAATGTCGACGGCACGGCGGTTCGGCTGAACATCCCGCCCCTGACCGAGGAGCGTCGCAAGGACCTGGTCAAGCTCGTCCACAAGCGCATGGAGGAGGCCCGCGTCGAGCTGCGCAATCATCGGCGCGAGGCTGCCGATGAGATCAAGCGCTCCGAGCGCGACGGCGAGATCGGCTCCGACGAGGGCCGCCGCCAGCTCGACGCGCTGCAGAAGGTGACCGATCGATGGACAGCCGAGGTCGATCGCGTGGGCAAGCACAAGGAACAGGAGATCCTGGAGGTCGCGTGACCTCGCTCGACATCGCCGCCCGGGACCAGCAGGCGGCGGTCGCAGCCGAGCCCGTCGCCGAGCCCGAGCCGCTGCCGCGCCACGTGGCGATCATCATGGACGGCAACCGCCGCTGGGCTCGCCAGCACGCGGTGCAGGAAGCGGAGGGGCACGCTGCCGGCGTGGAGGCCATCCGGCCGGTCGTTCGGCGGGCTGCCGAGCGCGGCATAGAGGTGCTGTCCATCTACGCCTTCAGCCGCGAGAACTGGAACCGCCGTAGCGACGAGGTGCAGACGCTCTTCGGCCTGCTGGATTCGGCGATCCGCAACGAGACGCCGGAGCTGGCCAGCCAGGGCATTCGCGTGCGCATCCTGGGTCGGCTCGAAGAGCTGCCCGAGCAGACGCGGCGCTCGGTCGAGGAGGCGCTTGCGGCCACGGCGGGCGGGCGGCGGATGACGCTCAACGTCGCGTTCAACTACTCCGGCCGCTCGGAGATCGTGGACGCTGTCCGGCGCGCGCTGGCTGACGGGCTCGCTCCGGCAGAGATCGACGAGCATGTCCTGGCCGATCGGCTGTACGGCGCGGATCTGCCCGATCCGGACCTGCTCATCCGGACCGGCGGCGAGCAGCGGATCAGCAACTTCCTCATCTGGCAGGCGGCATATGCCGAGCTGTACTTCACCGAGCGGCTGTGGCCTGACTTCGATCCGGCCGCCTTCGACGCCGCGCTTGCCGAGTACGCTCGACGCTCGCGCCGCTTCGGCCGCTGACCCAGGCAAGGAGCGCGATGCTGGGCAGGCGCCTGCTGACCGCGGCCGTGGGCATCCCGCTGCTGCTCGGCGTGCTGTGGGCCGGCCACCCGTGGCTGGGCGTGCTCGTAGCCGTGGTCGTGCTGCTCGCCGCTGTCGAGATGGGCGAGCTCTTGGACAAGGCCGGTTACCCAGTCGGCCACGGAGTGATGGTGCTGCTGGGAGTTGGCGCGGTGGCCGTGGCCGCGGCGCTGCCGCTGGCCGGGCAGTGGCTTGCTGGCGCATGGCTCGTGGTCGCGGTCGGTTTGGCCGCGACGGTCGCGCTTCGGCAGCCCGCGCCGGCGGACGGGCTGCGCACGCTGGCCGGGACGCTGGCCGGCAGCGCGCTGCTGGCGATGCTCGGACTGCTGCTGTTGATCCCGCTGGCGGCACGGCCGGACTCGGCCAACGGCCCGCTGGTCGCGTGGCTCGACGCCGGGCGCGCCTGGCTGCTGGTCATCGTGCTGAGCGTCTGGGCATGCGACTCGGCCGCCTATGCCATCGGCCGGCTGTGGGGCCGCGGCCGCTTCTTCAACCACATCTCGCCCAGCAAGACCTGGTCCGGCGCGGCCGGCGGGGCGCTGGCGGCGACCGTCGCCGGCGGGCTGCTTGGCTGGCTGATCGGGCAGCCGCTGATCGGCCTTGGGCTCGGCGTCATCGTCGGCTTCGCCGCTCAGGCGGGCGACCTCGTCGAGTCGATGCTCAAGCGCGCTGCCGGCGTCAAGGACTCCGGCCGGCTCTTCCCAGGGCATGGCGGCATGCTCGACCGAGTCGATGCCTTCATGCTCGTCGCGCCGCTCGCCTGGCTGTACCTCGTCGTGGTCGGCGTTGCCTGACCAGCCGCAGCGCGGCGTCGCCGTCCTAGGATCGACCGGCTCGATCGGCCGCCAGGCGCTCGACGTCCTTGACGGCCTGCGCGACCGGTTCCGCGTCGTCGCCCTGGCTGCCGGCCGCAACGCTGCTTTGCTCGAGGAGCAGGCGGCGCGCCACCGGCCGCTGGCCAGCCACCTCGCCGGCGACACCGCGTCCGAGGCAGCGGCGGACACGCTGGTCGAGATCGCGACGCGAGACGACGTCGACATCGTGCTCGTGGCGACCGGCGGCATGGTAAGCCTGCGACCGGTCATTGCGGCCCTCGAAGCGGGCAAGGTGGTCGCCACCGCCAACAAGGAGACGCTGGTTGCGGGCGGCCACCTGGTCATGCCACTTGCCCGCCAGCTGGCGGCGGCCGCCGGAGCGGCCGATGACGCCGCCGGCGCCTTGACCTGGCTGCGGCCCATCGACTCCGAGCATTCGGCGATCTGGCAGTGCCTGGCTGGCGAGCGCCGAGCAGACGTGGCGCGCCTGGTGCTGACGGCGTCCGGCGGGCCCTTCCGCGAGTGGCCCGCCGAGCGGCTGGCCACGGTCACGCCAGATCAGGCGCTGGCCCATCCGACGTGGCGCATGGGCGCCAAGATAACGATCGACTCGGCGACGATGATGAACAAGGGCCTCGAGGTGCTCGAGGCGCGCTGGCTGTACGATGTCGCCGACGCGACGGTCGACGTCGTCATCCATCCCCAGAGTGTCATCCACTCGCTCGTCGAGTTCGCCGACGGTTCACTCAAGGCTCAACTTGGTCTGCCAGACATGCGCATCCCCATCCAGTACGCGCTGACCTACCCGGCGCACCTGCCCTCGCCCGTGCCCGCGGCGCACGTCGCCCGCCTGCCGGAGCTGACGTTCCAGCCCGTGGACGACCAGCGTTTTCCCGCGCTGGCCGTCGCCCGGCGTGCCGGCGACGCCGGCCAGCGCGCGGCAGCGGCGCTCATCTGCGCCGATGAGGTCGCCGTCGGCCGCTTCCTTGACGGGACGCTGCGCTTCACCGGCATCACGGAGCTGTGCGCCCAGGCGGTCGATCGCTTCGGTGGCGCGGACGAGCCTTTGCTGGCTGACCTGATCGAGCTCGAGCGCGAAGTGCGTGACTGGGCGGCAACCGCCCGGCCCGCTCGCGCGTCCGACTGACCATGATCGACCTGCTCATCAACATCGTCCTGCTGCTCGTCATCCTGGTCGTGCTCGTGGTCATCCACGAGTTCGGCCACTTCATCGTCGCCCGCCGGGCAAAGGTGAGGGTCCACGAGTTCGGCATCGGCTTCCCGCCCCGCGCGGCCGTGCTGGGCAATGATGGCGAGACGACCTACACGCTCAACTGGCTGCCGCTGGGCGGGTTCGTGCGCCTGGAAGGGGAGGAGGGGGAGTCGGACGACCCGCGATCCTTCGTCCGCCAGCGCCTGCGGACTCGGCTGACGATCCTGCTCGCCGGCGTGGCGATGAACTTCGTGCTCGCCTTCCTGATCTTCGCCTTCATCGCCGCCGTTGCCGACCCCGTGGCGGATATCCGGGTCGCCGCCGTCCAGCCAAACTCGCCCGCAGAGGCCGGCGGACTGCGTGGCGGCAACATCATCGGCACCGAGACCGATCCGGATGGCAACGAGGTGCCCATCTACGACGAGACGGGCGACGTGATCGTCGCCATCGACGGCCAGCGCTTCCCGCGTTTCGACCGAATCGATGTGCTGGCCCCTTCGCTGTCATACCTGCGCGAGCACGCGGGGCAGGAGGTGACGCTCACCCTGCGCGCCAATGACGGCACGCTGCGCGACGTGCGCGTGCAGCTGCGCCAGACAACGCCGCAGCAGGGGGCGCTGGGGATCATCGTCCACCCGAGCCTGGTAAGCGACGAGATCCGCCACGATCCGCTGACCGCGGTCAGCAAAGGCTTCGACCGCACCGTTGGCGCCTCGACGCTAGTCCTGCGCGCGGTCGGTGAGCTGGTGACCAATCTGACCAGCCCGCCCGTCGCCGGTCCGGTCGGCATCGTCGGCATCGTCGGCGGCCTGCGCGCCGAGCTGCCACCGATCTTCATGCTCTGGTTCATCGGGCTGCTGTCCGCCAACCTGGCAGTGATCAACGTGCTGCCCTTCCCACCGCTCGACGGTGGTCGCGTTGCAGTCAGCCTGATCCAGGCGGCGACGAGCAACCGCATCAGCGAGGCCGCCGAGCGACTCGTCTACCTGACCGGCTTCATCCTGTTGATGCTGCTGTTGGCCTGGGTGACGCTGTTCGACACCGGCATCCTGCAGCGAACCGGGCTCTGAGCTTGGCTGCCCGCGACACGGCCGACGCGGGAGTCGAACAGCCGCTGGTCCAGGAGAAGCGGCTCGAGGTCGGCGCCGTCGAAGGCGAAGCGGACCTGCCGGGGCGGCGGCCCACGCCGACGGTCGTCGTCGGCGGGGTGGGCATCGGCTCGCGCCACCCGGTGGTCGTCCAGTCGATGACCAACACTGACACGGCCGATGCCGACGGGACGGCGCTGCAGGTCGCCGCGCTGGCCCACGCCGGCTCGGAACTGGTCCGGATCACGGTCAACAACGACGCCGCTGCGCGGGCCGTGCCCGAGATCAGGCGCAAGCTCGACGACCTGGGCGTGGGCGTGCCGCTGATCGGCGACTTCCACTACAACGGCCACCAGCTGCTGGTCGAGCAGCCGGCCATGGCCGCGGCACTGGCCAAGTACAGGATCAACCCGGGCAATGTGGGTGCCAAGCGGCGGGACGAGAACTTCGTGACGATCATCCGGGTGGCGCTGGAGCACGACAAGCCGGTGCGCATCGGCGTCAACTGGGGCTCGCTCGACCAGGCGCTGCTGACCGAGCTGATGGAGGAGAACGGGCGTCGTGCCGAGCCGGCTGACTCACGCGACGTGATGATCGAGGCGATGCTCCAGTCCGCCCTGCGCTCCGCCGAGCTGGCCGAGGCGACCGGCCTCGGCCACGACCGAATCATCATCAGCGCGAAGGTGTCGCAGGTGCGCGACCTGGTCGACGTCTACCGGGCGTTGGCGGTGCGCTGCGACTACCCGCTCCACCTCGGGCTGACCGAGGCGGGCATGGGCATGAAGGGCATCGTCGCCTCCACGGCGGGCCTCGCCGTCCTGCTCGAGGAGGGCATCGGCGACACGATCCGCGTCTCGCTCACGCCGGCCCCCGGCGGAGACCGGACGGAGGAGGTTCAGGTCGCGCAGCAGGTACTTCAATCGATGGGCCTGCGCTCGTTCACGCCGCAGGTCTCGGCCTGCCCCGGCTGCGGCCGGACGACGAGCACCTTCTTCCAGCAGATGGCCGAGCAGATCCAGGGCTACCTGCGCGAGCAGATGCCGGACTGGGCGGAGCGCTACCCGGGCGTCGAGGAGATGCGCGTGGCGGTGATGGGCTGCGTGGTCAACGGGCCGGGCGAATCCAAGCACGCCGACATCGGCATCTCGCTGCCGGGCACGTTCGAGGAGCCGGTCGCGCCGGTGTACGTGGATGGCGCGCTGCGCACCACCCTGCGCGGGGCGGGGCTGGTGGCGGAGTTCATCGGCATCCTCGACGACTACGTTGAGCGGCGCTACGGGGAAGCGGGCTGAAGGGCCGCCACGACGGAATCACCACTATCTTTCAGGCGCGGTCTCGATGAACTCGCGCCTATCCTCCCGACGGCCCTCCAGCGCCCGTCGCGCGGACGCGCGTTCGCGGATGGCTGGTCGTCGACCGCTGCGGACGGTGCGCTACCTCATTCCGGGCACAGTCGGTCCAGCTTTGGCGTAGAGCTAGAGATAGTGGTGATTCTGGCGGCGCCTTGGGCGCTGGCCGTCAGCTGTGCGCGGTTCGCCTGCGCTACGATTGCCGCTCCCTAAGAGACCGCAGCGACCCGGAGGGGCCGTGTCCGCCGACTCAAATGAACGAACCAAAGACCGCTTCGTCACGTCGATCACCCGCCAGTCAGACGACTTCCCGGCCTGGTACAACGATGTCGTCCTGAAGGCCCAGCTGGCCGACTACTCGCCGGTCCGCGGCTGCATGGTCATCCGGCCGTACGGCTTCGCGATCTGGGAGTCGATGCGCGACGAGCTGGATCGGCACATCAAGCGCACCGGCCACGACAACGTCTACTTCCCGCTCTTCGTCCCGCGCTCGCTGCTCGAGAAGGAAGCCGAGCACGTCGAGGGCTTCAACCCGCAGGTTGCCTGGGTCACCCACGCCGGTGGCGAGGAGCTGGCCGAGCCGCTGGCCATTCGGCCCACGTCAGAGGCCCTGATCGCCGAGGTGGTCAAGGACTGGATCCAGTCCTACCGCGACCTGCCACTGCTGCTCAACCTGTGGAACAACGTCGTCCGCTGGGAGCTGCGCACGCGGCTTTTCCTGCGTACCGCCGAGTTCTTGTGGCAGGAGGCGCATACCTTCCACGCCACGGAAGCTGAGGCCGCCGACGAGGTGGCCACGGGCCTCGAGGCCTACCGCGCGGTGGCCGAGGACTGGCTGGCCATCCCGGTCATCAAGGGTGTCAAGACACGCAACGAGACCTTCCCCGGCGCCGTTTACAGCCACGCCATCGAGGCGATGATGCGCGACGGAAAGGCGCTTCAGGCGGGAACCAGCCACATGCTCGGGCAGAACTTCGCCCGCTCGGCGGGCATCGAGTTCCTCGACCGCGACAACCAGCGCAAGAATCCCTACGGCACCTCATGGGGCTTCTCGACGCGGATGGTCGGCGCGACGATCATGGCCCACGGCGACGACGCCGGCCTGGTGCTGCCGCCCAACGTCGCCCCGACGCAGCTGGCGGTGGTGCCAATCTGGCGCAAAGAGGAGGATCGGGTCGAGGTCGCCGGCGCAATCGAGCGGCTGGAGGGCGCGCTGCGAGACATACGGACCGCGTCCGGCCCGCTGCGCTTCAAGGTCGACTGGCGCGATGAATCGCCCGGCTTCAAGTTCAACCACTGGGAGCTGCGCGGCGTGCCCTACCGGCTCGAGATCGGGCCGCGCGATGTCGCCGCCGGCCAGGCAGTGCTGGTCCGGCGCATCGACCGGGAGAAGGAGATGCTGCCGCTGGACGCGCTGCCAACAGAGCTGCCCGGACGGTTGGCTGACTACCAGCGCCGGCTGTTCGAGAGGGCGGTCGAGTTCCGCGCGGCCAACACCCACCACGTCGACGATTACGGTGCCTTCCGCTCGACGCTCGATGAGAAGGGCGGCTTCCTGATGGCGCCATGGTGCGGCGACAGCGAGTGCGAGAAGCAGATCAACGCCGACACCGGCGCGACGATTCGCGTCATCCCGTTTGATTCGCCGGACGAAGCAGGCTCGTGCGTCCGTGACGGCGGGCCCTCTGAGCGGCGGGTGGTGTTCGCCCGGGCCTACTGAGCCAGCGCCGCCGCCAGCGCGTCGGCCACCGCCACAAGAGCAGGCGCCAACAGCAGGGCCGGCAGGAAGCTCACCAGGCGCACGCGTCGGAGCGCGAGCAGCCGCAGGCCGACACCCGTGAGCAGCACGCCGCCGGCGCTGGTCACGGCCAACATCAGGTGAGTGCCAGCCGGTCGGCCGCGCGTAGGATGCGCAGCGCGTTGAGGGTGAGCATCTCACTCGGACCGGAGCGACCCCAATCGACGGCATCGCGCTGGGCCCGCGGACCGGTGCTCCACATCGGCTGGCCGGCCAGGTGCCAACGGCCGTCATCAGCCTGGCGCTCGCGTAGCAGGTCGAGCGCCCGGTCCGCGCGCTGGTCGGGCAGCGCACCCGCGCGGGCGAGCATCAGCAGGCCCTGGTGGATGTCGTATCGCCAGTACGGCGGGTAACGCGCGTCCTGCCATTTCACGTTGCCCGCCTTGTCCGTCCGGTGCGAGAGATAGACCTGATGGTCGAGCAGCAGCTCGCAGGTGCGTCTCGCAGATGCCCTGGCCGCGGCGTCGCCCGTGACGCGGGCGTACTCGGCCAGACCCCACAGCGGTGTGACTGTCTCGTTGAATGACGAGTGGCTGGCCAGCGCGCGGCGGTCGCAGTTCCAGCCGCCATCCGGCCACTGCCAGCCGGCAAGCGAACGCGCGAGCCGCTCGACGCGCGGATCGCCGGCCAAGCCGAGGCGTACCCCGACCGCCAGCGCGTTGCCCTCCTGCGATGCGCAGCGGCGAGCTCGGCCTTCGATCACCGGCACGTTGCGCCGGTGGGCGTCGCCGAGCAGCCAGCGAAGGACTGTCTCGTAGGCCGCAAGCGCACGTGGCTGGCCGGGGGGCACGCCCAGCTCGACCAGCGATACGAGGCGCCAGTGCGCGCCCAGCCACTTCTGGTACGGGTGGTTGCCGAAGCCGCCGTCAGGCTGCTGGTTGGCGAGCAGGGCGCGCACCAGCGGACCCTCGAGCACCGCCGCCGCGTCGTCGGCGGCCTCCTCGTCGAGCAGCTCGCGGCGGGCTTGGTAGCGGATGCCCGGTTCCTTGGACGCGCGCAGCCAGTCGATGGCCTGCCGATCGAGCGCAGCTGGGTCACGCACGCGCCGAGATTAGCGGGCGGGGCATCGGCACTATGTTTGACAGTGCATCCGGCGCCCGGTGAATCGGGCCTCCATGAGGCGGTAGGCGGCCGATGCGGACCCCTCGAGCACGGGATGTGGGAAATCGGTCGATCGGGCGCCGGCTGATCGACTCTGCAGCCCAACCTCAAAGATAGTGGCGATACTCCGATCGGCTCGGCGGCTGGGTGTCTCGTTGAGCCGGCCGCGGGCTCGGGTGTATACTCCGCGCGTCTGGATAAGGCCGCCTCGACAACGTGGGTGACGCCCACGTTTTCTTATGACCGGAGGCAGCAAGGGGAGTTCGCCCGCGGGGGAACGAGCAAGCGCGACTGGAGGTGCGACGTGAACCGAGACTTCATCGGCGCCCTCCTGCAGCTGAACGCGGAGAAGAACATCTCGCGTGAGTCGCTCGTCCGCACGGTCGCGGAGTCCATCCAGGCCGCCTATCGTCGTGTCGCGCCGGGCAACGAGAACGTCTGGGTAGACGTCGACCCGGAGACCGGCAAGATCCGCGCCTACCGCGCCATGCAGGTCGTGCAGGAGATCGAGGATGAGTTCACCGAGTGGTCGCTCGAGGACGCCCGCAAGCGCAAGCCGGACGCGCAGGTCGGTGACCTGATCGAGCTCGAGGAGCTGCCGGCATCAAGCTTCGGCCGTATCCACGCCCAGGTCGCCAAGCAGCTCGTGCTGCAGCGCCTGCGCGAGGTCGAGCGCGAGCAAGTCTTCGGGCAGTACGCCCAGCGCGAGAACGAGATCATCACCGGCACGGTCAGCCGCGTCGAGCCGCGGGGCGTGATCCTCGACGTCGGCCGCGCCGAGGCCGTCCTGCCCACGACCGACCAGTCGAGCACCGAGCACTACCGCATCGGCCAGCACGTCAAGGCATACGTGCTCGAGGTCCGGCGCACGACCAAGGGGCCGCTGATCTACGTCAGTCGTACCCACAAGAGCTTCCTCCGCCGGCTTTTCGAGCTCGAGGTGCCGGAGATCCATGCCGGCACGGTCGAGGTCAAGGCCATCGCCCGCGAGGCGGGCAGCCGCAGCAAGGTCGCCGTGGCCAGCCGCCAGGAAGGCCTCGACCCGGTCGGCGCCACCGTCGGGCAGCGTGGCGGCCGTGTCCAGGCGGTCGTCGCCGAGCTCGGTGGCGAGAAGATCGACATCATCCCGTGGCACGAGGACCCAGCCGTCTTCGTGGCCAATGCCCTCAGCCCGGCGCAGGTCGTGGGCGTCAACATCGACGAGGAAGCGCGCATCGCGACTGTCACGGTGCCGGAGCGGATGCTCTCGCTGGCCATTGGCCGCGAGGGCCAGAACGCCCGCCTGGCGGCGAAGCTGACCGGCTGGCGGATCGACATCCGCAGCGACCAGCCCAAGCCGGCCGAGGCCCCTGCCCCTCCCGCTCCGACCGAAGAGCCCACCTCCGCCGCGATCGAGCAGCCGGCCGAGCAGCCCGCCGCGACCGAAGAACCCGCCGAGGCCGTCGAGCCGCCGCAGCCCGCTGCCGGCGAGCAGCCTACCGAGGTCACGGCCGAGGAAGCCGCGCCGGCCGAGGAGCCAGCTCCCGCCAAGCCCGCCCGCAAGCGTGCTGCCAAGGCAACGACGCCCGCCGTCGCCGAGACGGGCGAGGTCCAGCCCGCTGCCGGGTCGGCTGACGGCGACGGGGCAAAGCCCAAGAAGCCGCGCGCCAGCCGCGCGCGCGCCAAGGCCGCGGTTGGCGCCGAGACGGAGGCGACCGAGTGACCGGCCAGCCGCGCCGCGCGCCACAGCGAACCTGCGTCGCATGCCGGACGACTCGCGACAAGCGCGACCTGCTGCGCGTCGTGCGTGCGCCCGACGGCAGCGTCTCCTTCGATGCCAGCGGCAAGGCCGCCGGCCGTGGCGCGTACCTGTGCGCCGACGGCTCGTGCTGGTCGGTCGCGCTGAAGAAGTCATCCATCGAGCGCGCACTGTCGGCCCCGCTGCCGGCAGAGGTGCGCGGACAGTTGGAGCAGGGGAGCCCGCTCCTGCTGGGAGGTAGTCATGGCTCGTAGTCGAAGCGGCACGCGCAACACGCGCGGCCCACGCAAGCCGCCGCGTCGTCCCGACCAGCAGTCGGACAGCGCCGTCCAGACACTCGATCCCGCGACTCGCGGCGCGATCGAGATTCCGCAGTCGGTCACCGTCAAGGAGCTGTCCGAGCTGCTGCGCGTCAACCCTGCCGACGTCATCCGCGAGCTCATCAAGAGCGGCATCTTCGCCAGCATCAACCAGCCGCTCGACCGCGACACCGCCAGCCTGGTAACAGGCGAGCTTGGGTTCGAGGTGGCCGAGGCGCGCGCGCCAGAGGCGGTCGAATCGAACGGCGACGCGCCTGCGCCGGAGGCAGCCAAGGAAGTCCTCTTCGAGGAGGACGACGCCAGCCTGCTCCAGCCACGAGCGCCGATCGTGACCGTCATGGGCCACGTTGACCACGGCAAGACGAGCCTGCTCGATGCCATCCGCGCGACCGACGTGGCGGCCGGCGAGCGCGGCGGCATCACCCAGCACATCGGTGCCAGCGAGGTCGTCAAGGACGGCAAGCGCACGGTCTTCTTGGACACCCCCGGCCACGAGGCCTTCACCGCCATGCGCGCCCGCGGCGCCAGGGTGACCGACATCGCCGTCGTCGTCGTGGCCGCTGATGACGGCGTGATGCCCCAGACCCTGGAGGCGATCGACCACGCCCGGGCGGCCAAGGTGCCGATCATCGTGGCGCTCAACAAGATCGACAAGGCCGACGCGAATCCAGAGCGCGTCAAGACCGAGCTGTCCGAGCACGGAGTCGTCATTGAGGAGTACGGCGGCGACGTGCCGTTGGTGGCGGTCAGCGCCAAGACCGGCGCAGGCATCGACGACCTGATCGACACCATTCAGGTCGTGGCTGACGTGGCTGAGCTGACCGCCAATCCGAAGCGGCCGGCGGTCGGGACGGTCGTCGAGGCCGAGCTCCACAAGGGCCGCGGCTCGGTGGCGACGGTGCTCGTCCAGACGGGCACGCTCAAGGTGGGCGACACGGTCGTGGTGGGTGAGACGTACGGCCGTGTCCGGGCCCTCGAGAACGGCCGGGGCGAGCGGCTGACCAAGGCCGGCCCGGCCTCGGCGGTCGTGCTTCTCGGCCTGGGCGAGGTGCCTGAGGCCGGCGACATCCTGCGCGTCGTGCCTGACGAGAAGACGGCGCGGATGATGGTCGAGCAGAAGAAGACTGCTGCCTCCCAGAAGGAAGTCTTCGGGCGGGCGACCCTCGACGACCTGTACCGTCAGATCCAGGCCGGCCAGACCAAGGAGCTGCGGGTCATCCTCAAGGCTGACGTGCAGGGCTCGCTGGGCGCGATAACCAATGCGCTCGACCAGATCCAGACCGAAGAGGTCCGGATCAACGTCCTCCACGAGGGCACCGGCGACATCACCGACAACGACGTGCTGCTCGCGTCGGCGTCCAACGCGATCGTCGTCGGCTTCAACACCAAGCCCGATCCGACCGCCCGCCGCACGGCCGAGGCGGAAGGCGTGGACGTCCGGCTGTACGACATCATTTACCGCCTGACGGAGGAGATGCAGGCCGCCCTCTCGGGCATGCTCGAGCCGGAGGTGGTCGAGGTCGTGGAGGGCCGCGCCGAGGTGCGCCAGATCTTCCGCATCGGGCGCAGCGTCGTCTGCGGCTCGTATGTCACCGACGGCCGGATCATCCGCGGTGGCGCTCGCGTCTACCGCGGCGGCAAGGTCATCGCCACCGACCGGATCGATTCGCTGCGCCGCTTCCGCGACGACGTGCGCGAGGTCGCCACGGGCTACGAGTGCGGCATCGGCCTGGCCTCGTTCAACGAGGTACAGGAGGGCGACGTCATCGAGTGCACAAGCCAGCAGACGGTCTCGCGCATCGCCAGCGCTTGAGCGGGGCGGAGTACTACGGGTGAGTGAGCGCACCGCGCGGCTCGACGAGCTGCTGCGCCAGGAGATCAGCGCCGTCGTGGCGCGTGAGGTGCATGACCCGCGTATCGGCTTCGTGACCGTGACTGACGTCGAGGTCACGCCCGACTTGCGTCACGCCTCGGTCTGGGTGTCGATCATTGGCGCGGAGGACGAGCGGCGCGAGACGATGCGCGTGCTCGGCCGGGCGATGCCCTACGTGCGCCACCACCTGGGCAAGCTGCGCCTGAAGCGCATCCCGGAGCTGCACCTCAAGGAGGACCGTACGGCCGAGCGCGGCACGCGCGTGCTGCGCCTGCTTGACGCTCTGGAGAGCGGCACGGCCGCCCAGGACGCTGAGGAGGTGTCCGTCCAGGAATCTCTGCCGACGCCTGTCGGTCGAGCGCCGGTCGAGCCACGGAAGCCGCGCGGTCCGCGCACCGCGCGAGCGCCCCGACCGAAGGCGGACGGCAAGGCGCAGCGCCGTCCGAGCCGGCGTTGATGATGGCCACGTCTGCAGGCGACGGCCTGACATCGCTGACCGCGGATGACATCCGCGCCGTGCCGGCGGAGGTCATCGAGGCGCTGCGTTCCGCACGGCGGGTGCTGACCATCTGCCACGAGAAGCCTGAGTCGGATGCGCTCGGCTCTGCGCTGGCGACGGCGCTGATCGTCGAGCAGCTGGGCGCGCGCGCGACGCCGGTCTGCGCCGACCCCGTGCCCGAGATGTATGCCTTCATGCCGCTCGTCGAGCGCTTTCGCACCGAGCCCGACCCCGAGGCTGAGTACGACTTGATCGTGGTCGGCGATTGCGGCGACTTGGAGCGCGTCGGGCCGGTTCTGACCCGCTACCCGCGGCTCTTCAGCAGCGTGCCCATCGTGAACATCGACCATCACATCTCGAACACCGGCTTTGGCGCGATCGACTGGGTCGATGCGGCAGCCGCCGCCACGTGCGAGATGGTGACGCTGCTCTGCCCGGCCCTCGGCGTCCGGCTCGATGCCGCCGACGGCGCGATCGCGGCCAGCCTGATCGCCGGCGTCGTAATCGACACGGCCAACTTCCAGCATCCCAACACGACGCCGCGGACGCTGCGCGTCGCGGCTGAGCTGGTCGCCGCCGGCGCGCCGCTATACGACACCGCGCGCCGGCTCTATCGCACCAAGCCAAATCGGCAGCTGGCGCTCTTCGGCCGCGTGCTCGGTCGGCTGGAGGAGGACCTCGATGGCCGGCTCGTGTGGGCAAGCTTCACCAGCGACGACCTGGTCTCGACGGGCGCCCTGCCGGACGAGGCGGAGGGCCTGTCGGACCTGCTGAGCCAGTCGGCCAGCGGCCAGCTGGTCGTGCTCTTCAAGCAGGACGCGCCCGCGAGCACGCGGATCAGCGTGCGGACCAAGGAGGGTGGCATCGACGCCACGGCCCTGACAGCCTTCTTCGGCGGGGGAGGGCATGCCCGTGCCGCCGGCGCGACCGTGCCGCTGCCGCTGGGCGAAGCGACCGACGTGGTGCTCGGCTTGGCGCGCCAACTGCTCGATCCGGGTCAGTGACTGCACAGCCGCCGGCACATAACGGCGTCGTGCTGGTGGCCAAGGAGCCGGGCCCGACCTCGCACGACGTGGTCGCGCTCATTCGCCGGCTCAGCGGCGTCCGGCGCGTTGGCCACGGCGGGACGCTCGACCCATTCGCGGCCGGCGTGCTGCCCGTCTTCATCGGCCAGGCCACCCGGCTGGCTGAGTACCACCTGGGGAACGACAAGGAGTACCGCGCGCTAGTCGCCTTCGGCGCGCGCTCCACGACCGACGATCTCGAGGGTGAGCTGACGGCGGTTGCGGCTCCGCCGCCGAGCCGCGAGGCCGCGGCCGACGCGCTCGCCGCATTCGTCGGCCAGGTCGAGCAGGTGCCGCCCGACTACTCCGCCGTCCACGTCGGCGGCCGCCGGGCCTACGAGCTGGCGCGCCACGGGCGCAAGCCCGAGCTGCGGCCGCGCAGGGTGACCTTCCACCGGCTCGAGCTGACCGGCTGGGACGACGCGACGCCCGATCGGCCGGTGGCCACCATCGAGATGCGCTGCTCGGCAGGCACATACGTCCGCGCGCTGGCGCGCGATCTCGGGGAGCGGCTCGGCTGTGGCGCCTACCTGGCGGCGCTCACGCGGACGGCGAGCGGCCCCTTCCGGCTGGAAGACGCCCATCCGCTCGAGCACATCCGCAGCGCCCTGGCCGACGGCCGAGCCCAGGCCGTGCTGCTGCCGCCTGACGCCGGGCTGGACGGCCTGCGCCGCCAGACGCTGGCCGGTCGCGACCTGCAGGCGTTGCTGCGCGGGCAGGCCGTCTCGCTCGCCAGCCTTCCGCCGGAGACGCCGGCGGTGAATGACGAGCTCGTCCGCGTTGCCGATGCGCAGGGACGGCTGGCCGCCATCGCCCGGGTTCGCGACGGCCGCCTTGCGCCGGAGAAGGTGCTCGTGCCGCTGCCGAACGCCGGCTGACCAAGCGCGTGAAGCAGCTCGATCAGCTCGACGCGCTGCCGCTCGGCCTGCGCTACGTGCTCGTGGTCGGCATGTTCGACGGCGTCCACCGAGGTCACCGGCGGGTGCTCGAGACTGCCGTCCGCGCCGCCGCTGACTTGGACGCGCTGCCGGTCGCGTTGACCTTCGATCCACATCCGGCTGCCGTGCTTCGCGGCGCGTCGCCGCCGCTGCTGTGCGACCCGGCCGAGAAACTCGAGCACCTGGCCGCGACCGGCATCGGGCTGGCGGTCGTCTGCCCGTTCGACGCGCGCTTCGCCGAGCAATCCCCGGCGGAGTTCCTGCATCGGGTGGCCGCCGGCCGTGAGCTGCGCGGCGTTGTCATGAGCTCTGAAACCGCCTTTGGTCGCGACCGCGCCGGCACCGAGACGGCGGTGCGCGAGCTCGCACGGGAGCTCGGCTTCAGCGTCGTCCACGTCGACGAGGCGCGTCAGGGCGGCCAGCGGATCTCCAGCACCGCCATCCGCCGCGCGCTGGCAGCCGGCCGGCTGGCCGAGGCGCGCCGCCTGCTGGGTCGCGACTACGCCGTCATCGGCGAGGTTGTCCATGGCGACGCCCGCGGCCGGCAGCTGGGCTACCCGACCGCCAACCTGGACTTCACGGATCCCGTGGTCCTCCCGCCGGACGGCATCTACGCGGCGCGCGTGTCTTGGGCCGGGGAGAGCATCCTCGAGCCGCGCCACCGGGCGCTCGGCGTGGCCTCGCTCGGGGTACGGCCGACCTTTGGCGTCAGCGGCCGGACGCTGGAGGTGCACCTATTCGATTTCGACGGCGATCTCTACGGCCAGCGCCTGCGGATGGAGTTCGTCCGCCGCCAGCGCCGCGAGCGACGCTTCGCGTCGGTGCAGGCGCTGATCGAGCAGATGGACCGCGACTCGGTGCGCGCTCGCCGGATACTGGGCTAGCCGGCCAGCGGCGCATCCTGGCCCGTGAAGGCCGACGCGTGTTAGACTCCGCCCGGTTCAAGAGAGAAAAGAAAGATCGTTGGAGGAACTGGGTGCCGCTCACGCGGGAGACCAAGGAAAGCATCGTTGCCGACTACGCCGTCAAGGATGGCGACACCGGCTCGCCGGACGTACAGATCGCCCTGCTCACTGAGCGGATCCGCGGCCTGACCGAGCACCTGCGCAGCTTTCCCAAGGACCATCACTCGCGCCGCGGCCTCCTGAAGCTCGTAGGGCAGCGTCGCCGGCTCCTTGCCTACCTGATGCGCAGGGACAATCCCCGCTACCGGGCCGTCATCGGTCGGCTCGGACTGCGCCGCTAGCGCAGGCACCGCATCTCGTCCGGCCCAGCCGGGCGGGGCCAGCAGCGACAACCGGACGCGCTACTCGGTCCGGACTCCGTCGGGGTCCGGTCGGTACGAACGCATCCTCCGACCAAAATTGGAGGATTGATGCCAGTCACCACCCTTACCGCCGAGATCGGCGGACGCACCATGACCATCGAGACGGGCCGGCTGGCGCGCCTCGCCGGCGGCGCGGTCACCGTCCGCTACGGCGACACGATGATCCTGGGCACTGCCAACCGCGCCGAGCCGCGGCCCGGGCTCGACTTCTTCCCGTTGACTGTTGACTTCGAAGAGCGGATGTACGCCGCGGGCAAGATCCCGGGCGGCTTCATCAAGCGCGAGTCGCGGCCGTCCGAGGGCGCGATCCTGGCCGCCCGCCTCACCGACCGGCCCATTCGGCCGCTCTTCCCGGAGGGCTACAAGGACGACGTCCAGGTCGTGCTGACGGTCCTCTCGACCGACCAGGAGAACGATCCGGACATCATCGGCACGATCGCCGCGTCGGCGGCGCTGACGATCAGCGAGATCCCATTCATGGGACCGGTCGGCGCGGTGCGCGTGGGGCGGATCAATGGCGAGCTGGTGCTCAACCCGACGATCAGCCAGCTCGAGGAGTCGGACATCGACCTGGTCGTCTCCGGCACGCGCGACGCGATCATGATGGTCGAAGCCGGCGCCAAGATCGTCTCGGAAGACGTGATGGCCGACGCGATCATGTTCGGCCACCGCTCGCTGGCACCAATCATCGACCTCCAGGAGCAGCTGCGCGAGCAGGTCGGCAAGGCCAAGCGCCTGCCCTACCTCGAGCCCGGCGCAGACTCGGTGCTGGAGTTCCTCAAGGTCGCCGACAGCGACCGGCCGTTCGTCGTCTTCGATGTCGAGACGACCAGCCGCGACGCGGGCATGGGCAAGATGGTCGAGATCGCCGGCGTCAAGGTCAGCCGCGGCCAGATCACCGACCGCTGGTCGAGCCTGGTCAACCCCGGCGAGTCGATCGTCGGCCGGCAGCTGCATGGCATCACTGACGAGGAGGTCGGCGGCGCGCCCTCGCCCGGCGATGCGGCACGCTCGTTCATGGAGTGGGCCGGCGACGGCGTGCTCGTTGGCCACAACGTCGGCTTCGACATCGGCTTCCTCGAGGCGGCGCTGGGCGACGAAAAGATCAGTGGCCCCGGCCGCTACCTCGACACGCTGGTGCTGATCAAGGAGGCCTACCCGGACGCCGACTGGAAGCTGTCCGAGCTGGCCAAGTTCTTCAGCCTCGAGACCGAGCCGACCCATCGGGCGATGCCCGACGCGGAGGCCACCGCCCAGCTGCTCATCCGCCTCGGCGAGGAGCTGCCCGGCCGGATCGAGCTTTACCGCCAGCAGGTCGCCGAGGCCATCCGGTCGCGGCGCAACGGCTCGACGGCGGCCGATTACGACAAGGCCGTCGATAGCGCCCGCAAGCTGGCCAAGTTCAGCAAGGGCCTGGCCGGAGTGCTCAACAAGAAGGTCGTCCGGGAGCTGGTGCTCGACGAGGGCATCCGCATCGACGGCCGCGACGCGGACACGATCCGGCCGATCTCGGTCGAGGTCGGGCTGCTGCCGCGGGCCCACGGCTCGGCGCTGTTCACCCGCGGCGAGACGCAGGCGCTGACCGTCGCGACCCTTGGCCCTTCGTCTGACGTGCAGCGCATCGACACCATCAGCCCGGAGGAGTCGAAGCGCTACCTGCACCACTACAACTTCCCGCCCTACAGCGTGGGCGAGAACAAGTTCATGCGCGGGCCCAGCCGGCGTGACATCGGCCACGGCGCGCTCGCCGAACGCGCGCTGCTACCGGTGCTGCCGGACCACGAGGAGTTCCCGTACGTCGTCCGCCTCGTCTCAGAGGTGGTGACCTCGAACGGCTCGACCTCGATGGCCTCGACCTGCGGCTCGACGCTGGCGTTGATGGATGCCGGCGTGCCGATCAAGGCGCCGGTGGCCGGCGCGGCGATGGGCCTGGTGACCGAAGGCGATGGCCGGTTTGCCGTCCTGGCGGACATCCTGGGCAAGGAAGATGCGTTCGGTGACATGGACTTCAAGGTCACCGGTACGCGCGACGGTATCACCGCCCTGCAGATGGACATCAAGGTCCGCGGCATCAACGAGGAGATCATCCGCACCGGCCTCCAGAAGGCACTCGCGGCGCGGCTGTTCATCCTCGACCGGATGACCGAGGTGATGCCCACCAGTCGGGCGGAGATGAGCGACTACGCGCCGCGCATCATCACGATCAAGATCAACCCGGAGAAGATCCGCGACATCATCGGCAAGGGCGGCGCCACGATCCGCAAGATCCAGGAGGAGACGGGCACCGAGATCAACGTCGAGGACGACGGCACGGTCGAGATCGCCGCCGTCAACTCGGACAACTCGCGCAAGGCGATCCAATGGATCGAAAGCCTCACGCGCGAGGTCGAGGTCGGTGCGCTGTACCTGGGCAAGGTCACCCGGATCATGGGCTTTGGCGCCTTCGTCGAGATCCTGCCCGGCAAGGAGGGCCTGGTGCGCATCGGCGAGCTGGCCGACTACCACGTGCCCACCGTGGAGGATGTCGTCTCGGTCGGCGACGAGATCATGGTCGTCGTGACCGAGGTTGACCGTCAGGGCAGGGTCAACCTGTCGCGCAAGGCGGCGATGCAGCGCCACCTCGCCAAGACCCCCGCCTAGCGCGGGCCCAAGCCTGCAAGTAGCGAACGGCCCGTCGGCGAGGCGGGCCGTTTCGATTCGCGGCGCACCGTGCGGTCCGTGGCAGCGCCCGGGCTGGGCCGTGCACGGCCGCTGATCGCCACTACCCTTCGGGCGCCCTTTCGATGTGGGCAAACTGGGCCCACCGTCCCGCCACTGCCCATCACCTGGGCGTGTCGCGACGGTCGCTGAGCAACGTTCGCGTCGCCGGGCCGGATCCGGTCGAGATTCCCGCGCAGCCCGAAACTGCCGCGCTGCGGGGCGGTTGGGCAGATGGCAGTCTCAAAGATAGTGGTGATCACGCGAGGCCCAGGCACGACCCCCGCGCCCGCGGCGCGATAAGCCCGGTCCGTGCCGGCGGGCGGCGGTATCATCCGCGGAGTGCCCCATCGGATGACCGCGCGAGCGTAGCCATGTCCACGATTCAAGCCCACAGACCGCTCACCGTCGCCGTCGTCGGGGCAACCGGCCTCGTCGGCCAGACCATGGTCCAGCTGCTCGCGGAGCGTGGATTCCCCGTCGGTGAGCTGCGGCCGCTCGCCTCACGCTCGGACGGGCGGACGATCGAGTTCGCCGGCCGCCAGGTGCCTGTCAGCGTCTCCAGCCCGGAGGCCTTCGAGAACGTGGACGTTGCCCTGTTTTCAGCCGGGGGCGACGTGTCGCGTGACCTCGCGCCGGCGGCCGTCGAGCGTGGTGCGGTGGTGATCGACAACTCGTCTCAATGGCGCATGGAACCGCGCGTGCCGCTGGTGGTGCCAGAGGTCAACGGAGAAGACGCGGCTTTCCATGAGGGCATCATCGCCAACCCGAACTGCTCGACGATGCAGCTCGTGCCGCTGTTGATGGCGCTGCGCGACGCGGTCGGGTTGGAGCGGGTCATCGTCGACACGTACCAGTCGGTCAGCGGAACCGGCGCGGCCGCCGTCGCCGAGCTAGAGAGCCAGATAAAGGCCCACGCCGCCGGCGATGCCCCCGAGGCGAGGGTCTATCCGCACCCGATCGCCTTCAACGCGCTGCCGGAGATCGACGTCTTCCGCGACGACGGCTACTCGAAGGAGGAGTGGAAGGTCATCGCCGAGAGCCGCAAGATCCTGCACCTGCCCGAGCTGCGCGTCTCCTGCACCGCGGTCCGCGTGCCCGTCTTCTTTGCCCACTCAGAGGCCGTCCACGTGGAGACCAGCCGACCGCTCAGCCCGGCTCAGGCGCGCGAGCTGTTCGCGGCCGTGCCGGGCGTGATCGTGCGCGACGACCCCGCCGCGCACATCTATCCCTTGGCCACGGAGGCCGCCGGCCGCGACGAGGTGTTCGTCGGCCGCATCCGCCAGGACGTCTCGCTGGCTGATGGCCGCGGGCTGGCCTTTTGGGTCGTGTCGGACAACCTGCGCAAGGGCGCGGCGACGAACGCGGTCCAGATCGCGGAGCTGATCGCCGGCCGCGGCTGGCTGGAGCCTGCCGGGCGGCGAAATCGCAGCGACGGCCGCGGTCAGGCCGCGTGACCCCGGACGAGCGTCGGTCGGCGCTGGAGGCCATTGCCGCCGAGGTAAGCGGCTGCACGCGCTGCCCGCTTCACGTGGGACGCACGAACGCCGTGCCGGGGGAGGGCCACCCTGACACCGAGGTCGTGTTCGTCGGCGAAGGGCCGGGCTTCAACGAGGACCAGCAGGGGCGGCCGTTCGTTGGTGCCGCCGGGACGTTGCTCAACGAGCTGATCAAGGCCATCGGCTGGCGCCGCGAGGACGTCTACATCACCAACGTCGTGAAGTGCCGGCCGCCGGGCAACCGCGATCCAGAGCCGTTCGAGATCGAGGCCTGCGCGCCATACCTGCGCCGCCAGCTGGAGGTGCTCGATCCGGCGCTCGTGGTGACCCTTGGCCGTCACTCGCTCCAGACGTTCATGCCCGGCACGCGCATCGGCCAGGTACACGGCACGGTCCGACCGGTCGATCCGGCCACCGGCGCCGGCGCGGCGAGCGTGCTCGCGATGTACCATCCCGCGGCTGCGCTGCGCCAGCACGGCCTGCGTGAGACGATGCTCGATGACATGGCCTCCGCGCCACAGGCACTGATAGACAGCCGGGCCCGCCGCGACGGGCAGACGGCCCAGCCGCCGGCTGACCAGCCGGCGGAGGCGCCGCTCGAGCCGATGCCGGGTCCGCCCCCGCCTTCCGAGGCGGCGCCGGCCTTCGTCGCCATCCCTATCGTCGACCAAGAGCCGGGCGAGCTCGAGCCGACTGCCGTTGGCGCGATCGAGCAGATACCCGAGAACCAGATGGAGCTTTTTTGACCTGATGGAAGACCTGTTGCGCATCCTGCCCCTCGGTGGGGTAGGCGAGATCGGCAAGAACATGTACGTGTTCGAGTACGGCGACGAGATCGTCGTCATCGACTGCGGCCTCATGTTCCCCGAGGAAGAGATGTTCGGCGTCGACCTCGTCGTGCCCGACGTCACCTATCTGCGCGAGCGCCGCGACAAGGTCAAGGCCTTCGTGATCACCCACGCCCACGAGGACCACGTGGGTGGGCTGCCGTACGTGCTGCCTTACTTCCCAGGGGTGCCGGTCTACGCCTCGACGCTGGCCCGCGGCCTGCTGGGCAACAAGATCAAAGAGCACAAGCTCAACAACAACCCGCTCAGGGCACTCGAGCCGGGCGACTCGGTCGAGCTCGGCGCGTTCAAGGCAACGGCCTTCAGGATCGGCCACTCGATCCCCGACGCGATGGGCATCGCGCTCGATACCCCGCGCGGGCTGGTCGTCCACACCGGCGACTTCAAGTTCGATCACACGCCAGTTGACGGCAAGCCCTTCGACCTCCACGCGCTGGCTGAGTTCGGCCGGCGAGGCGTGCTCTGCCTGCTGTCTGATTCGACGGGTGCGGAGCGGCCCGGCTACACGCCGTCCGAGCGGATCGTTGGCGAAGCCTTCCGCGAGATCATGGACGGCTTGTCGGGGCGGGTCATCGTGGCCACCTTTGCCAGCAACATCGCCCGCATCCAGCAGGTCTTCGACGCGGCAGCCACCTTCGGCCGGCGAGTGGCGGTCATCGGCCGCTCGATGGAGCAGAACGTGCGCATCGCGAAGGACCTCGGCTACCTGCGCTACCCCGATTCGCAGATCGTCTCGAAGGACAAGCTGCGCGAGCTGCACGACGCCGAGACGGTGATCGCGACCACCGGCGCCCAGGGCGAGCCGATGGCCGGGCTGGCGCGGATGGCCAATCGGGACCACCGCTGGGTCGAGATCCAGCCAGACGACACGGTCATCGTCAGCGCCAGCCCCATCCCGGGCAACGAGGAAAGCGTCGGTCGGACGATCGACAACCTGTTCAAGGCCGGCGCGAACGTCTACTACCACGACATCAAGCGCGCGCACGTCTCGGGCCATGCCAGCCAGGAAGAGCTGAAGCTGATGATCAACCTGGTCCGCCCGAAGTACTTCATCCCGATGCACGGCGAGTTTCGGATGCTCGTCCGGCACGGCCGGCTGGCGCAGGAGATGGGCGTGGCCGCGGGCAACATCCTGATCATCGAGAACGGCCAGCCGATCGAGTTCCTGCCTGACGGCAGCGCTCGCCGGGGCACGCCGGTCGAAGCCGGCTACGTGTACGTCGACGGCATGTCCGTTGGCGAGGTGGGCGACATCGTCCTGCGCGACCGGCGAGCGCTGGCGACGGACGGCATGTTCCTCGTCGTGGTGACGGTCGACAAGCAGACCGGCGCCGTGCTGGGCCGGCCGGAGATCGTCACCCGCGGCTTCGTCGCCGGTCCTGACGACCCGGTCATCCAGGCGGCCGCCGAGCACGCCGCGAGGGCGATCGAGAACCCCGGTGACCACACCTCGGAGATCGGCCTGCTCAAGGCCCAGATCAAGGACAGCATGACGCGCTACCTGTATGAGCAGACCAAGCGCCGGCCGATGGTCTTCCCGGTCGTGGTCCAGGTCTAGCCTGATGGCCGACCGCCGCCGCTACCGGGCGAGCCCGACTCGCCCGCGCAGCCAGCGCTCCACCCGTGCCCGGCGCGGCGGGGGCACGAACGGGGCTTCGACGAGGCGTGCGCTGGCCCTGTCGCCGCACGTCCTGCGCTCCCTGCTCGGGCTGGCACTGATCGTGCTCGGTGCGGTGACGGTCGTGGCGCTGATGTTCGAGAGCCAGGGCCTGCTGTCGCGCTACGTCAATGGGGTGCTGCGGCCCAACTTCGGCGTTGGCGCGTGGCTGCTGGCCCTGCTGCTCATCGTGGGCGGGGTCTTCGTCGAGCGCTCGCCGCGCGTTGGCAATGGCTGGGCCGTGACCGCGCTCGGAGGCGTGCTGCTGTTCGTTGCCGGGCTCGGCCTGATCCACCTGCTGATGGGCAACGGCGCCAGTCAGGCCGCGCTGCACCAGGGTGGCGGCGCCGTTGGCCGAGCGATGTCCACCGGCCTCGTCGACCTGCTCGGCTTCGCGGGTGGGCTGGTCATCCTCGTCGGGCTGGCGCTGGCCGGGCTGATCCTGCTGCTGAACACGACGCTGCGCGAGCTGGTGCGGCCGATACACGGCGGCGGCCGGGTCCTGGCCAGCGCAGTTGCGTCGCCCGTCCGAGCGATCACCGAATCAGGCGCTCGTACGAGCGGCGACAACAGTTCGACGGCGCGCCGTGGGCGCACGCCGGTGCCGGTGATGGACGACGAGACAGGCGGGCGCAAGCAGCCACCCGCTGAGAGGCCCGCACCGCCGCCGCCGGACCTGCCGCAGCCCAGCCCGGCCCCGATCAGCCAGACGGTCTGGTCGTCCGATCGCGTCGGCGGCCTTGGCGCTGAGCCGGCGCCGGCCGCGACGGCCGTTGCGACCGCCGAGGCACGTACCTGGCGGCTGCCCGGCGCGGAGGTGCTGGGCGACCGGGCCAGCCGGCCGGCGCCCGTCGGCGGCGCACGGCTGGACCATGCGCGCAACATCAGGATCATCGAAGAGAAGCTGCGCAGCTTCGCCATCCCGGCGACCGTCACCGCCACCAACACCGGGCCGGTCGTGACCCAGTACGAGGTTCGGCCGGACGCCCACGTCAAGCTGTCGCGCATCGAATCGCTGGCTGACGACCTGGCGATGGCCCTCGCCGCGCGCTCGATCAGGATCGAGGCGCCCATTCCCGGCCGCGATGTCGTGGGCATCGAGATCCCGAATCATGCCAGCGAGGTGGTCGGGTTCGGCGGCCTGGTCGAGGACTCGAAAATGCTCGAATCGACCAGCAAGCTGACCTTCGCCCTCGGGCGCGACGTTTCGGGCAAGCCGTACGCCGTCGACCTCGCGCGCATGCCACACCTGCTGATCGCCGGCGCCACCGGCTCGGGCAAGAGCGTCTGCGTCAACGCGCTGATCGCCAGCCTGCTGCTGCGCGCCACGCCGGACGAGCTGCAGCTCGTGCTGATCGATCTCAAGCGCGTCGAGCTCGCCGCCTACCAGAAGCTGCCCCACCTGGCGGTTCGCGTGCTGGTCGAATCGCACGAGGTCCAACGCGTGCTGAACAACCTGGTCGGCGAGATGGAGGAGCGCTACCGCACGCTGGCCGACGCCGGCCAGCGCAACATCGGCGCCTACAACCTCAGCCTCAACGGCAATGCCGACGCACAGCGCATGCCGTACCTGGTAGTGGTCATTGACGAGCTGGCCGACCTGATCCTCAAGGAGGGCCGAAAGGTCGAGGAGCCGATCGTCAAGCTGGCCCAGAAAGCGCGCGCGGTGGGCATCCACCTGGTGCTCGCCACGCAGCGGCCGAGCGTCAATGTCGTGACCGGCTTGATCAAGGCCAACGTGCCCAGCCGGATCGCCTTTGCCATGGCCTCCAACGTCGACAGCCGGACGGTACTTGACGCGCCCGGCGCGGAGGACCTGATCGGCCGCGGCGACATGCTCTATCAGCCCGCCGACCTGCCCCGGCCGGTCCGGCTGCAGGGCGTGTTCGTCAGCGACGACGAGGTCCGGGCGGTAACCAGCTTCTGGCAGCAGCAGGGCGGGCCGGAGCTCGACGAGCGGCTGCTGGAGGGCGCCGACGGCGAAGGCGGCGACGACGGCGGGCAGTTCGGCTGGCTGGCCAGGATCGCCGAGGATGAGCTGACCGTTCGCGCGGCAGAGCTGGTCATGCAGACCGGCAAGGCGAGCACCTCGATGATGCAGACCAAGCTCAAGGTGGGCTTCAACAGGGCGACCCGATTGATGGACCAGCTGGAGCGATTCGGCATCGTCGGGCCGCTCGATCCGCGCAACCCGGCAGTGCCGCGCGTGGTCTACGGCCCGGACAACTGGCTGCGCGGCCCGGCTGACGTGGACCGCATCGACTGACGTCTCTGACGGCGAACCGCCCGGGTTGCCGTTGCCTGCGCGCAATACGCACTTCAGCGCGATTGGAGCGGATCAGCATTAGCGCGTAGACTGGGCAGCCGGCGCGGCCTCGGACGCGTTCGCTTAACGCAGACTCAAACCCCGACCAAGGAAGACGCCCGGCGATGACAGCTCGTCATCAGATTCGCATCGGCAGCCGCCGCCTCGGCCGCGACCGATCGGTGATTGACGCCACACCAGCACCCAGCCTCGGCGAGGTGCTTCAGGCTGCCCGCGAGCGCAAGGGTGTCGACCTGTATCGCGCCGAGCGCGACACCAAGATCCGGCTCAAGTATCTCGCCGCGCTCGAGGATGACGACCTCGCTGAGCTGCCGCCGCCGGTCTACACGAAGGGCTTCATTCGCAACTACGCGCTGTATCTGGGGCTCGAGCCGGAAGAGGTGATTGGCCGCTGGCGCGACCAGCTGGCGCTGCAGCGCCGGCAGGAGCGGGTCGTGGTCGCACCGCCGCCACGCCCACTCGCCGCACCCCGGCGGGGCATCTCGATCACGCCCGGGATGATCGTCGCCGGCATGATCAGCATCGTCGTGCTCGCCTTCCTGGCCTTCATCGGCTGGCAGGTCTTCCGCTTCGTACAAGCCCCGCCGGTCGCATTGACCCATCCGGCGAGCCTGGTCAGTGAGATCGACGCCGACACGATCACCCTCGCCGGCACAGCCGGGCCGGCCGCGACGGTCACGATCCGGGCCGCGGACGGCCAGGTCTATACCGCGCGCGCCAGCGCCGAGGACGGCCGATGGTCGCACAGCGTGCCGCTGAGCAAGGGCCGCAACGACTTCACGCTCATCGCGCGCGACCCGATCACCGAGCGCGACTCAGACCCGGTCAACGTGATCATCACCGTCCCGTTGCCTGACGTGACCAGCCCGCCTTCACCCATCCCGAGCCCGAGTCCGATCACCATCGGCCTGCTCAGCCCTGTCGAGGGGGCGACCTCGAGCGATGGCGTGGTCAACGTCCGCGGCACGACCACCGGCACCCGGATCACGATCACGACTGAGCTCCTCGGGCAGCTGCCCGGCGCCACGCCAACGGAGCCCCCGCCGCCCACTGCCTCGCCCGAAGGCTCGCCGACACCGGCCGCGACGCCGCTCGACATCACCGTGCCCGCGACCGGGGCCTTCAGCGAATCGCTGACCCTGGCACCGGGTCGCTGGCGCGTGACCGTCACCGCCTTTGCGACTGGCCTCGAGCCAGTGAGCCAGTCGCGGACGGTCAATGTGGGCGGTGGCCAGCCGCCCGTCCAGGGTGAGCTGCAGGTCGTGCTCGAGGCGCGCGGCGGCGCGTCCTGGATGCGCATCGTCGTTGACGGCCAGGCGCTGCGGCCGCGGGACTGGGGCGGCCCCACGCTGCGCAACGGCGCCACGGCCACGATCACCGCCGAGCGCGAGATCTGGATCCGGACGGGCAACGCCGGCGTGGTGCACGTGACGATCAACGGTCGCGAGGTGGGCATGCTCGGCAATCGCGGCCAGGTAGGCAACTTCATCATCGAGCCGGGCAGCGATCCGCGGCAAACCACTGAGTCGCGCTGAGCCGGAGCCTGGCACGCCGCTGCTCGATGCCTGCCGGCGCATCCAGCAGCTCTGCCTTCAGCGCGGCCTGGCGCTCGCCACGGCCGAATCGTGCACCGGCGGCCTCCTTGGCCACCTGCTGACCGAGGTGCCCGGCTCCAGCGGCTACTACCGCGGTGGCATCGTCTGCTACAGCAACGAGCTGAAGCAGGATGAGCTGGCCGTCCCGGCCGAAACGCTCAAGCACCATGGCGCCGTCTCCGCCCAGGTCGCGGTCGCCATGGCCGAAGGCGCTCGCCGACGCTACGGCGCCGACGTGGCAGTGGCGGTGACGGGCATCGCCGGTCCGGATGGCGGGACGCCCGCCAAGCCCGTCGGGCTGACCTACGTGGCGCTGGCCGATCAGGCCGGCCACGACGTGCGCCGTCACCAATGGCATGGCGATCGATCGGCAAACAAGCGCGACAGCGCCCGGGCGGCGCTGGAGCTGCTGCTCGAGCGGCTCGAGCCAAACACATGACCCGCTCCGCGGCGGACGTGGGCTCGGGGCTGCTGCCGGCACGCCCGGCACGGCCGATCGTGGCCGGGGAGCGCATCCACGTCCTTGGCGCCGCCGGTGCCGGAGCGTCGGCGGCAGCGTTGCTGGCACACCATGCAGGCGCATCCGTCAGCGGCTGCGACCAGGGCGGCCGCTCGCCGTACAGCTCGGCGCTGGAGGCAGCCGGCATACCGCTCGCGGCGGAGCACTCACCGGATCACCTCTACACCGGCTCCGCAACTGACCGGCCCGTCGGCCGGCTGGCGGTCACCAAGGCCCTGACCGCGGTCGCGCCTGACCACCCCGAGCTCCGCGCCGCGCGCGCCATCGGCGTGCCGCTCGAGCCATGGCAGCAGCTCGTGGCGGATGCCGCGGCGACGCAGCCGGGAACGCGGCTCGTGGCGGTCGCGGGAACGCACGGCAAATCGACGACCAGCGGCTGGCTGGTCGACCAGCTGGTGCGCGACGGGCGCGATCCGTCAGCCTTCGTTGGCGCGCTGCTGCCGGCCGAGCTGACCGGTGCCGACCCGGCGACCGCACGCTGGGGGAGTGGCTCGGAGTTCGTCGTCGAGGCTGATGAGTACGCCGGCAACTTCGACCCGTACCGGCCGGACGTGGCGCTGCTGCTCAACGTCGAGTGGGACCACCCCGACGTCTTCGAGGATCAGGCGGCTGTCGAGCAGGCGTTCGCCGAATGGCTGAGGCGGGCGGCGGTCGATGGCCACCGGCCCGTGCTTCTGGCCAACGTCGCCGACGCCGGCGTCCGGGCCGTGGCCGGCCGGCTGGCCGGTTGGACGGGCGAGGTGGTGACGGTTGGCATCGGGGTCGCCGCCGACGTGGCGGCTGAGATGGAGGTGCGCGATGGCGTCTCCCAGCTGGTGGTCGGCGGTCGCTTCGGTCCGGCGACGCTGAAGGTCGGATTGGCCGGATCGCATAACGCTGCCAATGCGCTGATGGTCTATGCCGCGGGCCAGGTACTCGGCGTGGGCCGCGCCGCCGCATCGGCCAGCCTGGCCCAGTTCGCGGGCGTCGGACGACGACTCGAACACAAGGGCGAGGCCAGTGGCGTGACTGTCCTGGACGACTACGGCCACCACCCGACGGCGATCGAGCGAACGCTCGAGGCGGTGCGCCAGCGCTATCCCGGCCGGCGGCTGTGGGCCGTTTACGAGCCGCTGACCTACCATCGCACGGCGCAGATGCTCGAGCGCTTCGCTGACGTGCTTGCGGCAAATGCCGATCGGGTGGCAATCGCCGACATCTGGGCCGGGCGCGACCCAGACATGACCGTCACCAGCAGCGCGGCCCTGGCCGAGGCAATCAACCGTCGCCGTGGCGCGCCGGCCAGCGCCCCGGGCTCGGTCGAGGCGACCGCGGACCAGCTCGCGTCCGAGGTAGAGCCGGGTGACGTGGTGCTGGTCATGGGCGGCGGCCGCTCGTACGTCATCGCAGAACGGCTGCTGGAGCTGCTGGGCGGCAAGCCTCGCTAGACTTGGGTTGATGCCGAATCTGACGCCCGGCGATGCGCAGGACCTGCTGGCCGCCTTCAAGCGCGGCTGGGAGGCCCGCCAGCCGGACGCCATCGTCGAGCTGTTCAGTGAGGACGCCGACTATCGGACCGACCCCTTCGCCGAGCCGCTCGTCGGCCGGCTAGCGATCCGCCGCCTGTGGAACGACATCTGCGCCGGGCAGGCGAACGTCGACTTCGACGCCGAGCGGGTGTGGGTCAGCGGCGCTGCCGTGCTCGCCTCCTGGCACGCGGCATACACTCGCCGCGCGACCGCGGAACGAGTTCGCGCGCGCGGCTTCATGAGCCTCGAGCTGGACGAGGAGGGTGCGGTCAGCCGCTTTCGCCAGTGGCCGCTCGAGCGGGTGGTCGGCATCGATGAGACCTTCAGGCCCGAGCCCGCGATGGCCGGCACCAACGAGTGATGGAGGATCCGGCCGATGGCGGGTGATGCTTCCTTCGACGTCGTCAGCGATTTCGACCAGCAGGAGCTGGTCAACGCAATCGATCAGGCCCGCCGCGAGATCCAGCAGCGTTACGACCTGAAAGGCGGCCTGGCCGAGCTCGAGCTGGGCAAGGGCGAGATCGTGTTGCGCACCGACAGCGAGTACAAGGCGGGAGCGATCCGCGATCTGCTCGAGTCAAAGGCCATCCGCCGCGGCCTGTCGCTCAAGGTGTTCGACTGGGCCGAGCTCGAGCCGGCCGGCGGAAGCACCTATCGCCAGCAGATCGGCCTGCGCCGCGGCCTGCCCGAGGACCTGGCCAAGAAGATCCAGAAGCTGATCCGCGACGAGTTCCCGAAGGTCAAGTCGCAGATCCAGGGCGACGCCGTCCGCGTCACCGGCAAGAGCCGGGACGAGCTGCAGCGCGTGATCGCCCGGCTGCGCGAGGAGTCCGAGGCGTACCCCGTCCCGCTGCAATACGAGAACTATCGCTGAGATGATGCCCGGCAACCGCGTCGCGCGGTGGGCGATGATCGCCGTCGCGGTCCTGATCGTCCTGTCGTTCGTGCTCAGCGCGACGCGCTGGGGGATGTAGCCACGCCGTCGGTCAGTCGGATGATCGCCCGGGCGCTGGCTGATGCCGGCGTCGAGTGGGCGTTCACTGTGCCGGGCGAATCATTCCTCGGCGTTCTCGATGCCCTGCCGGAGGCCGGCATCCGCGTCGTCGCCACGCGCCACGAGGGCGGGGCGGCGTTCATGGCCGAGGCCGTCGGGCAGCTGACTGGCCGGCCAGCGGCGTGTCTGGGCACGCGTGCCGTCGGCGCCGCGAACCTCGCCATCGGCATCCACACCGCGCGCCAGAACTCGACGCCGATGGTCGCCCTCGTCGGCCAGGTGGAGCGCGCGTTCCGTGGCCGAGAAGCCTTCCAGGAGGTCGACCAGCCGGGCACCTTCGGCCGGCTTGCGAAGTGGGCCGCCGAGATCGACGACCCGGAGCGGGCCGCTGACGTTGTGGGCGAGGGCCTGCGCGTGATGGCCAGCGGTCGGCCGGGGCCGATCCTCTTCTCGCTGCCGGAGGACGTGCTCGACCAGCCGACATCGGACGCGCGGCCCGCGGTCTCGCCTGAGCCGCCGCGCGAGCCAGACGCCGGCGCCGTGGCAGAGATCGTCCAGCTGCTCGCCGGCGCTGAGCGGCCGTTGATCCTCGCCGGCGGCGGGACCATCCGGGCCGGCGCGACCGATGCACTCGTCGCCCTCGCAGAGGCACTCCAGGTGCCGGTGATGAGCGCCTGGCGGCGGCCTGACGCGTTCCCACACGACAACCCGCTCTACCTGGGCATGACCGGCTACGGCTCTCCGCCATCGGTCGCCGCCAGGGCTCTCGAGGCGGACGCGCTGCTGGTCATTGGCTGCCGGCTGAACGAGATAACGTCCTTCGGCTATCGGCTGCCGGCCCAGCACACGCGCTGGGCACACGTCGATCTCGAGCCGCGAACGGACGCTCCGGGGCTGCGACCGCCGGACATCGCCGTCGCGGCCGATGCGCGCGCGTTCCTGGAGGCGGCGATCGCGGCGCTGGCGGCGACGAGCTTGCCCGCCCACGACCCGGCACGGCTGGAGCAGCTCGAGCAGGAGCGTGCCGCCTTCCTGGCCGCGAGCGTCGTCGACGAGGTGGCGTGGGACGGGCCGGGCGTGCATCCAGGGCGGGTCATCGCGACGCTCCAGCGGGTCCTGCCGCCGAATGCGATCCTGACCACCGATGCCGGCAACTTCGGCCTCTGGCCGGCGCGCGGCTATCGCTTCACCCAGCCGGGCACGTTCCTTGGGTCCACCTCGGGCGCGATGGGCTACGGCCTGCCGGCGGCGATCGCGGCCAGCCTGTGCCGACCTGACCGCCAGGTCGTGGCGCTGTGCGGCGACGGCGGCTTCGCCATGCTGATGGCTGAGATGGAGACTGCCGTGCGGGCCGGCGCACAGCCGGTCGTGCTCGTCTTCGACAACCGGCGCTACGGCACGATCGCCATGCACCAAGCCCGCGAGGGCCGCTCGCAGGTGGCCGTGGAGCTGGGCCACATCGACTTCTCGGCGGTTGCCCGCGCCTGTGGTGCGCAGGGCGGGCGCGTCACGCGCGACGCGGAGGTCGAGCCGGCGCTGCGCGATGCCCTGGCGTCGGATCGGCCGGCGCTGCTGCAGCTCGAGATGGATCCGACCTGGGTCTCACCCGACGTCCTGCCCACCGGCAGCGCCGGCGACTGATCGGCGGATGGGCCGGCTCATCGCCAGCGCGCCGTAGACGATCCCTGAGCTCGCATCAGGGCCGGACCTGAGCAGCTTGAAGCCGAGACGACGATAGAAGCCCAGGGCCACGTCGTTGCCGGCGATCACCCACAGCACGACCTGGCGCCCGCCCCAGCCGCTTGCCCACTCATCGACCGCGTCGAGCAGCGCCCGGCCAGCGCCGGTCCGGCGGGCATCCGGCGCGACCCACATCGAGAAGACGAGGCAGTCATGCGGCGGCCGCCGGCGACCCTGCACGAGGCCCACCGCCCGACCATCCAGACGGGCGATGAACCATGCCCGCCGATCGCCGCTGGACGCCGCGCGGGCGCTGGTCTGCCACTCGTCGTCAGCCTGGGCTGCCGCCTCGTCAAGCCGCTGTCCGAACGCGGTCGGCGAATCGGCCAGCGCTGCGAGCCGCAGCTCGCGCAGCAACGGCCCCTCGTCCGCCCGCAATCGCTCGATCGTGACGCCCAATCGCCCTCCGCCGCCGGAGACTAGCATCGGTCACTCGGCAGTGGCGAAGACTCGGACACGGAGAAAGACGGTCGCTGACTCGCCGACGCCCAGGGTGTGGGCAATGAGCCCTGCCGAGCCGCCCACGCCAGCCGGTGGCAGGACGTCGCTGTACTCGACCATCCGCTGGCCGTCGATGTCCGCGGCAAGGTCGATGTCACCGGATGCGCCTTGGGCGCAAGCAAGGGCAAGGGTGATCGGCCCGCTCGGCGCTGATTCGAGAACTCGCCGCGCAAGCGTCGTCTGCTCGTCCCCGTCGCGGCGCAGCAGCAGCAGCACGCCCGTGCCGGTCAGCTGCGCGGCATAGCCTGAGTCGCTGCTCGCGAGACAGTGGAGGCCGGAGAAGGCGAGGCCCTCGAGGGCCATCTCGGCCTCTACGCGGACGTCGCCGCCCGGAGATTGGAGGCCCGGTGGCGCTGCCAGCTGCCTGTCAGCTTGGCCGTCGAACGTGAACTCGATGACGCCGCCAGCCTGGGCGGCCGTGCCGCCATCGAACGCCGGCAGCGTCCAGGCATCGCCGGCGAGGTCGTCGTCGACGAGCAGCCTGCTGAAGTCGGGCAGCGGCAGGCCACGGACCAGGCCGCGGGCGTCGAGCTCGAAGGCACGGCAGTCGTCGATCTGGGCCAGCGCGTCGGCGACGGCTGGCTCGAGCTCGAGCACGCTGCGCGCAGTCCGGAACGTGGCTTCCTGGGCCGCCGCCGCCTGTACCAGCACGGCCGCGTCGTATTGCTCGATGGTCTGCGCCGCGGCCACGGCATCGAAGAACTGGCCGGCCGCGGCGAGGCGGTCCGCCAGCTCGGCCCGCAGCGCGTCGTGGAACGACTCCCCGCCGTCGAGCTGCTCGACGCCGTGCAGGCGACCGGCGGTGTCGGCGAGCAGTGACTCGATCATCGGCCGGCGTTGCTCGTTGGTCGCCTGCAGCTGCGCGAGCGTCGGATCGTCTGGCTCGGGCAACTGCTCGATGACCTGCTGGGTGCCGGTGACCAGGTCGGCGTTGATGGCGCATACCTCCTGCACCCAGGCGGCCACCGCAGCCGGATCGAGCGTCGGGCTCGGGCTCGGGCTAGGCGTGGGCGAAGGTCTGGGCGAAGGGCTGGCCGTTGGTGGCGGCGAGGGAGAGGCGGTCGGCTCCGGTGCGGCGGTGGTCACCGGCGTGGGGGAGGGGACCGAGGCCGGTGTCTGGGGGCCGCCGGGTGTGCGGCAGGCGACCACGACGAGCGCGAGCAAGGGCGCCAGAGCCAGCAGGGTGGAGCGGCTCATCAGCCTCGCCCTGGGCGCGTGCGGGCGGCGATGCGTGCCAACGCGCCTTCCCAGCCGGCTTCGATCGGCTTGCCCTGGCTGTCGATATCCATCACCAGCGGCGCATGGTCAGACGGCACGGGCAGGCCCTTGCGCGCCTCGCGATCGATCTCAGCCCAGGCCAGCCGCTGCGCCAATGGCCGCGTGACGAGCAGGTGGTCGATGCGCATGCCAAGGTTCTTGTGGAAGTTGCCGGCGCGGTAATCCCACCACGTGAACCGGCCCGGCTCTGGCCGCAGGCTGCGGTAGGCGTCGACGAGGCCCCAGTCGAGCAGCGCTCGGAAGCGCTCGCGCTCGGGCTCGGACACGTGCGTGCCGCCGTGGGCTGCTCGAGCGTCCCAGACGTCCTCATCAGCCGGGGCGATGTTCATGTCGCCGCCAAGGACGAGCGGCTCTGCCGGGTCGGCGGCCTCGTCGAGCCAGCGCGCCAGGCGCTCATACCAGCGCAGCTTGCCGTCGTACGTCGCCGAGCCGACCAGCCGGCCGTTCGGTGCGTACAGGCTGACCAGCCGCATGCCGGCCACGCGGGCACTGACCATCCGTGCCTCGTCGAACGGGTTCGGATCCTCCTGCGCGAAGTCACGGCCGCTGCCGGCGGCGCTGTTCCGCACCGGCCCGTCGCCGAAGTTGCTGATCACCGAGCCCGGGTCGATCGGCAGCCGCGATGCGATGGCCACGCCGTTCCAGCGGCCCTCGCCGTGATGCACGAGCTCGTAGCCGCGCATGCTGAATGGCAGCAACGGCGCGTCGTCGTCAGCGAGCTTGGTCTCCTGCATCAGCAACACGTCCGGCTCGGCCCGCTCGAGCCACTCCATGACCCGATCCATGCGGGCCTTCAGCGAGTTGACGTTCCAGGTGGCGATGCGCACCAAGGCAGCATAATTGCCGACCGATGCATCACCGCCGAGTGCGACTCCTGCGCCTGCCGCTGGTCGTCGCATTGGCCGTGGCAGCGCTGGGCTGCGATGCCGGCCGGCCGCAGATCCCCCGCAGCGGCCTGCCCGACCCGATACAGGCCGTCCAGGCCGGCTCGCTGGAGCGGCTGTTCGACGGCCGCAGCCCTGCCCGGCCCGGCTGCCGGCTGGCCGAGTCGCACACTCGCTGCACCTGGGCTGACACGGCCGATTCGTCGCGCCGCGTGCAGCTGACCTTCTACGTCGACACGGTGCGGGCGGCGCAGCTGCTGGCGCGCGCCGATGCCCAGCCTATTGAGCTGCCATTGGCCGATCAGGCGGCGATCGTCGAGCAGCCGGCAGCGGTCGAGCTATGGGCGATCGTCGGTGCGCGCGGGCTGCAGGTGACCTACGAGGTCGGCTCGACCGGTGACGCAGCCGCGCAGCGAGCGCCGTTGCTGGAGATCGCAGCCCAGGCGGCCGCCGGTCTCGCCGGCGCGCGATAGCGGAACGATGAGCAGCAGATACCACGTCACGGGCGCCATCCTGACCGAGCGCGAGCACTCGCTGCCGCTCGATCACGCGGCCCCGGACGGCCAGCGCATCACGGTCTTCAGCCGCGAGGTGGCCGCGCCGGATGGAGAGGACCGACCGTACCTGCTGTTCCTGCAGGGCGGCCCTGGGATGGAGGCGACCCGCCCGACCAGCCCGCCGACGGGCTGGATGAAGCGCGCCCTGGCGGACTACCGGCTGCTGCTCCTCGACCAGCGCGGCACAGGTCGCTCGACGCCCGTTGGGCCTGACCTGCCTGGCGAGACGGCCGCGGCACAGGCCAGCTACCTGAGCCACTTCCGCGCTGACTCGATCGTCCGCGACGCCGAGCTCATCCGCCACGAGCTGGGCGTCGATCGGTGGAGCGTCCTCGGCCAGTCGTTCGGCGGCTTCACCAGCATGACCTACCTCTCGATCGCGCCGGAGGGCCTGCGCGAGGCGATCATCACCGGCGGGCTTTCGCCAATCGGCCGCCCCGTTGACGACATCTACGCCGCGACCTATCGCCGCCTGATCCACAAGAACGAGGCCTACTTCGCGCGCTATCCGGATGATCGGCCGCGGCTGCGCTACATCCTTCAGCGGCTCGAGGACGACGACCTGCGCCTGCCGTCCGGCGATCGACTGACCGCGCGGCGCTTTCGCCAGCTGGGCATGTGGCTCGGCGACAGCGCCGGCTTCGAGCTGCTGCACCACGTGATCGAGCTGCCCTTTGGCTCGACCGCCTTCCTGGCGGACACCGAGCAGGCGGTCCGCTTTGGCCGCAACCCGATCTACGCCACGCTGCACGAGTCGTCGTACGCGGATGGCGTCGCCACCCGCTGGTCGGCCGCGCGACTTCTTCCTGACGAGGTCGAGCAGCAGGGCTACCTCTTCGCCGAGCACGTCTTCCCGTGGATGTGGGAGGACTACGGGCTGCTGCGCGGGCATCGCGAGGCCGCGCACGTTTTGGCTGAGCACGAATGGCCGCGGCTCTACGACCCTGACGTGCTGCGCCACAACGAGGTGCCGGTAGTGGCGACGATCTACGTCAACGACCTCTATGTCGAACGCGAGCTCGCCGAGCAGACCGCGGCTTCGATCCGCGGCCTGCGTGCGTGGACGACCGACGAATACGAGCACAACGCCATCCGCGCAGATGGCGAGCGTGTGCTCGGCCGGCTGATTGACATGCTTCGAGGCCGCGCGTAAGGCGACGCCGCGCTGCAACCTCTCCACGGGCCGCTGTAGTGCGCCGCGCACCCTGCGCGAGGCGAGATAGATGGGCCATGTTTGAACAGGCCGCAGAGACGACTCATTCGCCGCGTGGCAGCTCGCCCACCGAGACGCGACCGGCTGTCCAGCTTGCAGCCACCCAGCAGCGGCTCGAGCGTGTGCTGGCCACCGCCGGGATGGCCTACTGGGAGTGGGAGCCTGCGGGCGACAGGCTGTCCGCCTCGCCGTCAGCCAAAGACCTGTACGGCCTGCCCGATGGGCAGGTGCTGGCCAGTAGGGCACAGGCAGTCGCCGCCGTGCACCCCGATGATCGGCCGAGCCATCAGGCGGTCGTTGACGAGGCGCTGCGCGAGCGTCGCGGCTGGTTCACCGAGTACCGAGTCGTGCGCGCCGTCGACGGTGCCACGAGTTGGCTCGAGGAGCGCGCGAGCACGACCCAGGATCCAATGGGCCGCCTGCAAGTCACCGCCCTGGTGACCGATGTGACCGACCGCAAGCGCATCGAGGAGGCGCTCGGCGCCACGCGGCGACGCGTCGACCCGGAGCGGCAGGAGGGCCGCGAGCGCGAGCGCCGGGCGCGCGAGGCAGCAGAGGCATTCCTGGCGGTCATGTCCCACGAGCTGCGCACGCCGGTGACCAGCATCCGCGGCACGGCCGCGCTGCTCGCCCGCGACCCGCAGCGGCCGGACATGGTCGACCTGCTGGCTGACGTCCAGGAAGAGAGCGACCGGCTCGTCCGGATGATTGACGATCTGCTCGTGCTTTCCGGCGTGGATCGCGGGCTGCTCCAGCTGTCACCCGAGCCGGTGCTGCTGCAGCACATGCTCCCGGGCATGGCCGACGACGTTCGCCGCCGCTTCCCTGATGTGCAGTTCGTGGTGCGCGTCCCGGCGACGCTGACGGCGGTCATGGCTGACACGACCGCGCTGCGCCAAATCGTCTACAACCTGCTGACCAATGGTGCCAAGTACGCCGGCAGCGCGGGTCCAGTGACGCTCGAGGCACGTGAACACGGCGCAGCCGTCGAGATCGCCGTGCACGACAACGGGCCAGGCCTGGGCGCGGATCCCGAGTCCCTCTTCGCGCTCTTCTATCGCGATCCCGACACTGCGGCCCACACCTCAGGCACAGGCATCGGGCTGTACGTCGTACGCGAGCTCATCTGTGCGATGGGCTCCAAGATCGTCGCCCAGACGTGCCAGCCGCATGGCGCCGAGTTCCGCTTCACGCTTCCGGCCGTGACCGACGACGAGGCCTGATTCCGCCGGTTTGTCACAGCTTGGCGAGCACCGCCCGGAGTCGGGTTACGCGGCCGCCGCGTAGCGCGGGCTATCGTCGGGCGCATGAGCACTCGAGCTTTCCCGACAACCGATCAGCTGAGCGACACGCTTCGCCGCCTGGCGGAGGTGGACGCCGGCGACCTGCCGGTGCTGAGCATCTACCTCGACATGCGCCCGCAGGCGACCGGGCAGTCACCCGGCCGTCGGGCCGGGCTGGTCGTGCTGCGCGACCGGCTGCGCGAGATCGAGCGAACCTACTGGCCGCGCGGCGCGGATTACGACTCGTTCAAGGCGGACGAGCAGCGGATCGAGGCGTACCTCAACGAGGACTTCGAGCGCGAGGCAGCCGGGCTGGCGCTGTTCGCCTGTTCGGGCACTGGCCTGTGGGAGGCGGTGCAGGCGGGGGTGCCGTTCCACGACAGCGTCGCCGCCGGCCCGCGGCCTGACCTCTTCCAGCTGGCCCGGCTGATCGACGAGCACGAGACGGCGGTCGTGGCCCTGGTCGACACCAACACTGCCCGGCTGTTCGTCACCCGGACCGGGCGGCTCGACGAGGCCGAGGCGCTAGACGAGGACAGCGTCAGCTTCCAGAAGCGCTCGCTGGGCGGCTGGTCGGAGCAGCGCTACCAGCGCCACATCGACAAGCACATCGCCGACTTCGCGCGCGACTCGGCGGCGGCGATCGAGGAGCTCGTGCAGCGCGAGGGCGCCCGGCGGCTGGTGCTCGCCGGCGACGAGGTCGCGATCACGCCGCTGACGGAGGCGCTCTCCCAATCGGTCCAGCAGAAGGTGGGCGAGATCCTGCGCGTCGACATGCGGGCCTCCCCGGACGAGCTGGCAACAGATGTCCGCGAGGCTCTGGCCATCGCCGAGGCGGCAAGCGGCCGATCAGTCGCTGACCAGCTGATCGGCGCCGTGCGCAGCGGCGGGCTGGGCGTCTCAGGCATTGAGGCCACCCGCCGGATGCTCGAGGCTGGCGCAGCTGACGTGCTGGTGCTGGCCGAGCTGCCTGGCATGGCGCCCGAGGAAAGTGACCACCAGGATGCGCGAGACATCGGCGAGCAGGTCGAGGGCATGGCCGAGCTCGAGCCGGGGCTGCTCGATCTCGAGGTGCGCAACGAGCTGGTCAGGCTGGCCGCCGCCACCTCTGCCGAGGTGGAGGTCGTAGCTGACCACGAAGGGCTGGCCAAGCTCGGCGGCGTCGGGGCCCTGTTGCGCTACCGACCGGGCTGAGGTCGCGGCCGGGCGGGTGTAGGCTGGCCGTGTGGGGCGGCATATGAGGGTCAGCCCGGCCAGGGCGGCGGTCGTCGGCGGGCTGCTCGTAGCGGCGGTTTTCGGTTTCCTGATTCAGCCGTTCCTGGCCATCTTCGGGATCACTGCCGCCGTCCTGGTCTTGGCCTGGTCCGTCGAGCTGGACACCCTGGACAGGGAGGATTGGCCGGTCGAATCGGCGGAGCCGCGGGCCATCTTCCTCGCTCGCGAGCCGGTACACCTCAGCGACGAGCTGATCGAGTTGCTGAAGTCGGCGATGGAGATCGCCGATCGTGGGCTGGCGGCCGGGCGGCTCGTGCCCTTCCTCGTCTACGAGGACCCAAAGAGCGGCCGGCCGCGGACGCGCACCCTCCCGCACGCCGGAGCCGGCGACGCACTGGCATCGGCGCGCCGCCACGCCCGCGGCAGCCATCCGGACATCGTGCGGCTGGTGCTGGCAGGGCTCGGCGACGTGGAGCTCGAGGGCAGGCCGCAGCGCGCCGTGATCTACGAGGCGGCGGACCGGCAGGCAGGCAGCGCGACGCTGACCTTCGCGCAGCGATACCAGGCCCGACGGCTGATCTTCCCGGCGGCGACCGTCGGTCGGCCTATCTTCGTCGGCCGGGCCGACTACCGGCTGCGCCCTAGCTGAGACCTTCCGTTGCGCCAGCCGGCTCCTCGGGCGCGTCAAGCGAGCGCCGCCGAGCGATCAGCAGCAGCGCGCCGAGCGCCGCCAGCGCGGCCGAGAAGACGAACGTCGGCTCGTAGCCTGCCCGATTGGCGATCAGCCCGAGCACGACCGGCGCGACGCCGAACGAGACATCGAGGAACAGGGTGACCGTGCCCGAGACGGTCCCGCGCTCGGTCGGCGGCACGCGCGACACCGCCAGCGCGAGCAACGCCGGCATGATGAACGCTACGCCGACTGCGAATACGACCGTGCCGGCGATGAGGCCCTCAGGGGAGGGCAGCAGCCCGATCAGTGCCATCCCTGCGGCCGAGACAGCCAGCGCCGCCCCTGAGACGCGCGCCGCGCCGAACCGATCGGGCCACTTGGCACCGACCAGCCGCAGCACCACCACGATCATCGCGTACAGCACGAACGGCACGCCTGCGCCGTCCATCCCGAGCTGGCGGGCGTGGAGCGGCAGGAAGGCGAAGAAGCCGGCCATGCCCCACAGCCCGAGCAGGCTGACGAAGCCGGGGAAGAGCCCGGCGGGGTGGATCAGCGGCCCGCGGACGTGCGCCCCGCTGCCGCCCGCCGTCCGCCGGGCAAGCACCGCCGGCGCAGATTCCGGCACGAACCAGGTCAGCGCCACGGCCAGCACCGCCACTCCGAGCGCGATCAGCCAGGCCGCGTCGTACGCGCCACCGGTCATGCCGACGGCGGCCTCGCCGATCGGCGGCCCGATGGCGATGCCCAGGTAGAGCGACAGCGACAGGAAGCTGATCGCCTCGCCGCGCCGCTTTGGCGGCGCCATGTCCGCGCCGGCGGCGATCGAGGAGACGAAGAAGAACCCCTCGCCGGCGCCGAGCAGCGAGCGCGCCGCGACGAAGATGGCGAGATCAGTGGCGACGAGGTGCAGGGCCAGGCCGGCGAGCGTGATCAGTGCCCCGCCGAGGAGCAGCGGTCGCCGGCCGAATCTGTCCGAGGCCCAGCCGACGACCGGCCGAAGCAGCAGCGCGGCGATGCTGAACGAGGCAATGGCAATGCCCACGCCCAGCTCGTCGGCGCCCAGGACCTCCTTTGCAAAGGTTGGTGAGACGGGCAGCACGATCCCGGCCGAGACGAAAAAGGCCAGCGTCGCCACCGCCAGGGCGACGAAGCCGCGCGTGATGAGCCGATCCGCCTCGAGCTGGGCGGGCACGCTCACGCCACCAGCCCCCAGACGAGGTACGTCGCGACCCCCGCCAGGAGACACAGCGGCAGCGAGCGCCGGGGCGCCACGGCAGCCGCCCCGAGCGCGCCGACCAGGATCGGGGTCTCAACCAGACCCTGGCCGGGCAGGCTGATGCTGTGTGCCGCCAGACCGGCAAAGAGCGCGGGCGGCACCCGGTCGAGCACCGTCCGCAGCCGAGCGGGCACACGCGGCACGAGCGCAAGCGCGAAGGCCCGGCTGCCGTAGGTCAGCGCCGCCAGCAGGATGAGCAGCTCCCAGGTCATCGGCTGCCGCCCGGAAGCGCCACCGCCAGGGCGACGGCGATGGGCACGAAGGCGTGCACGTCCGGGACGAGCTGGACCAGGGCGAGCACGAGCAGCGCGGCGACAACCACGCGCACAGCGCCTGCCCGGCTGCGTGTCGTGGCCGCGGCCAGGCCGATGAATAGGATCGGGAAGACGGCCGCGGCAAGACCCTCCACGGCAACCAGCCGCGCGCCGAGCAGCCCCAGCAGCGTGCCAAGCTGCCAGGCGGCGAAGAAGATGACACCGCTGATGAGCAGCACCGCCGCCGCCTGGCGGCGCGAGCTGATGGCCAGGCCGAAGCTCTCGTCGATCAGGAACCAGGCGAGCAGCCCGCGCCGTAGCATCGACCCCTCGACGTACGGCCGCAGCACCGCGCCGAGCACGATGTGGCGCATGTTGAGAGCCACGGCAGTGAGTACGATTGCCGCCACGCCGGCGCCGCTCGCAAGCAGGCCGACCGTCGTGAACTGGAGCGTGCCTGAGAAGACGAGCAGCGACATGCCGAGGGCCATGAGGAAGTCCATCTGCCGCGCGGCGCTGGCCCCGAAGACGAGGCCGAAGACGCCGATCGCGGCGGCCAGCGGAGCAGCTGCCAGCAGCATCCAGCGCCAGCCGGGGTCGTGACGGTCGCGGTCTTCCATTGCGGCGCCGATTATCGGTCGCGCGGCCCGGTGCGCGCCGCGGCGCGCTACCCTGCCGCGCGTGCGCTTCGTTCCCCTGCGGCTGATCGATCTCGTCATGCCTGCCCGCCTGGGCAAGAGATTCCGATGGCTGCTCTCAGCCACGATCGTCAACAACC
>Ga0247719_1000156_pt1 | contig 48125 bp, 57 predicted proteins | sample 41E_DmetaG_FD_189046 | JGI IMG/M metagenome (GOLD analysis project Ga0247719, IMG submission 189046) | Soil microbial communities from hillslope of Landscape Evolution Observatory, University of Arizona, Oracle, AZ, United States - 4-1-E_D | ecosystem: Engineered > Artificial ecosystem >...
GTCCTCGCGCTGATCCGGCAGTACTTCCAGACCTCGGGCTTCCCCCAGGTATTCGCGGGGTTGCCGCCGCCGCTCAGCGAGCCGGTCGACCTCCCGCCGGGACGGGTGGCGCGCCGCGCGGTCGAAGCTGCGCAGGACTCGACGATGCGCATCGTCCTTCCCGCGTGCGGGGGCACGCAGTTGGGGAGCGGGTGGGTCGCGGCCGACAACGTCGTGGTCACGAACGCACATGTGGTTGCGGGCGGCGAGCCCACATCGATTCGGGTTCACGACGCCGACGGCGGCGAGTATCCGGGAACCGTGGTGCTGTTCGACCCCGGGACCGACATCGCCGTGATCCGAACCGAAGGCCTCGGCGCGCCCCCGCTGGCGCTCGACGATACCGAGTACGAGCGGGGCAAGGCGGGCGCAACCCTCGGGTTCCCCGGCAATCAAGGTGGGCGTCTCGTCACCCACCGCGCCGCGGTCCAGGCGCGTTATAGCGCGAACGGTCGCGACATCTACGGCCGGAACGAAGTCGAGCGCAACGTTTACGAGCTTCGTTCACCCGTGCGGCAGGGCGACTCGGGCGGCCCGTTTGTTCTCCCGGGAGGAGCCGTGGCGGGCGTCGTCTTTGCCGCCTCGACTACCGACGGGCGCGTCGGGTATGCGCTCACCGGCACGGAGGTTGCCGACGAGGTCCGGCAGGGCATCAATTCGACCGAGCCCGCATCAACCGGAGGGTGCACGCACTGAGCCCGGTTTTGTCGACCGTCGGGAGCGGATAGCGCCCCTCTCGGTCGGAAGAACGGGGGCGTCACGCGGTCTGGCCTCCGTCCACCACGATCGTCGTCCCGGTCACGAACGATGCGGCATCGGAGGCGAGGAACAACGCGGCGCCGACGACCTCGTCCACCCGTCCCCACCGTCCCATCGGGATCATCCCGGTGACGTAGCGATCGGTTTCGTCGTCCTCGCGCAGGTTCTCGTTGAGCTCGGTCGCGATCCACCCCGGCGCGATGCTGTTCACGCGCACGCCCGAGGCGGCGAGTTCCTTCGCTACCGCCTGCGTCATCAAACGCACGCCGCCCTTCGCCGCCGAGTAGAACGACAATCCCTGGGCTCCCTCGATCGCGGCAATCGACGCGATCTGAATAATCGATCCGCCACCGGAGTCGAGCATGCGCTGCGCCGCGAGCTGCGTCGCGTGGAACACCGAATCCAAGTTGAGGCGGATGGCCTTATCCCACCCCTCCGGGCGAAGCGCAACGAGCGGTGCCATGAACCGAGTCCCGCCCGCGTTGTTCACCAAGACGTCCAAGCCTCCGAGTTCGGACACCGCACGATCGATCAGCCTTTCGATCTGATCGCGGTGCGTGACGTCGGTCGGAATGACGCTTGCCTTGCGACCGCTCTGCTCGATTTCCTCCGCCAACTTTGCGAGATCGGATTCGCTGCGTGCTGCGACCGCGACATCCGCTCCCGCTTCCGCGAACGCAACCGCGATCGCCCGCCCGATCCCGCGCGAGGCTCCGGTGACTACCGCGACTCTTCCTTCGAGTGAAAAGCGATCCAGGATCATGTATGGAACCTCCCTCGTTTCGTGGCGCGTAGGATCGTCGCATGTCCCACGAACCCACGCCCGACGAAGTCCTTGCGCTCGCCCGAGAGCAGCTCGTAGCGGCAGGTATTACGGGTCCGCACCGGTCACACACGAAGTCCAACGTTTTATCGAAGATCAACGACATCATCGACGGGACCACCGACGACACCTTCGGGCTGACCGGGCTCGACAAATACTCGTCCCACGAGGTGCTCGGCTTCGTCTCCCAATTCACCGCCTGTTGGAGTGATGTTGAAGATCTCGACGGCTACGACGCGATAGATCCCGACCTGACGATCGCGGGAATCCTCGCCGCGGGACGACGACTGGGCGAGTTCGGGCGCGCCGGGGCGTTGCTCACGATAGGCACCGGTCATCCCACGGGAATGCTCGAGCATCACATTCGGATCGCCGACGTGTATCGCGACCTCGGCGGAAAGATCCTCCGCCCCCGTGAGGACGAGACGCTTCGCCTGGGACGGAGTCACCGCGAAGTCCGCTACACCGGCGGCGTCGCATGTGTCGCGGATTGGGGTGCCCTTCTCCACACCCATTCTGCGTCCGCCATGGAGGCACTTCTCGAAGCCGATCCGTGGCCCGATGTCGTGGTCGGTGATCACGGTTTCGCAGGTGCCGCGATCGAACGCGCCATTCCGACGATCGCAATCATGGACATCAACGATCCCGCGCTTGCCGTGGCGGCCGCGGAGGGCCGGGACGTCACGATCGTTCCGCTCGACGACAACCGGCTGCCGCGCCTGTACAAACCTGCATGGCGGTTGTTTTCGATGGCGATGAGGGGCGAGTTGTGAGCTCGATGGAGAAGGCGATTCAGACGGTTCTCGTAGATTGCTTGAGGCTGCGCCCCGGCGAGAACGTGGCCGTTCTCACCGACCCCAAGCGGCGACCGATCGGCGATGCTCTGGTGGCCGCAGCGCGGGAACTCGAAGCCGAGGCCGTGCTGATCGAGATGGCGGAACGGATTACGCACGGCACGGAGCCGCCCGATCTGGTCGCGGCTGCGATGCTTGGGTGCGATGTTTTCATCGCCCCTACCTCGAAGAGCGTGTCCCACACGGCAGCTCGGCGCGCCGCAAACGACAACGGCGCGCGGGCGGCAACCATGCCGGAGGTCACCGAGGACATGCTCGTGCGTACGATGAGTGCAGACTACGCGATGGTGAAGCGGCGCTCGCAAGCCGCCGCCACCCTTCTCAGCTCCGGAAGAGAGGTGCGGATCACGTCCGCCATCGGCACCGACCTGACGCTATCGATCGAGGGCCGGGAAGGCATTGCCGACGACGGAGATCTCGGCGCGCCGGGCGCTTTTGGAAACCTGCCGGCGGGCGAGGGGTTCATCGCACCGCTCGAGGGTGCGTCGCACGGTCGGCTCGTCGTCGACGGGACGATCTGGCCGATCGGACGGTTGGATGAGCCCCTCGCGATCACGATCGAGGACGGGTACGCGGTCGGCTTCGACGGCCCCGCCGCGTCCCGGTTCCGCGCCGTCGTCGAGCCGCACGGCAAGGAGGCGTTTGCCGTCGCCGAGCTCGGCATCGGCACGAACGAGGCCGCCATCTTGACCGGCAACGTGCTCGAGGACGAAAAGATCCTCGGCACGATTCACGTTGCCTTCGGCGACAATCACTCCTTCGGCGGCACCATCCGAGTTTCCTCGCACCAAGACGGGATCGTTGTTGCTCCGACGCTCCGCATCGACGGGACGACGGTAGTCGAAGACGGCTCGTTCCTCCTGTAGCCCCTACGGCGCGCCGGGCGTGCGCTCCCCGACTCGATCTTGGCCTCCCGGAGGGCGGGCGAGGGGGCCTTGCTATACTGCCCGCCGATATGAGCCAGCCACCTTCGGATGCCGTCGAGCTGTCAGAGCCGCTGGGCCGCTTCATGACGGTCGCCGAGGTTGCGCGACAGGTCAGGGTTTCTAACATGACCGTCTACCGGCTGATCAAGGCGGGCGAGCTGCGGGCGGTCAGGGTCGGTCGCGGGTATCGGTTGAAGGAGGACGACGTCCGGCGCTACCTCGAACAGCGTTACATGGACGCGGGCTAACTCCGCCCGCCCTCCGGTCGTCCGGGCCGCCCCCGCGGGCGGTCCCTTTTTTGTGGAGTGACATCGGATGAAGAGCGAAATCGAGCACACATACGACCGCCTCCTGGAAAACCCGGGCGTCGTCTTCCTGATGGGCGGACTCGACACCGGGAAGACCACGTTCGGAATCGAGCTGGCGCGCCGTGGGGTGGCGGCCGGCATCCCGACCGCGATCGTGGACGGCGACGTGGTGCAGACGACTATCGGCCCGCCTACCACCGCAGGCCTGAAGATCTGTACGGCGACAACGGATTTCTCGCCCGATGCTCTCGCCGTGGCAGACGCGCTCGGCTTCGTCGGATCCTTGATGCCGAAGGGGCACCTTCTTCCGATGGCGGTCGGCACTTCCAAGCTCGTTGCGGCGGCCCGGGATGCGCGCGCCAGGCTCATCGTCGTCGACACGTCGAGCCTCATCTCGGGCCTCTACGGACAGACTCTCAAATACTTCAAGCTCGACCTCGTGAGGCCCGACTTCGTGGTGGCATTCGAACGAGGCGGGGAGCTGGAGCCGCTCGTCGGAATGGCGCAGCGCTTCACGCAGGCGGAGGTCATCGAGCTCGACGTCTCCGCGGAGGTGCGGATTCGTCCGGTCGACGAGCGGATGAGCGTCAGGGAAAGCCGCTTTGCGTCCTACTTTGCCGCGGGCGCGTCTCGTTGGAGGGTTAAACCGACGGTGTTCATGCCGACGTTGCCCCCCGAGTTCGACCTCGCGCTTCTCGACGCTCTGGTCGTCGGGATGGAAGACGGATACGGCGGCTGCGTCGGTATCGGAATTCTCGAGTACGACGCCGGGGAGGACATTTTGAGAATGGTGTCGCCGGTGACGGAAGGCGTGCGCGGGCTCCGACTGGGCTCGATCAAAATGGATCTTTCCGGGCGCTCGAAGGGTCCCGTCGACCTCCGCCAGTTGTTTGGAACCGAGTAACGCTTTGCCACGACGCACGATTAGAGAGGAGACCGGATGCCGTCGTTGATCAAGAAACGCCGCAAAAAGATGCGGAAGAAGAAGCACCGCAAGATGCTGAAGAAAACCCGCTGGCAGAGGCGTCAGCAGGGTAAATAAATTACGCCCGCGCCGGCTGCCCCTCGTCCAGGAAGGGGTGGGCCGCGGCGGCACGATTGCGCCGCCGGGCGACGAGCGATCGCCGCTCGGTGGGGGTCAGCCCGCCCCACACGCCGAACCGTTCGTCGGCGGCCAGGGCCCGCTCGAGGCACAGCTCGGTGACGGGACAACCTCTGCATACGATCTTCGCCGGCTCCGCCTCGGCGTCGGTGGGGGGGTAGAAGAAGTCGACGGGAATGTGACGGCATGCGGCGAGCTCCCGCCACGCCGCCTGCTCTGCCGCCGGTGTGTCCATCGGGCTCCGGATGTCTGATGCTTGAAATTCTTCAAGCAAATCGGAGCAGCAGTCTACGTAGCGGGCCGAGCGAGCGCGACGAGGTTTTCGCGTTCTCGGCGCGCCGGGACCGCCGAGCCGGTCTTGTCGCTCGTTAGGATGCGGCCGTGAAGAGGCACGACATCGTGACTTTCTTGTCGGATTACGGGCTGGACGACGAGTTCGTCGGCGTCTGTCATGCGGTGATGCTCCGCATCGCGCCCGAGCTACGCGTGCTCGACGTCCATCACAACATCCTCCGCCAGAGCGTGCGGCACGGCGCGATCGTGCTGAAACAGACTCTTTCCTACATGCCGGATTCCGTTCATCTTGCGGTCGTGGACCCGACCGTCGGCTCGGATCGGCGCGCCGTGATCCTCGAGACCGGTTGGGGCGAGCTCTTCGTCGGGCCGGACAACGGTCTCCTCATGCCGGCCGCCCGCGACGCCGGCGGCATCAAGCGGGCGTTTGTGATCGAGGACGAGTCTTTCTTGCTCCGGCCGGTATCGCGAACGTTTCAGGGTCGTGATGTGTTCGCTCCGGCAGCCGCTCACGCCGCCACCGGCGTTGATCCGCGGGAGTTCGGACCGCCGGTGTCGGTCGAGGATCTCACCGACCTCGAGATTCCGGAGGCGTGGGTTCACGACGATCACCTCCATACTGAAGTCCTGCAGGTGGATCGTTTTGGAAACCTCCAGCTGAATTGCGGGAGCGAGCTACTCGAGAAGGTCGGGCTGAGACATGGAAGCCACCTGGAGGTTCGGATGGAAGGGCACCGGCTTAACGTCCCTCTGCGCGGGACGTTTGCGGAAGTCGGGGGAGGCGATTTCGTTCTGGTCGAGGACTCGTATCGGCATCTCAGCCTCGCGGTCAACAAAGGAGACGCCGGCGCGCGCCTGAGGGCGCGCGCCGGTTCGACGGCCATCATCGGCCCGTCGAATACAACATGACGAGGAGGTGGATGTCGTCGGACGGCGTGTGCTGATCACCGGTGTGTCGCGCTTTTTGGGATTGCGTCTCGCCAAGCGTCTCGAGCATGAAGATGGGGTCGAGCAGATCATCGGGGTCGATCTCGACGATCCCCCGGTTCCGATCGAGGGGCTGGAGTTCATTCGCGCGGACATTCGCAATCCCATCATCGCGCGCGTCATCGAGGCTACGAGGGCGGACACCATCGTTCACACGAACATCGCATCCGATCCGGTCCGCCTCGGTGGACGATCGGGGATGAAAGAGAACAACGTCATCGGAACGATGCAACTTCTCGCCGCCGCCCAGCGCGCCGACAGGGTCAACAAGGTCGTGGTGAAGTCGTCGACCGCGGTGTACGGGCACGAGCCGGGGGAGCCGTCGATCATTCCGGAGGATCACGCGGCGCGGCAGGTGACTCTGCACGGGTACGGCAAAGACTGTGCCGAGGCCGAGACCTACGCTCGCGATTTCGGCCGCCGCCGGGAGGATGTCGACCTCGTCATTCTCAGGACACAGAATGTGATCGGGCCGACGGTTACGACGAGCCTCGCCCGGTACCTGTCGTTGCCGGTAGTTCCCACCGCGCTCGGCTACGACCCGCGCCTCCAGTTGCTGCACGAGGAAGATGCGGTAGAGGCGTTCTGCCGCGCGCTTGCCCATGACCGCCGGGGCATCTTCAACATCGCAGGTGAGGGTGTGGTTTACCTTTCGCAGGCGCTTCGCCTGCTCGGCCGGCGGCGACTGCCGTTGATGCCGGCGGCCGCATCGTTGACCGCGGGCGCATTGAAGCGTGCCGGCATAGTGGACTTTCCGCTCGATCAGCTGAAGGTAATCGTGCATGGACGAGTCGTCGACGTCGGTCGCGCCCGAGACGTTCTCGGATTCGTGCCGCGGTACACGACCAGGGGCGCTCTCGAGGATTTCAGGGATCATCGAGTCGCGGATTATGTTCCAGAAGGGCGTGCACACCCCAGTTGGGAGCGCGAGCTGTTCGAGTACCTGAAGAACAAGACGATCGAACACCGGCAGAGGTTGTGATGGTCGACGCCGACATCATCCCCATCGACCCACGGGCGCGCAGCATCGGCCGCGCCGTGGTGAAGGTCCGGTGCCGAGCGTCGACGTCGTCGGGACGTCCCTGCCGGAACTACGCGGTCGCAGGTGACGATTTTTGCCGCATCCATGGCGGCGTTGAAGCGACCGCCGACGAGCATCGATCGCCGGGCGGCTACGACCGCTTCTCGTCGCCCGAGCCGGAGTGGGGCCGGTTCATCTCTCGCAGGCTGTCGGGCGACTACCCGATCGACGACTTCGGTTTCGACGAGCATCTTTTTCGCGGGGTTCTTCTTCCGCTTATGCAGCCGTTCTACGAGCGGTGGTTCCGGGTGAGTGCGGTCGGGCTCGAGCACGTGCCGTCCGCCGGGCCGGTTCTGCTCGTGGCGAACCACTCGGGCACGATCCCGCTCGATGCATTGATGATGCAGTACGCAGTGGCGACGGAGCATCCGGCGCGCCGCGTGGTCCGTAACATCGGCGCGAACCTCGTGTGGGCTTTTCCGTTTCTGGGGGCACTCGCTCGCAAGTCGGGGACGGCGGTGGCGTGTGACGAGGACGCAACCGAGCTGTTGCGACGCGGCGAATGTGTGGGCGTCTTCCCCGAAGGATTCAAGGGCGTAGGCAAGGGTTGGCGGGAGCGCTATCGTCTCCAACGTTTTGGCAGGGGAGGCTTTATCGAGATCGCACTCCGGACCCACACGCCGATCGTTCCCGTCGCGATCGTCGGGGCCGAGGAGGCTTATCCAATGATCGGCGACATCAAGCCACTCGCGCGGGCACTCGGCTTGCCGTATTTCCCGGTTACGCCCACGTGGCCGCTGTTGGGGCCGCTCGGGGCGGTGCCGGTTCCGTCGAAGTGGACCATCGAATTCGGAGCCCCCCTGGCGATGGACGACTACCCCGAAGACGCGGCGGAAGATGCGATGCTGGTCTTTGATCTGACCGATGCCGTGCGCGACACGATCCAGCAGATGCTGTTCCGGAACCTCAGCTCGCGCCGGGGGGCGTTCTTCTAACCGCCCGCGCCGTAGATCCGCAGGACGCCCAGCGTCCCCGCGATGGCGATCGCGGCGAGCAGGAGAATGATCGCGTAGAGCGTGTTGGGTCTCACGGACGCGAGGATACGTCTCCGGTTGCGAGGAGGGTGACGGAAAACACCCGCGCGCACGTGTCGCAGCGCCAGCCCTTCTCGCCGTTGGGTTCGATCGTCTCTTCGCCGCAATAGGGGCAGTAGAACGGGGCCGCGCGCGGTGAGGTCATTGCTCGGCCTCGCTTTGGGTCCGCCCGAACGTATGGATGCCGCACTCGGTTTTCGCCGCGCCTTCCCAGCGCCCCGCCCGGTCGCCTTCGCCCCCCGCCACCGCCCGCGTGCACGGCCGGCATCCTATCGACGCGAACCCTTGCTCGAGCAGTGGATGTGTAGGAATGTCGTGCTCTTTGAGGTAGCCGCTCACCTGCTCCTTCGACCACGTCGCAAGTGGGTGGATCTTGAGAATCTCGTCTCCCCGCGGAAGCATCTGCGCCTCGATGAGGGGCGTCGAGGCACGCAGCGGGCTTTGGTCCCGGCGTAGTCCCGAGATCCAGCCGTCGTACTCGTCCAGCGCTTCCTGAAGGGGCTGCACCTTGTTTATGAAGCAACAGCGATCGGGGTCCCGCTCGAAGAGGCGCGGCCCGTATAGCTCGTCCTGCGCCGCCGCCGACCCATGGCGGCCTCTAACCTCGACCACCTTTAGGTCCCACATCTCTGCTATGCGGTCCTTGAACGAAAGCGTCTCTGCGAAGTGGAAGCCGGTGTCGAGAAACAACACGGGGAGGTCCGGGCGGATGTTGCGGAGCATGTGAAGGAGCACGAGACCCGAAGACTGAAAGGATGTCGCGATGGCAAGCCGGTCGATCGTTGAGCACGCCCATGTCAACACCTGCTCGGGCCCGGCGTCGGCGACGTCGGTGAGGTGGAGGTCGGGCGATGCGAAGTCGCGTGTCGTGGTCACGACGCGCGGGGCTCCGCGATGATCGAGGGAGCCGGCGGCGCAAGCGGGAAGTCGGGTTTCGCACCAAACGATTTGAGCTCCGCGTCGGATAGGCGTCCGACGAACGACGCGAAGGTGTCGTCGTCGTTCCGTTGCCGGCGGTACCTGGTCACCAATGTCACGATGTAAGGGCCGAGTTCACCCGCCGGGACCTTCACTCCGCGTGCCTTGCGGCCAAAAGCCCGCCCTTCGCCCAGATGGCCGCCGAGGTGCACGAGGAACGCTTCGATCTTGCGGCGCTCCGGAACCTGATTTCCGTCGTGATCCACAACGTGCACGGTTTCGGTCATGACGCAGCCCATCAAACCGATGTCCGCAGTCTGATAGCGGGCGCACGAGTTCGGACACCCGTTCACGTTGATGCGGAGGTCCTCGTGGAAGTCGGGAACATGCGCTTCGAGATAGCGATAGAGCTCCGCCGCGCGACCCTTGGTCTCGACGATCGCCAGTTTGCAGAACTCGATGCCGGTGCAGGCCATCACGCCGCGGCGCCACGCCCCCGCGTCCACCGGAAGATCGAGCGCGGCAAGGTCGTCGGTGAGTTCCGCTACTTGTTCGGGCGGGACGTCGAGGATCACCATTTTTTGCTGTGTGGTGGTGCGGATGCTGTCGCTCCCCGATCGCACCGCCGCGCGGGCGAGCGCGCGCAGCTGGTGTCCGGAAATTCGTCCCGCCTTCAACGAAAAACCGACGTAGTTCCTGCCGTTCTTCTGGATGCCGACGCCGGTGTGCTCACGATGTGGACCGATCGGCGACGGGGGCGGATCGAGATCGGCGAGCGCGTATCCCAGGTACTCCTTCTCGAGCACCTCGCGAAACTTGAACGGGCCCCAGTCCTGGACCAGGAACTTCATCCGGGCACGGTTGCGGGCGCGCCGGTATCCGTAGTCGCGGAACAGTCCGGTGATGCCGAGAACCGAATCGACCACCTGATCGGTCCGCACGAACGTGCCCAGACGTTTGGCGAACATCGGGTTGGTCGACAGGCCGCCTCCGACCCACAAATCGAAGCCTCGCTCGCCGCCGGGTCCGATCGCCCCCACCAAACCGATGTCGTTGATTTCGTGTTGTGCACATCCGTGTGCACAGCCCGAGATCGAGATCTTGAACTTGCGCGGGAGATTCGAGAACTCGGGGTTGCCGGCAAGCTTCGCGTTCGCGTCGTGGATGGCGGAGGACGCGTCCACGACTTCGCTCGCATCGATCCCGGCGAGCGGGCAGCCGAGGATGTTGCGGGGCGCGTCTCCGCACGCTTCGGTCGTCCCCAGCCCGACCTCTTCGAGGCGGCTCCAGATTTCGGGAACGTCTTCGATCCTGATCCAGTGGAGCTGAACGTTCTGGCGGTCGGTGACGTCGGCGACATCCCGGCCGAAGCGCTCGCTGATGGCTCCGATCCCGTCCAGCTGAGCGGCCGTGAGGATGCCGCCGGGGATGCGAATCCGCATCATGAAGTAGCCGTCTGTTTCGGGTCGCTGGGTGTAGAGGCCGTACCACCGGAAGCGGTTCCTGAGATCGCTCGGCCAGATCGATGCGAAGCCCTTGGCGGCGTAAGCGGTCTCGATGCGCGCTTTCACGTTCAGGCCGTCGTCCTCGCGCTTTGCCGCCTCCGCCGGATTCAGCGGCTCCCGGTAGCCGAGGGCCCACTGGCCTTCACCGCGCCCGGGGCGAGCGGCGGGGGAGGGGGTATAGCAACCGCACGTGTCGCACATCGCACTGCCTTCCGGGGAATATCGATAAGACCCTGTATCTACAGTGTTAATAGGGAAAAGTCAAACTATCGGGGTCGCCGGGGGAGGCCTTTCTGCGGGCGTCGGCGCCCGGCAAGATGCTGCTCGACGAATTCGCGATTGCGCGTGAGCATCTCGACGAGCTCGTCGGGACGCTCGAGGTACCGCCTCACCGACAGCTCGAGTGAAATGACCCCCTCGTACGCCGTCCTTCGCACCGCCTCGAGGAAGCGATCGAGGGGCAAGATCCCGGCATCGAGCTCGAGGTGGCCGTCACGTCCGTCTCCGTTGTTGTTCGAGAGATGGATGTGCTCGAGGCGGGGGGCCAGCACCTCCAGCGCATCGAGGACGTCGACGCGCGCAACGGTGACGTGGCTCGTGTCGAGCGCCACGTGAGGGGCGGCGCGGACGAGTGCCGCGGGGTCGAGCCAGCGATATGCCCTGAGACGCCGTCCCGCGACCCACTTGGGATACATGGTCTCGACCACGACCTTGACCCCGTGTTGGCGCGAGTAGCCCTCGCACTCCTCCCGTACCCACGCCGCGTACTCGCCCTCCCACAGATAGGGCGGATGAACGATGAGCGAGTCGGCCCCGACCTCCTTGCAGAAGGCGACGCCCCGCTCGATTTTCCCCAGCGGGTCCATGCCCCAGACGCTCTTGGTGATGACCAGGAAGGGACCGTGGACCGAGCGGATGTTGAGACCTCGTTCCCGCGCCAGGGCCAGCGGAATCGACGGATCCTGGGTGGCGGGGTCGCGGGTCACCATGACCTCGACGTCGCGGAATCCGGCCCCGGCGAGGAGATCCAGCGCCCGCGCCAGAGACATCGTCCACAGGGGACCGGTCGAGCACTGGATCGCGGGGGGAGTGGTCATGGCCGCTTATCGTCGCGCCGGGTCCGCGGCGTCTTGAACGTACGCCTCTTGCAAGCATATGCTTGCAATAGTTGAAAGAATTGCCGGCGAGGGAGATAATGGCCCGGTGAACGTCGCCGAGCTGCTGGCGGGAGCCGCGGACAAAGGGCCGGACAAGGTAGCCCTCGTGCATGCGACCGGAAGCACGACCTACCGGGAACTAGATGTCGCCGCCGGCGGCGTTGCGGCCCGCCTCGCGGCGCTGGGGGTTCGTCCCGGAGACCGGATCGCGGTGGCGATGCCGAACGTACCGGGCTTCGCGGTCGCGTACTTCGGCGCCCTGCGCGCGGGCGGGATCGTGGTTCCTCTGAACACCGGCCTCACCGAGCCCGAGATCAGCGCGGTCATCGGCGACTCCGGGACGTCGGTTCTGATCGGCTCGGGCGAGTTCGGTTCCCGGGCGGCGGGCGCGGCGGGCGACTCCGTGCGCAGCCTCATCCTCGACGACACCCTCCGCTTCGACGCCTCCGACGGTGTCCCGCCGCCGCCGTCGCTGGGGGAAGACGATCTGGCGGTTCTCGCCTATACCTCCGGGACCACGGGCGAGCCGAAGGGCGTCATGCTGACCCACGGGAACTTGCTCGCGAACCTCGCCCAGCAGATGGAGGTGCCCCTCGATCGGGTGCGGGAAGACGATGTCGTGCTCCTCGCGCTGCCGCTGTTTCACATCTTCGGCCTCAATGTCGTCCTCGGCCTCACCGTCATGAACGGCGCGACTGCGGTTCTGCTCGATCGCTTCGAGCCGGCGGCGGCGCTGCGTGCGGTGCAGGATCACAGGGTCACCGTGTTGTTCGGCGCGCCGCCGATGTTCGTCGGGTGGGCGAACCTACCGGGGGTCGAGAACTACGACCTCTCGAAGGTGCGGCTCGCGGTGTCCGGCGCCGCCCCCCTCGCACCCGAAGTGCTCGTGTCGTTCCGTGCCGCTACCGGCATCGAGATCTTCGAGGGCTACGGGCTGACCGAGACCGCACCCACGTTGACCTCGAACCGCATGGCCGAGCACCCCCGGCCGGGCTCGGTCGGAAAGCCGCTGCCCGGCGTCGAGATCCGCCTCGTGGACGACGCGATGAACGACGTCGAACTGGGGGACCCGGGCGAAATTGTGGTGCGCGGCCCGAACGTCTTCAAAGGCTATTGGAACCGGCAAGAGGAAACCGAGACGGCGTTTGCGGGGGGCTGGTTTCACACCGGCGACATCGGCGTGTTCGACGAGGAGGGGTTTTTGTACGTTGTCGACCGCAAGCGGGACCTCATCATCGTGTCTGGATTCAACGTGTTTCCTGCAGAGGTAGAGAACGCCCTTGTTGCCAATCCTGCCGTGGCGGAGGCGGCGGCGGTCGGGGTTCCACACCCCTATACGGGAGAGGCGGTAAAGGCGTACGTCACCCTTGCACGGGGCGCGACCACATCCGAGGAGGCGCTTCAGGCGGACGTGCGGTTGCGGCTCGCTCGCTTCAAATGTCCGGAGTCGATCGAGATCGTCGATCAGCTCCCCCATTTGCCGACGGGGAAAATCCTCCGCCGCGCGCTGCGGGAAGTCTGAGCTCCCCGCATCGAAGCCGCTCGAGGACGTCGGGGCGGAGGATCCTCAACGTCCTACCGCGGTAGGCCACCGCTCCCGCCGCACGCAGGCGCTTCAGCTCCTTGCAAACGGTCTCGCGACTGGCGCCGGCCAAGCGACCGAGATCTCCTTGAGGAAGCGGGATGCGGAGCTCGCCGCCGTCGGCAAGATCGAGGAGACAGGCGGCCACCCGGGCGCCTGCATTCACCGAAGATCGCTCGTGGACCATCGCCGCCAGCCGCCGCGCCCGCCGGGCGAGCGAGGCGGAGACGAGGGACGCGCCGGCCGAAGGATCGAGCACCGCGACGATGCTCGGCACTACCGCGACGGCATCGAACGGTTGAGGTCCGCCGTCGGTCGCGGCGACATCGCCGGCACAGTCGCCGGGAAGGGCGATGCCGACGATCGTCTCCCTGCCGTCTTCGTCCCGATCCACGAACTTGAGGGCACCCCTTTCGACCAGGTGGATGGCACCCGCGGGCTCGCCGGTCCAATGAAGGACCGCACCCCGAGACAGGGACCGGCGGCCCCTAATCGCAGACTGTTGCTTTGTATTCGTTTGATCCATATTACGTCTTATACCCTGAGTTTACGTGCGACGCAAGCGGGAGGGAACTATCCCTTCCCAGGCAGTACCGCTCGCCCTCGCCGTGCGCGGCCGTAGTCTCTGCGAATTACAGGCCGGTAAGAGGGGCCAGTTGACCGTCTCTACTCACGCGCTTGGACTCCTAAGCGTGATGGACCGAGCCACGATCATCAAGGAAGCGCTGACACAAGCGGAAGACTCGCTCGAAGAGACTGAATCGGAATTGGCCGAACTCCACGAGCGGGCGCAACGGCTGAAGGCGGAGATTCACGGGCTCCGCCTTGCCCTCGCGGCCCATGAGCAGCCACAAAAAGAGACACTCTTCACCCGTCTGCTCAACGGCGCTGCCAACGTCGGCGTCGCATTCCTGACGCTTGAGGAATGGCGACGCCTCCCGCGAACCGAGGCCGTAACGCGCGTCTTTGCTGAGACCGGTTTTGAACCCCTGCATCGCAAAGCTGTTACCGACATGCTGCATGCGAAAGGCCGCGACGATGACATCAAGGATGTTTCTGCCGCGCTGGCATACCTAAAGCGTGAAGGGCGAGCAGAAAGCCTTGGGAACGGCCAGTGGCTTGTTCCCCCCAAAAGCCTGAATCAGCCGTTGCTCGTGACCGGCGATTCGGACGTTGAGCACGTACTAGAAGAGGAGGCAGGTGATCTATGAGCTGAGAGCGGGCGAAGCTGCAAGTGCTCCTGGCTAGCCCGTGAAAGTACCCGTGGGAGCGGCGCTCCTGGGGGGTGGTTTCTCGCCTGTTACCGCAGGCGAATCCCCCAGGGGCGGCCCATAGTCCAACGTCCTGAGTGTACGGGATTACACACCCTGAGTTCAACGACTCATTGATGAGCGCGCCATAGACAAGATCACCGGTGGATTCACATGACTGAGCAACCGAAACGCCCTACCCCGCTGGATCGCGGGTTCGGAAGAGCGTGGATCGCCCTAGCGTTCCTCTACATCGTCTGGAAATGGGAGGGCATCGCGGCGCCCCCTAGGCGTGGCAGCGCCGGGTGGGTTCCTTTCGCAGACGTGCCCGCAGTCGCGATCCCCGTGAAGATCGCCCTCATCGGCACCGCCTTCTTTGTCGTTGGCACCATCATCGCGGCGATGGCGCACGGGATCTGGCTACGCAAGTTTTGGAAAGCTGAGACCGCCGACGGACAAGCAGACCTAGTCGACGCGGTCGAGAAAATGGACAAACGAATGGACAAAATCGAAGGTGCTGTAAGCGATAACGTACAGGCGACCCGGACGGAGCATGAACGTCCCGACAAGGAGGGTGGCAGCCGAAAATCCGGGTAGAAACGAAGCAGTACAATATATAGCGTGTTCGCCCGAGTGAAGGACCCGAGTGAAGGAGCCTAGTCAGGTGGCAGGTGGTGGCAGTAACGGGAGAAAGTCCTTTACGCAGAGCAAGACTGGCAGGTTCCTCGACCGCGCCGAGGCTCAACTAAAGGAATCCAAGGAGCTTGGGCAATCGACTAAGAAAAGCATCCGCGAAGCGCGCAAAGCGCTCGGCGGGCGAAAGAGCAAGTAGCCTAAGCAATCAGACGACCTAACGCGAGAAGGCGAGCCTTCACAGGAGACCAAGAAGGCGAAGCTCAAGATTCCCGTACCTCGGAAGAACGAGTTTTCTCGTCTGTTGGACAAGGCGTCTCAGAAGGACCGAAGCGGCCTTCTCAATCCGAGAAGTAAAAGCGTCGAACATGCCCCGACCTTCAAGGTCGCGGTGGTTGTAACGGAACACGTATTCGTCCAGGTAGGACTGTAGGTGCTTGGTCGAAACCGAGTGGTAGACGCCTCCGATCCCGCCTTTCAGCAACGCCCAAAAGCCCTCGATGGTGTTCCTGTGAACGTCTCCGCTTACTACACCTTTGGTGTGTGGGCGACACGAGCGTGCCTGTAACCCATCTGCTCAATGTCCCGATGGACACCTGCGTCGTCCGTGTAGACGGTCGAACCAGGAAGCACCTTGTCTCATGCCCGACGAAATCCTCTGCCCGTAGTTTCCGGTCGGCGACAAGTGCTCGAACCTTTCCGTGCTTGCCGTTTTGGCCGCGTTGCGCCAACCCGGAAACCGGCGTCTTTGTCGAGTACGCTCGTGAGACGCCAAGTGCTCTGCTACGAGCAGGGGATCGCCACTGCGCCGAATCACCGACGAACGCCTCATCGAACTCGACCGTGCCGCCGAACATCTCGTCATCCTGAGCGAGCAGGGAACGAATCTTGTTGAACATGCGCCACGCCGTTTGTAGGTGACGCCCAGCTCGCGTTCCAACTGCTTGGCGGATATCCCGCATCGAGTGCTCGCCATGAGGTAAATCCCGTAGAACTACAGCTTTAGCGACATGGCCGAACCCTCAAAGATCGTGCCCCTCAGCGGGTGCTCATGCTGGCCACAGAACTGGCACGCGTAGGAAGGTCGCTTCTTCTCGCGGTGGTGCCTGGTGACCTTCTTACAGTGCGGGCAGTAGATGCCCTCCGGGTAGAGCTTGGCGACCAGCTACTCGAGGCAAGCGCCGTCGTCGTGGAACTCCTGGTCGAACTCGAAGATCGTGTAGCGAGACTCCGAAGCGGAGGATCGGCGCGGGGCGTTCCTGTCTGGCCGGGGCATGCCAAGAGAGCTTTCACAAGCTCCCGCCTATCCGTTACTACTTGCATACCGTTCCCCTTCCCTTCAACGGTAGCAGAAGGCAGTACTGCCGCCAGGGGATAGTTCCCAAGCGGGATGAGTCGCGGGCCGGCGGCGCGAAGATGGCCGCGATGGATGTCGCGCCTATCGGCGGTGCCCGCAGGAGACCAAGCATTCGGGTCGCGTTGCTGCTCGTGCCGGCGGCGCTGTTCATCGGCCTGCTCGGGTTCGGGTTGGGCGCCGCCGGGGGGGTTCCCGCACCGGGCGATCCCGCGCCCGGCTTCACCGCCCCCCTTCTAGACGCTCCGGGCCGGCTCGCTCTCGACGACTTCGCCGGCACCCCGGTCGTGCTCAACTTCTGGGCCTCGTGGTGCCTGCCGTGCGCGGACGAGGCCCCGATGTTGCGGGCGGCCCACGAGCGCTACGGCGACCGCGTTGCCTTCGTCGGCGTCGACATTCGCGACGCTCGTTCGGACGCGCAGGCGTTTGTCGAGAAGCACGATCTCGACTATCCGAACGTTCGCGACGAACGTCTCGAGATCTATCGTGACTACGGCCTCACGGGTCAGCCGGAGACGTTCGTAATCGCCGGCGACGGAACGATCGTTGCGCACGTTCCGGGGGCGCTGCCGAGCGCCGACCGCCTCTTCGACCTAATCGAGACCGCCCTTTCTCGTGGCTGATCCCACCATTCCCATCTCGTTCCTCGCCGGGCTGGTGTCGTTTCTTTCTCCGTGCGTGCTGCCGCTCGTGCCGGGCTACCTCTCGTACATGTCGGGATTGGGCGCAGCGGACGAATCCCAACTGCGGCGGTCTCTGCGCACGGGCACGGTGGCCTTGGCGTTCGTTTTGGGGTTCACGCTCGTGTTCGTGCCCCTCGGGGCGACCGCGACATTGCTTGGTTCGTTCCTGCGGGAGAACCAGGAGACCATCACCCGAATCGCGGGAGTTGTGATCATCGTGCTCGGCCTCGTGTTCATGGGCGTCCTCAAGGTCCCGTTCTTCTATCGGGAGGCACGCTTCCACCCAACTCCGAAGGCGGGAATCTGGGGGAGCGTCCTGCTCGGCGCCGCGTTTGCATTCGGATGGACGCCGTGCATCGGCGCAACGATGGGAGCGGTTCTGGCGATGGCCGCGGGGCGCGGCGGTGCCGCCGGAGGCGCCGGAGAGGGAGCGTTCTTGCTCGCGGTGTACTCGCTCGGGCTCGGCCTGCCGTTCGTTCTGGCCGGACTCGGCGTGTCCCGCCTCACCGGCGCGCTGCGGTGGCTCCGAGAGCACACCCGAACCGTCAATCTCGCCAGCGGCGCGCTCCTGGTCGCAGTCGGCATCCTGTTCATCACCGGGCAGATGTTCCAGCTGTCGATCTGGATGCAGAGGGCCATGATCGACCTCAACCTCGATTTGTGGAGCAACCTGTGACCGGCGGTGGTGCGGCGCAAACAACGTCTCGAGGCCGCGGTTGTGCGCCGGGCAAAGCACGCGAAATCGCAGGTCACGCCGCACATATCCGTTTGTGAGAAAGATCACAAGCGTCGTAGGATGTCGTTCCGATGCCGAACCGACCCATTCCCGAAGCGACGGTCGCACGCCTTCCGATCTACCTGCGGTCGCTGTTGGATCTCGCCGAGGAGGGCCGCACGAGCGTATCGAGCGACGACCTCGCCCGGCTGGCGGGGGTCAACGCGGCGAAGGTTCGCAAAGACCTCTCCTATCTCGGCTCGTACGGGACCCGTGGCGTGGGCTACGACGTCGAATACCTCCTGTACCAGATCACGCGCGAGCTCGGGCTCACGCAGGACTGGCCGGCGGCGCTTGTCGGGGCGGGAAATCTCGGGAGGGCGCTTGCCTCCTACAAGGGGTTTTCGGAGCGGGGTTTCCGGATCGCCGCGCTGCTCGACGTCGACGACGCGGTCGTCGGTGACGTCGTCGGCGGCCTGACCGTCCGTCATCTCGACGAGTTGAAAGAAGCCGTCGTCGACGAAAACATCTCTATCGGGATCATCACCACGCCGCCTGCGGCCGCACAAGAGGTTGCCGACCGGTTGGTGGATGCCGGCATCAAGTCGATCCTCAACTTCGCTCCCGCGGTGGTGAACGTGCCGCCCGACGTGCAGGTCCGGAAGGTAGACCTCGCGATCGAACTGCAGATTCTGTCGTTTCACATGCAGCGGATGCAGGCGATCGCGACCGCGCGCGAGGCGAACCGCCGTCTCGGCGGACGCTAGGCGGGACTCCATGGCTCCGTTGTCGGTAGTGGTCGTCGGTCTCAACCACAAGACTGCTCCCATAGCAGTGCTCGAGCGTCTGGCGATCGGTGACGAGCGGCTGGCCAAAGCGCTGCATCAACTCGGCACTTACGAGCACGTGCTCGAGGGGGCCATCCTGTCCACATGCAACCGTATCGAGGTTTATGCCGCGGTCACGAAGTTCCACGGTGGCGCCCAGGACCTTCGAAACTTCCTCGCCGAGTTCTGCCATGTCGCACCCGAGGACTTCGTCGACCACCTCTACACCTACTACGATGACTCCGCGGTGCGACATCTGTTTCGTGTCGCGTCGGGCATCGACTCGCTCGTCGTGGGCGAGGGCGAGATCCTCGGGCAGGTGCGGCGCTCGTACCAGATCGCGAGCGCCGAGGGTATGGCGGGGCGTCTTCTTGGGACCGCGTTCCGGCGCGCCCTGCGCGTCGGCAAGCGGGCTCGGACCGAGACGTCGATTGCTCGAAACCCCGTCAGTGTCTCGTCGGCTGCGGTCGAGCTCGCCCGGCGCGCATTTGAAGGGAGCCTCGAAGGGCGGCGTATCGCGATCATTGGTGCCGGGAAGATGGGAAGGCTCGCGGCCCGCGCGCTTGCCTCGGCGGGTGCGTCGTCGGTCGTGCTCGTCAACCGTGGCGAGGAACGAGCGCGCGCGTTCACCGACGAGTTTGAAATGGATAGCTACTCGTTCGACGATTTAGAAACGGTCATGTCGAACGTCGACATCGTCATCTCCTCGACCTCCGCCGCCGGCACGGTTATCGAAGCGGCGCGCGTGCGCGACGCCGCGGCGCGCCGGACGGGTGACACGCCGCTGTTCATCGTCGATATCGCCGTTCCGCGCGACGTGGAGGTCGAGGTGGGGACCATCCCCCGGGTCGTCCTCCGCGACATCGAGGATCTGCGCGGCGTGGTCGAGACCAACCTCGGGAGTCGCCTCGGCGAGGTGTCGAAGGTCGAAGACATCATCGGGAGCGAACTCGACAGGTTCCTCGAATGGGAGCGCTCGAGTGAGAGCGCGCCCATAGCGGCGGCACTCGTTGCCGCCGCGGAGGAGATCCGGCGCGCCGAAGTAGAGCGGCTGCGCCCCGACCTCAGCGTCGAGCAGCGGGAGGCAGTCGACCAACTCACGAGGCGTATCGTGTCGAAGATGCTGCACGCTCCGCTAAAGAACCTGCGCGAGGTGGCGGGATCGAAACAGGGCTACGTTCACCTCACCGTGCTGCGAGACCTCTTCGAGCTAGACGACGACCTCTAGGCATGCGCCCGCGGTTCGTGATCGCCAGTCGCGGATCAAAGTTGGCGCTGACACAGTCGGAACTCGTCGCCGCCTTTGTGCGCGCGGCGCATCCCGGGATCGAAATGACGGTTCGAGCGGTGACGACGAGAGGTGACCGCGATCGCCGCCCGTTCACGGAGATCGCCGGCAAGAACCTGTTCACATCCGAGGTGGAACGCGAGGTGGTGGAGAAACGGGCCGATATCGCCGTGCATTCCGCCAAGGACCTCACCGCACAATTGAACCCGGACTGCGTAATCGTCTGCGTCCCCCGGCGCGCCGCCCGCCACGACGTAGTCGTCGGGGGCACCGGAACATCGGCGGAGGAACGGCTCGGGCGTCTCCCCGAGGGCGCGCCGGTAGGAACCTCGAGCATTCGTCGCCGAGCGTTGCTCGCGGAGGCCCGCCCCGACCTCGAGGCCGTGGAGTTCAGGGGGAACCTCGACACCCGCCTGCGCAAGCTCGGCGCCGGGGACGCCGCCGCGGCGCTGCTGGCCGCGGCCGGGATCGAGCGCCTCGGCATCACCGATGAGGTGGATCCCGCGCCGCTCGATCCGACGTGGTGGGTACCGGCCCCCGCACAGGGTGCGCTGGCGATCGAGGCGCGCCGGGACCGCGCCGACCTCGCCGAGTTGTTCGCCCCGCTCGAAGATGAACGTGCGCGCGCCGAGGTCGAGTGCGAACGCGCCTTCGGGCTCCGACTCGAAGGCGGATGCGCACTTCCGCTCGGCTGCTGTGCGCACTCGGACGACCGGGCGCTGGTGGTGACCGGGTACGTCGGTCGCCCCGACGGCTCGCAGGCGATCCGCGACCGTGTCTCGGGGCCTTTCTCGGACGCGTCCGCGCTCGGGCGCGAGCTGGCCGATGCGATCCTGTTGGGAGGGGGCGACGACATTCTCGAGGATGTCCGGGGCGAAGCCGCAGAGCGATGAGCGGAACCGTCTATCTGGTGGGTGCCGGTCCGGGTGATCCCGGCCTCATCACGGTGCGCGGGCTCGAGCTGTTGCGCGCGTGCGACGTCGTCCTCTACGACCGTCTCGTGCCCCGGGAGCTCCTCGACGAGGCGCGCCCCAACGCCGAGCGGATATTCGTCGGTAAGAGTCCCGGCGAGATCCACAGCCGGCAGGTGGTCGCGGACGCATTGATGGTGTCGCGCGCGCGCGGCGGCGCGAACGTCGTTCGACTCAAGGGCGGCGATCCATTCGTCTTCGGACGCGGCGGCGAAGAGGGCAAGCTGCTGGTCGATGCGGGCGTGCCGTTCGAGGTCGTGCCGGGGGTGTCGAGCGCGCTCGCCGTGCCTGCTTATGCCGGCATTCCGGTGACGCACCGCGGCGTGTCGGGCTCGTTTGCGGTTGTGACCGCGCGCGAGGAAGAGGGCCGGCTCCTTCCGCCACAGCGATGGACCGAGCTGGCACGTGGCCCCGACACGCTGGTTCTCCTGATGGGCGTCTCGTCCCTCCCAGAGGTCACCCGCATGTTGGTCGAGGGGGGCCGCAACCGGGCCACGCCCGCGGCCGTCGTCGAGTGGGGCACGACGTCGCGTCAGCGGACGGTCGTCGGCACTCTCGGCGACATCGCCGAGCGGGCGGCCGGGGCCGCCATCCGGGCGCCGGCCACGACCGTAGTCGGCGACGTTGTGTCCGAACGCCGCGTCCTCAACTGGTTCGAGTCGCGCCCCTTGTTCGGCCGCCGCGTCGTGGTGACGAGGCCCTCCGGGCGCGCCGGCGAGCTGGCGGAGCGCCTCGCCGCGTTGGGTGCGAACGTCGTTTCCCTCCCGGCGATCGCAATCGAGGATCCGGAGTCGTGGGACCCGTTCGACTCCGCGCTCGTGAATTTGGCCGAGCGAAGCTACGACTGGGTCGCGTTCGCCAGCGCAACCGGAGTGGAGCGTTTCTTCACGCGTTTGCTCTCAAAGGGACTGGACGCACGCGCCTTCGGCGCGACAAAGGTGGCCGCCGTGGGAGATGCGACCGCGGCCGCGCTCGCCGGGCGCGCAATCCGCGCCGATCTCGTTCCCGGACGATTTACCGGAGCGGACCTCGCCGCCGCGTTGGGCGATGGCCCCGGCGTCGTGTTGCTGCCCCGCGTCGCCGGCGGCCCCCGCGACATCGTCGACGAGCTCGAACGAGGTGGGTGGCGCGTCGACGAGGTGGTCGCGTACCGCAACGTCCCGGCCGAGGTAGATCACCCCGGCGAATTCGATGCCGCGACTTTTACGAGCGCGTCGACGGTGGGCGCGTTCGCGGCCGCGGTTCCAGCCCGTGCCCTGCCCGAGGGTGCGAAGGTTGTGTGCATCGGTCCGACCACCGCAGCCGCCGCGGAGGAGGCCGGGTATCGCGTCCATGCGGTTGCCGACCCCCACACGCTCGACGGACTCGCCGCCGCCCTCGTAAACGTCCTGCACCGATGACCGCTTCTCGACGGCCGAGGTGGGAACATGGAGCGATGACATCGTTCCCGCACACCAGGATGCGGCGCCTGCGCGGATCGAAGGCGCTTCGACGCGCGTTTTCCGAGGTGTCGCTGCAGCCGTCGGATCTGATCGCGCCGCTGTTCCTCAAGGAGGGGATCGTGGAGCCTGCGCCGATTCCGTCGATGCCGCGCCAGTTCCAGCTCAGCCTCGACGGGCTCGTGAAGCAGGGCCGTGAGCTGGCGGAGCTGGGGGTCGCGGGAATCCTGCTGTTCGGCGTGCCGGCGACAAAGGATCCTCATGGAAGCGAAGCATGGAACGAAGACGGCATCGTGCAGCAGGGGCTGCGCGCGTTGAAGGATGAGGTCGGCGACGACCTGCTCGTAATCGCCGATTTGTGCCTCTGCGAGTACACCGACCACGGCCACTGCGGGGTCTTGCGAGGCGAGGTGGTGGACAACGATCCCACGCTCGGGGCTTATGCGCGCATCGCCGTCTCGCAGGCGGAGGCGGGCGCCGACGTGGTCGCTCCGTCCGGCATGATGGACGGGCAGGTGGCAGCGATTCGAGGCGCGCTCGACGAGAACGATCATGTCGAGACGCCGATCCTTGCGTATGCCGTCAAGTTCGCATCGAGCTTCTACGGCCCTTTTCGCGATGCCGCGGAGGGCGCGCCCAAATTCGGTGATCGCCGGACGCATCAGATGAATCCGTCGAACGTCGACGAGGCGCTTCGGGAGGCGAGGCTCGATGTCGCCGAAGGTGCCGACGCACTCATGGTGAAGCCGGCGCTCCCTTACCTCGACGTTGTGCGCGCGGTAAAGGAGCACACTGCCTTCCCACTTGCGGCATACAACGTTTCGGGCGAGTACTCGATGCTGCTCGCCGCCGCCGAGCGAGGTTGGATAGACGAGCGCACCGCGGTACTCGAAACGCTTACGGGTATTCGGCGCGCCGGAGCCGATCTCGTGGTCACGTACCACGCAAAGAAAGCGGCCGAGTGGTTGGTCTAGGCGGCCAGTCGGACAAGCTGTTCGCGGAGGCGAGGCAGATCATGGTCGGCGGGGTGAACTCGCCCGTGCGCGCCTTCGATGCGGTGGGAGCCGATCCTTTCTTCGTCCGGAGTGCGAGCGGCGCCGAGATCACCGACGTCGACGGCAATACCCTCATCGACTTCGTCCAGTCGTGGGGCGCGCTGCTGTTCGGCCATGCCCATCCCGCGATCGTCGACGCGGTGCGCGACGCCGCGGGTCGCGGAACCTCGTTCGGAACCCCGAGCGAGCTCGAAGTAGAGCTTGCCCGCCTCGTCGTGTCGCTCGTACCCAACGTCGACAAGGTCCGCTTCGTCTCGTCGGGAACCGAGGCCGGGATGACCGCCGTTCGTCTCGCCCGCGGCGCGACCGGCCGGCGCAAGATCGTGAAGTTCGCCGGCTGCTATCACGGTCACTCCGATGCGTTGCTGGCCGCGGCGGGCTCGGGGTTCGCGACCCTCGGCATCCCCGGGACCCCGGGAGTCACGCCCGGCGCGGCCGAGGACACGATCGTCGTCCCGTACAACGACCTGGTCGCGCTGAGGGCCGCCCTCGAGGCGCACCGGAACGATCTCGCCGCCATACTCATCGAGCCGGTCGCGGCCAACATGGGGCTCGTGCTGCCGCACGACGGCTACCTCGAGGGCGTGCGTGCTCTTGCCGACGAGTTCGGTGCTCTGCTCGTCTTCGACGAAGTCATCACCGGGTTTCGCCTCGGACCCGGGGGCGCGCAGGAGCGGTTCCGCGTGCGCGCCGACCTCGTGATGCTCGGCAAGGTGATCGGCGGCGGCCTCCCGGCGGCGGCGGTCGCGGGTCCCGCCGAGTTGCTCGACCGCCTCGCTCCCGTCGGGCCCGTCTACCAGGCGGGGACGCTGTCGGGAAACCCTCTTGCGATGGCGGCCGGCATTGCGACGCTGTCGCTGGTGCAATCCGAGCCGGGCCTGTACGGGCGGCTGCAGGATCTCGCGCGCGACCTCGTCCGCGGTCTCGTCGACGCCGCCGACTACGCCGAGGTCCCGATGGTGGCAACCGCGATCGGCGGGCTTGCGGGGTTCTTCTTCTCGGGGGACGAAGTCGAGGACCTCGCTGCCGCTAAAGAAACCGATCCCGACGTCTACGGACGCTTCTTTCGCGGAATGCTTGCGCACGGCGTCTATCTTCCGCCGAGCCGTTTCGAGGCCCTGTTCCTGTCGGGCGCTCACACCCAGGAGCACGTCGACGCGTTCGTGGCGGCGGCGAAGAACGTCTTCGCCACGCCGTAACCGCAGCCTTTTCCTCGCTGCGGCCGCGGCCGCGGTGCCTTGCGGTCACAAGCGGAACGAGCTATTTTGCGATTTAGCTGGAAATTCCTGGCTAAGCCCTCTAAAGTGCCCATATGCTTGCTTTGCTAGGGTACCGGGCCCGGCCGTCCGTGGGGCAACACCGTGCCCTCGCGCTCGTGTTCGCGCTGAACTCGGTGGCGACCCCCCATCCATCGTTCGGCGCGGCCGTCGACGTCGACCGCAGCCCGGCGGCAGCGCGCGCCGAGCACAGCAAGGAGCCGATGTGCCGAGGGCATGCGGCGACCATAGTGATCCCGGACGCGACCGACGAGACGACCCGGACCGAGGGTACCGGCGAGCGGGACGTCATTGTCGGGGGATCCGGGCACGACATCATCATGACCTATGGTGGCGACGACCTCGTGTGTGGTGGAGATGGATCGGATGACATCTATCCAGGCCCCGGAAGCGACATCGTCTACGGCGAGAGGGGGCGCGATTCCCTTCACGGGGGAGACGGAGACGACGTCCTCTATTTTGGACCGGATACCGTGACCTACGAGGGTCCCCCCGAGTGGGAGCAATATTTGGGGTACGGCCAGATCGCACATGGCGACTGCTACGGGGAGTCGTGGCAGGCGACGGGCGATCCTCCCGACTGCTCGGGCGACGACGCGATTTACGGCTCGCCCGGCAACGAGGCAATCTCCGGCGGCCCCGGTCGGGACCATATCGACCTCGGCCCGGGCGATGAGGACGGCGCCGCGGGAGGCTCGGGGCGCGACACGTGCGTTGACGTCGAATGGAGGCAGTCGTGCCGGCCGCAGGAAAAAAGTAGAGGCTATTCGCCGCGGCCCAGGGCTATGTAGAGCACGACGCAGCCGAACACGAGGAAGATCGTCAGCACCACGAACGCGACTCCGCCGTTCGTGCCGGCGTCGATGCCGCCGCCGCACGCACTCATCATGAGCGGGAGCAGTGCCGCTGCGAGCGACGAGAGCGTTCGCTTGTTCACGGTGTCCTTCCTCTAGGCGTACTGAGCACTAACGCGCTTTGCATTCCGTTCCGCGCGGCTCAGCAAGAACAGGTGTAGAACGAGCAACACTAGAGTCCCGAGTGTGATCGTGCGCGCCATGCCGAGCGGGTTGCCGGGGTCGTATCTCATGACGACGAGCACGGTGTTGGGATCGCCGACGTTCGCCTCCGGCGCCTCTTGGCCCTCCTCCGGGGCCTCCTGCATCAAGAGCGCGCCGTACTCCCGTTCCCCGGCGGTGAGGAGACGCGCCGATTCGGCCACGACCGTCGCGTCCGTGGCGCTTTCGAAGGTGTCGATGTCGCCGTCCTCGATCGCCTGGTCGAGGTAGTCACCGGCGGCGCCCTCGAGCTCGGTCTGCTTCTGCAGCTGCTCCTCGTCCTCGGGAGAGGCCGCGACCCAGTCGCCCTCGGGATACGAGCTCGCCTGCGCGAACTCGACCTCATCGGCCGAGGTGCCGATTGCCTCCGGCTCGAACGACGGAAGCTTTCCCAGGGGACCGAGCGGCGTGAACGACCACACGATGCCCATTAACAACGTGAACGCAAGCGTGACCGACGCGGTGATGAAGTATGCGAGGCGCGACCCGAGCACGACCGCGAGCAGGAGCCACACGCTTCCACAGAAGACGATGAGGGAGGAGACGAAGACCGCAATGCCGGTGAGGAATGTCGAGTCCAACTACAGGCTCCGCTCGTACTCGACGACGGCGCGGATCTGTGCGTTCGTCAGCGGATACGGAGGAACGGGAATCCCCTGGGCCGGCGACTCGCTGAACTGCGGCATGAACGCGAACCGGCGTCCGTTTTGCACCGTGAACAGGTGCTGGCCCATAGTCAGGTGCCGGACCTTGCCCTTCCACAACGCCATGCCCTGGTAATAGGGATCGGCATCCTTTCCCTGGGCTTCGGGTCCGTGGCACACCGCGCACCGCGCCTGGAAGATGCCTTCTCCACAACGCATGACGTCGTCGCCCTCCGGGTTGTCGCAGCCTTCGGGCATCTCGGGCGGCTCCTGGTTCTCGGGCAACGACTTAAGCCAGTTGATGACGTCGCTCACCATCATCTCGGTCATGGGGCCGCCGTACTCGACTCCCCACGCCGGCATGGGGGTTCCCGGGCGACCCCGCTCGATCGTGAAGCGGACCACCTCTTCGTCCCACCGGGTGAACACGTTGTTGAGGGGCGGCGCGACGTACTCGACCTCTCTGCCCAATACCGGATCGATGTACTTGGGGTTGGCGAAGCCGCCGGTTCCCTCGGATCCGTGACAGTTGATGCAGCTCTGGCCCAGCGCGATCGCCTCTTCGGCCTCCTTGAACGCGACCGGCCCCGCGCCCTCCGCCTCCTCGAGCGGCGGCGGCACGTTGTAGATGATCTCGCCGCGGTGGATCGACTTCTCCGACTGTTGTTCGGCGAACGCCTCCTGCCGCTGCGCCTCCGGGATCCAGTACGCGGGGATGAACAGCGCGGTTGCCAGGGTGGCGATCACGCCGACCGCCTGGATTCGCTGGAGGCGCGAGCCTTCGAGGACGTCGTCGGGCTGCCCCGGCCTCAGGGCCTTCGGGATCCCCAATGCCGCCGCCGGGCTCTTCGGTCGGTTGCGCGACAGAAAGATTAGCCACAACGCCGCCGCGGGTGCGAGGATGACGAGCGCGATCAAAAGTATGTCGCCGGTCTCCACCTATGCGTTTCCCTCGCTAGTCCGGCACACAGAGAGGTCCGACCGGCTCCGCAAACTTGTCCCACGTGCTGATCCCGCGCGGGGGACCCGTCTGCAGGTCACCCGTGTCGACGACGACCTTGCCGCCCTGGATCGTGACCGGGAAGCGGTCGAGGCCGCGCGGCGCGGGACCACTGTAGAACTCGCCGCTGAGGCGGTACTTCGAGCCGTGGCACGGGCACTCGAAAAGCGACGACGTCTCGCAGTGCGGGACCGAACATCCGAGGTGGACGCACTTGCGATACAGCGCCTGAAGCTGTGTGTCCTTGGCCCCGACGAGGTCGTAGATCGGGGCTTCCCCGGTGCCGTCGTAGTAGGTGAGCCAAAAGCGGCCCTCGGCGACGAAGCGCGGGGTGAAGTTGTTGTCCGGGCCGACCTCGGCGAGGAGGTCGGCGTGATCTCCGACCGTGATCGCGGTGCCGAACCCGCCGGTCAGCTTCGGCCACAGAAACGACAGAGTGCTCATCCCAAAAACGCCGAGGAAGGTCATGAACGATGCGCTCCATGCGCGGTTGAGGAACTGGCGGCGCGACACCGCGAGCTGGTCCGGGGTGAGCGGCTTCCGCTGCTTCTCGGGAACCTTTTGGACCGTGACCTCGGGCTTTTCTTCTTTTTGCGGTGCCGGCTCGGGTGCCTCCTCCGCCTTGCTCGTGCCGAACTGCGCCTCGAGCTTCCGCCCGCGGCGAATCGTGATGTTGGCCATGAACAGCGCCCAGATGGCGACGCTCGCCGCTATGACGATGAGGGCGATCGTTCCCGGACTCACACTGCTCCCTCTCTCACTTCGCTACAGCTCGAAAAAGATTCCGTCGTTCCAGGGGAACGTGAAGTTGAAGCCGGGCCCCCTGAAGAACATACCGATGATGGTCAGCACCGCGAACGTGAGCAGGAAAAACGAGAACAAGACGATCGCGAGCTTGCGGTCGTCGGGCCGCGTCGATGGGTTCCGGTCGATGAACGGCGCCGCCATGAGGCCGATGATCACCACGGTCGGGATGGTCACACCCGCCACCTGTGGGTGGAGGTAACGCAGCAGCTCCTGAAGCCCGAGGAAGTACCACGGGGCCTTCGACGGGTTCGGCGTCTGGTTGAAGTTGGCCAGTTCCCGCAACGGCGCGTTCACCATCGTCGAGAAGATCGTGAGAAGCGCCATGACGACGAGGAGCGACACGAACTCGGCGGCCATGAGGTGCGGCCACACGTTCACCCGGTCCATCGGCTGCCGTTCCACCCTTTGGATCGCCTCGGGCTTGACGACGGCAAGAAGGCGCTGAACCCGCTCGGGCACCGCGCCGTTGCCGCCCGCCGCCTTCTTGGCCGGCGCGCCGGTCGGTTTCTTGGGAGCGGGCTTGGTCGCGGTGGCCGCCGCGGCCGGCGTGGCCGCCGCCGCCGGCTGCTCGCCGCCTTCGGCGGCAGGTTTCTCGGCGGCTCCGTCACCGCCGCCCGACTTCTTTGCGGTCGACGGGTCCGGCTTGCTCGGGTTTTTCGAGCCGCGCTCGGCGCGCACCCGCGCCGCCTTCGCCCGCGCCTGCGCGACCGCCGGTGAGGAGCCCTTGTCGGTCTCCTCCTTGAGTACCTGTTCGTAAACCTCGTCTGGGGTCGGCACTTTTGTCTTCTCCTCGCCCTACATCGGGCCCGAGATGCCGCCGTCCTTGCGGACGCGCCAGAAGTGGATGGAGATGAAGATCACGATGATGAACGGCAGGAACAGCACGTGCAGGGTGTACCACCGAAGGAGCGTTTCGGGTCCGATGATCGGCCCTCCGAGAAGCGCGAACTGAACCTGGTCCCCCACGACCGGCGAGTTCTTCATCATCTCGGTGCCGACCGTGACCGCCCACACCGCCAGCTGGTCCCACGGAAGGAGATAGCCGGTGAAGGCCAGCAGCAGCGTGAGGAGGAGCAGGATGACCCCGACGATCCAGTTGAACTCCCGCGGCGGCTTGTAGGCGCCGGTGTAGAAGACGCGCGCCATGTGGAGGAACACCGTGATGACCATCAGGTGCGCCCCCCACCGGTGCAGGTTCCGCACCAGCAGCCCGAACGAAACCTGCGTTTGCAGGCGCAGCATGTCGTTGTAGACGGCTTCGACACTGGGCCGGTAGAAGAACATCAGGTAGATGCCGGTGATCGTCAGCAGGATGAACAAAAAGAAAGACATTCCCCCGAGGCAGAGCGTGTAAGACAGCTTGATCCCGTGGCGCTTCACCTTCACGGGATGGAGGTGATACAGGAGCGAGTTCATGACCACGTAGGCGCGGTTGCGCGGCGAGTCTGCGTAGCCGCGCCGGAAGATCGACCCCGGTCGGAACATCGCCCGCCACAGCTGGCTCGAATGGAGCTCGTCCATCCGTTGCGCGAGCTTCTCTTTCGGGTTCCAGCGCTCCGACTTAGCCACCCGCGTATCCCCTCACGACGCCTTCTGTGTTTCCGGAACCGCGCCGAGCGCCCGGGCTCCGGTTTTTTTCTTCCCGCCGGTCACCTGACTCTGAACGATCGCGCCCGTGGGGCAACGCTCGACGCACAGATTGCAGCGGGTGCAGGCGTTGTCGTCGATGAGGAACAAAATGTCGGTCGCCCCCATCATGCGGGCGAGCTCGACGTTGCCCGACTCCTCGACCGCCTCCGGATCGACCATGTGGATGCAGTACCACGGGCAGATGTCGACGCAGCCCTCGCACAAGATGCACTGTTCGGGGATGAAGTCGATGAAGTTCTTGGGCTTGACGGCGCCTTTGAGCCAGTCGGAGTCGACCAGCTGCATCTCGTAATCGGTTCGGAAGATGGGCTTCTCGATGATCTCCATCTTCCGTGGATCGGGTGCCTTCGGCATGTGCCCTCTGCTCTATTCCGCTACTTGCCCGACATGTAGCCCTTGACCGGATCCTGCAGGCCTTTCTGGCCGAGACGCTTCTGCTTGTGCTTCTGCCAGAAGTAAGCGATTGCCAGCAGCACGGTCAAAAAGCCCATCTGGACCGAGTTGGCGATGATGTCGCGCACGATCAGGATCTGCTTCGGATTGAGGCCTTCGGGATTCACCCGCGGGATTCTCTTCGTGAAGTCGATGATCGAAGCAACGTTCTGGTCCATCCAGTAGATGATGTACGACGGCACCTGGCCGGTCCCGATGATCAACAAAATCCAGATAAAGGTTCCGAGCAAGATGGCCCTCGTCCAGGTCATCTCTTTGTCGGTGATCCGGTAGACCCGCTCTCTCATCGACATCGCGGGCGCCATATTACGGGCGCGGCGCGGGGTCGGCAAACACCCCGAGCTTGTGAATTTGCGTCGTGACCTGCGACTTCGCGCGCTCGTGCAAAGTCGTCACCGTTGCGAGCGTTTTTGAAGATCATCGAGGCGTCGTTCGAGTCGTCGCTGCCGCGCCCCGAGCGTAAGGAGGTAGCCGCCGATGCCGGCCCACACCGCAACGAACGCAACGAACAACCAGGCGATATCGCTCATGCAGGCGCATGTGCTCGATTGCGGGCGCGCGCCTCGGTCATCTCCAGCTCGTCCACGTGATCGCCCAGGCGACCGAGCCGGACGCGCACCGCAAGCAGATAAGAGAACAGAAGCGAGAACGCTATGAGGGCGGTGAAGAAGGCAAGCATCTCCGGCGCGCCGAGGCCCGAGCCGGTCGTGGGATCCGCGGGGGTGGGGCCCTGCGGGTGAAGTGTGCGCCACCACCTCACGGAGAAGTGCACGATCGGGACGTTGACGAACCCGACGATCCCCACGACCGCCGCGGCCCTGCCGATCCGGGCGGGGTCGTTGGCGAGCGACCTGAGGAACAGATAGCCGATGTAGGTGAGCCACAGCACGAGTGCGGAGGTGAGGCGGGCGTCCCACTCCCACCACGTTCCCCACACGGGCCGCGCCCAGATCGGCCCGGTGATGAGCACCAGCGAGCAGAAAACGACGCCGATCTCGGCCGCGCCGTGTGCAAGAAGGTCCCACCGGCGAGCGCCCGTGCGTAGGTACGCGACCGAGGCGATGAAGACGACGGCAAACCCCAAATAGGCGACCCACGCCGACGGGACGTGGACGTAGAAGATGCGCTGCAGCTGTCCGCCCATCACCGCCTCTGCCTCACGGGCGACGAGGAAGATCAATGCAAGGGCGAGCGCGACTCCGGCCCACGCAGCGCCGCCCAACAGGCGGAGCCGGGAATCGGTGCCTGTGGCATTCATTTGCCGCGAGCCTAACTTCCCCGCATCGGTACGACGTCGAACTTAGGGCGACAGAAGACGGTCGAGCTCGAAGTGCATGGGGTCGGGCCGGCTCCACCGGCCGCCCCACTCGAAGCCCCACTTCTCGAACACGGCGACGATGCGCGGATCGAGGTCGCCCCTCGTCCCGAGTCCGTTGGTCGAGACGTTGAAATCGACCGCCAGCCCGAACGCGTGCATCGACAGCGGCTTCGAGGGGTCGCGGTCGATGAAGCGCGGGACGAAGCACCCGCCGTAGTCGCCGGGGCGAATGAGACGGTCGAGGCCCCGGGTTTGGATCTCCGTAAGGGCTCCCCTGAGCTGCGGGAACATGACGCGGTGACAGGTGATCGAGCCGATCACCGGCACTTCACCGGCGGAGATATTGGCGTCGACCCACGCCGGGTCGGGGCGGATGAAGCCGCCCTTCAGGATCTCGAAGGACATCGCGCCGATGACCCCGCCGTGGGCGGTGCCGCGGGCCGCGGCGGCCGGGGCGGCGGGCCGTGTCGCGGAAGAGGCTTCCGCCTTCTCCGTCAGCCGGGTAAGGCGCGCGTTCGGGGCTCGACGCGCGAGCGCCCGTCCGAGGCGGTCGAGAACCGTTCCGGTCTCGGCGCCGACGACGACCGTGTGGACCTCGTCTGCGATCCGTCCGGCGCGGGCGTCGGCCGAGACGAGCACGTCGGCCACGTTTTCCGGCGCGCCGTTCTCGGCGAACGCTCCGATTTCGACCTCGCCGACTCCGGGCAGATCCAGCGCGCCGGCGTCCCGCACGCCGAGGCGCTCCGCGGCATCGAAGGTCACGACCGCATTCCCCGACAACAACGAGAGCCATACGAAATCGGCGTCACGGGCCGGCGGGGGAGCCACCGCCCGGTACTGCAGCGGCCGAACCGTGCCGACGGTGATCGAGACGGGCCCGCTCGCCCCCGGGACCTTCATCTTGTCGCGCGCGACCGGCGCGGCGACCGCAACGCCCGGCGTGTCCGCGAGGCGCGCGAGGGCGCGGTCGTCGAGCGGCTTGCGCGCGGTCAGCAAATATGCCGGCGCGGCGGGAACCGCCGGCGGGAGCGTCAGGTCGCTCGAGCGCGCGAACTGCGCCGGGCTCCGCTCGTAGACGTCCTGGCGGCCTCCGCAGGCGCCCGCGACCAGCGCGACCGCGACGATTGCGCCGGCGCGCCTCATCCGCGGGATCCGGCCAGTTCGAAGTGCCATGGCTCCCACGGACAACGTTCTCCACTGAGGCGGCGTTCTCATCCGCGGGATCCGGCCAGTTCGAAGTGCCATGGTTCCCACGGAGAACGTTCTCCACTGAGGCGGCGTTCTCATCCGCGGGATCCGGCCAGTTCGAAGTGCCATGGTTCCCACGACATCGGTCTCCACAGCGGGAGCTTGAGGCGCGCCGCGAGGGCGGCGGCATATTCGAGGTCGCCGCCGAGATCGACCGCGAGCCCTCTCTCGTGGTACGAGAACCCGGGCGGGGCGACCCAGTTGTCGGCGACCTCGGGGTCCCGATACCGCTCGAGCGCCGCTTGCCACAAGATCTGTTGGTGGGCGGTCGACCGGTAGCCGGATACGAGCCACACGCGGCCCTCGGAGGCGGCGATCAACCGGCCGACGGCGTCGACGAGGGCGGGATGCAATCCCGTGATCGCGGTGCTCGAGCCGGCCGAGGTGGTCACGACTTGAGGCGCCGGTGCGGGGCCGGCGGGGGCCGAGGGCGGAATTAGACGGCGGACCCGGGCCCCGGGCAACACTTTCTTGAGGTCTTTGCGTAGCGTCTCCAGAGTGACGCCGGTTTTCGCTCCGACGAGGACGCTTCTCGGCGCGCCGATACCGAGTTTGTCCGCATGTTGCTCGTCGACGAGCAGGTCGGCGACGTTCGGCTTTCCGTTGTCGGCCCATGCTCCGACCGGCAGGACGCCGGCCCCGGCGATGGCCACGCCGTCCCCCGGCTTGATCCCCAACCGGTCGACGGCGGCAAACGTCGGAACCACGTCGCCGGTCACGAGCGACAGCCACACGAAGTCGGCGTCGCGCATCGTCGGCGGTGCGACCGCTCGGAAGCGGAGCGACTCGATCATGCCGACCTCGAGCGTCCTCGCACCCTTCGGGCCCCTTACGCGCATCTTCTGGGATCTGACGGGCGCGACGACGGCGACTCCATCGACCTTCTCCAAGCGTTCGAGCCGCGCTTCCGGAATGGCGCGCCCGACCGCGAGCGAAAACGCCGGTGCCGCAGGGATCGGCGCGGGCAGGATGAGATCTCCGTCGGCGCCCCGTCCTGCCGCCGCCGCGTCGCCGGGCAGCGCCTCGTAAACCTCGGGCGATCCGCCGCACGAGGCAAATGACAAGACGACCACGATTGCAAATAAGACTTTTCGCATCATTCCACCGCAAACTCGAACGCCAGCGCGCCCACGACAACAAACACAATGTCGTATACGACGAGAATCACGAACCATCCTGCATTCGTTAGCTCGCCAAACGAGGCTCCCGTGATGAGGTTGCTCATCAATTCGACGCCCGCGATGAACGGCGGCACCAGCGCGGGAAACGCCAGGATCGGCAGCATCAATTCTCGGCTACGCGTTTCGGCCGCGAGCGATGCGAACAGAGTGCCGACCGCGACGAAGCCCACGTCCACAAGCGTGATCACCAACAGGAGCGCGGCGAGACCGGGTCCGATTCGGAGGGAGAACAGGATGGTGAACGCCGGCAGCAACAGCACCTGCACGAGAGCGATGTAGAGAAGGTTGGCGGCTGCTTTGGCGAGAAAGATCGCGGAACGATCAATGGGCGTAAGGAGCAGGGCATCGAGGGCGCCGTCCTGCCGCTCGACCTCAAAGGTGCGCGCGAAGCCGATGAGTCCCGCGAACAGAACCGTGATCCAGAAGAAACCTGCAAGCACATTCGGCGGCTGCGGCTCTGCGTCCGGGAGCGTGAACGCGAGGAGGAGTGTGACGCTGAATGCGAACGCGAGCATGGGGGGGAGCGTGTCGCGGGCGCGCGCTTCGATCTGCAGATCCTTGCGCCCCAGGGCGAGCGTCTTCGCGACGAAACCGGCGTCGGAGGCCGCGGCCGTCACGGCGCAGGCACGTTCTCGGCGCGCCGGTAGATGCCGGCGCTTTGCACGCGCCCGCGTTGCAGGATGATTCCCGCGTCTGCGTAGGCCTTTACCTTCTTCGCCCCGTGCGTCGCAACTATGCACACGCGGTCGGACCGCCGCCACGAAACGATCGCTGCGGAAAGAAGCGCGGCGGCATCGTCGTCGAGGTTGGCGTACGGCTCGTCGAGCAGAAGCACTGCAGGATCGTGCACGAGCGCGCGCGCGACTGCAGCCCGACGGCGTATTCCCGCCGAGAGTTCTCGCGACGGCGTGCGCGCCCAGCCGCCGATCCCAAGCGCATCGAGAACCTCCCGGCATCTCTTTTCCGGCGCGCCGTAGAGACGAGCGAACAACGCGAGATTCTCTTCGACCGAGAGCATCGGGTAGAGCCCGGAGTCGTGACCCACGTAGCCGATGTGCCGTTTGAGATCTTCGTCTCGCGCCGATGCGCGCCGTCCCAAGATCTCGACGCTTCCGTTCGTCGGGCGTAAGAGACCGCACAACACGCGCAGGAGCGTCGACTTGCCGGAGCCGTTTTGCCCAAAGAGCCCGGTGATCCCCTCGTGCACATCGAGGGTGACGTCGTCGAGGGCGATCGTTCGACCGAAGGCGACCGTGACCGAATCCAGCGAAATCATCGGGACGGGCCCGCGGGAAGTCTCGCAAGTCGCCCTTTCAGCTCGGCGCGCCGGACATCCCACTCCTCCTCGTCGATGTCGCCTGCGTCTCGGCGGATGTCGAGCTCTGCGATCGCCCTCATCAGATCGTGGCGTTCACCCGCGGCAGGGGCGACCTTGGGCCCACGCCGGTTGCGCCACAGCGTGCCTGCGAACAGTACGGCTGCGAGCACGATCGCGGCGGCTATGCCGGCGGTCAACATCGTGTTGTTGGTGTCTGCCGAGGCGGTCGCCGAGATCTGGATCTGATCACCCTCCTCGACTGCCTCGGTCGCCGACCAGCGCGCGTACTCGGTTCCGCCGACGGTCACGTTCCCGTTCGGGACGAGGCGATTCGAGGTGACGTCGACGTCTTCCGGTGCGTGCACGCTCGTCTGCACCACGGGGTACAGCGCCGTGCGAGACAAGTCGTGGTTTCCGGCAATCCCGCGCACCCGGTACACATAGGTGAACTTCCACTGGCCGGGCGGAATAGCAATAGTGAGCCCGGCGCCGAAATCCGTTCGGAGCAGCTCGGGAACGTCGAGATCGGAGTCGATTATTTCGATCCCGCCCGCGCGTCCATCGGCGGGGAGCGCCAGCCCCAGCGTCGGCGCCCCGGACCCTCCTCGTCCGATGTAGGCGAGGTCGGTCATGTTGGCAACCGTCACCGATTCGACGACGTCGATGCCGCCGCGCCCGGGGGTGAGGAACATGTTGTCGCGCGCGAGCAGCACGGTCTGCGGGTTCGTCGTCGTGTCCCACACCCTGATGCGGGTCTCGATGACCGGCGTTTTCTTCGTGTCGGACGGAATCGATAACGGCGAGCCGGGGAACAACCCCCCGTCGTGACGCACGTCGACTACGTAGAGACGATCGTCGCCTGCCGGGAGGTTCGTGAAGCGGTAGCGGCCGCGGGTGTCGGTGACGGCGCGCCGGACGATGCGTCCGCTTCCGTCTTCACGCGCCCCGCCCAGCATGACCGAGGCACCCGCCTGCGGCGCCCCGGTGGTCTCGTTCACGACGACGCCTTTGATAACGCCGGTCTCGGCCGCGACGGCCGGTGCCGCCCCCGATAAGACGGCGGCGGCGGCCGCCCCGATCACTACCCGGCCGAGCTTCATGTTGGTGCGCCGCACTCGCTGCACCCCTCGCCCGGCGTGCGGAGAGCACCACAGGAAGGGCACTCCATCCGCGCCCGGAGCTCCGCGATCTCCGCTTCGAGATCCGTGTCCTCGTGGCCGAGGGCATCGAGTTCCTTGAGCGCGGCCAGGGCCTCGGCTTCGTATTCGGCACGGAGCGCATCGAAGTCGGCTTGCGATAGCTTCCCGACCGCGCGTTCGCTTTCGATGTCCACGAGCCCGCCGAACGCGGCGCGGCGCCGAGCGTCCGCATCCTCGATAGGAGCGTTGCGCTCAAGTTCTTCCGACTCGCGACGGCGCAGCGGCGCCACCACATAGATGAGTGCGGCGAGCGCCAGCAGCGCGATCACGATCGCCTCGATCACGCGTCGCCCCCGAACTCGTTTCTCTTGAACGCCGCGAACTCCGCGTCGAGGCGCGCCCGGTCGCGGCCCGAGACGGCCGGGAGTGGTCCCGGGGCACGGCTTCGGGCCGTGAAACGAGAGATCAACGACCACCCGAGTACGAGCCCGGCGAGCGCGAGCGCCCACGGCAGCACACGTGCAAGCGGTCCTTCGGGGGTGGCCAGAATCCCCGGGCCATACTCCGCCTCGAGCTCGGTGATGATCTCGTCTCTGGTCATGCCCGACTCGGCCATGGCCGCGATGTCCCGGCGCAGCTCATCGGCTTCGCCCGACGGGCAGTCGTGGAGGGTGACGCCGGGACAGAACGGCGACATGATGTCCTGAGCAACGCGGTTGGCGACATCTTGAGGGGCGGCTGCGACCAGCACGAGGGCCACTGCGGCGAGGGCGCGCCCGAACATCATCGGGCGGCCACCGCCGGTTCGCGCGGCGTGGCCGGCACCGCCGCTCTCACGCCCGGGCGCGACGATGCTCCCGTCAACAGAACCGCCATGCCGCCGGCCATAACTACGGCCCCCGCCCAGATCCACCACGTGAGCGGGTTGACAAACGCGCGGACGGCGGCCGTTCCGTCCGCGTCGATCGAGGTGATTACCACGTAGAGGTCGTCCACCGGTGTCGTGCGAATCGCGACCTCGGATTGAGCCTGCCGCTGCGCGCGGTGGAAGTTGCGCTGGGGGCGAAGTACCGCCAGCGGGTCGCCCCCCCGCTCGACTAGAAGGTTCGCCTGGAGAATGTTCTTCTCCGCGGTCTGTTCGCTTTCGAACCCCTGCAGCCGGAGCGTGTATCCGCCGACCTCCAGTGCATCTCCGCGTTCTAGGAGCGCATGACGCTCGCTCCGAAAGGCGGCGCCGGCGAAACCGATAACGATCAGCACGACGCCGAGATGCACTATGTAGCCGCCGTAGCGACGCCGATTGCGGACGAGGGTCTGGATCAACGAGGTGGTCCACGGCGCGCCGCGACGTCGGTGGACGCCGCTCCCGCGCACGAATTCCGACGCGATTGCGGTGAAGGTGAACGTGCACAGGGAAAACGCAAGCAGTGCTCCGGTACTGCGGACTCCGGCAACTCCCAGAGCAACACCGGCGGCGGCACCGGCGGCAAGCGGAATACGGATGATGTTGCCGAGCGATCCCTTGCTCATCCGGCGCCACGAGATCAGCGGCCCGATCCCTGTGAGCAAGATGAGCGCGAGCCCGATCGGCACGAACACGGAATTGAAGAACGGAGGTCCGACCGAGACGCGCACGCCGGTAGCGACTTCGTTAACTATCGGATAGATCGTCCCCCACAACACCGTGAACGCCGCCGCAACGAACAGAACATTGTTGAGAAGGAACGCGCTCTCGCGCGACAGCAGCGAATCAAAACGGTTGTCGCTCCGAAGCTTGTCGAGGCGGGCCGCGACGACCGCCAGCCCCCCGAGCAGCATTGCCCCGAGAAACGGCAGGAACCACTTGCCCGTATCGCCTTCGGTGAAGGTGTGGATCGACGACAGGATCCCCGAGCGCGTGAGGAACGTGCCGAATACCGCGAGTACGTACGTCAAAAGGATCAGCACGACGTTCCACACCTTGAACATCTGCCGCTTCTCCTGGATCACCACCGAGTGCAAGAACGCGGTGGCCGTGAGCCACGGCATGAAGGATGCGTTCTCCACCGGATCCCACGCCCAATATCCACCCCACCCAAGCTCGGTATAGGCCCACGCGCCGCCGAGGACGATGCCGATCGACAGGGCGCTCCACGCGAACAGCGTCCACCGGCGGGTGGCGGTGAACCAACTCGGGTCCAGACGCCCGGTCAACAATGCCGCCATCGCGAACGCAAAGGGAATCGAAAACCCGACGAACCCGGTATAGAGGAGCGGCGGGTGAATGAGCATGCCCGGCGACTGGAGGAGGGGATTGAGGCCGGTTCCGTCGGCCGGGATCGTCGCGAGGCGCGTGAACGGATCGGCCGGCCCCACGAGCAACGCCAGGAAGAACACCTGGATCACCGCAAGTGTCGCCCCCGCCCACCCCACCAGACGGGCGGTGCGGGTGCGGGCGCGACGGAGCGCAACGGCGCTGAAAGCGGTCAGCAGCAGCGTCCAGAAGAGAAGCGACCCCTCCATCCCGCCCCACAGAGCGGCGAAGGTGTAGGGCACGGACAGCGACCGGCTCGTGTAATTCGCCGCGTACTCGAGCGAGAAGTCGTGGACGAGGAGGGCGTTCATGAGCGACAGGGCACCGATCCCGGTGAACAACGCCGCGGCCGTCAATGCTCTGACTCCGGCATGGGTGCGCTCGGCGCGCCGTGTCGTCGCGCCGAGCGCGCACAACACGAGGCCCGACAGCGCGAAGCCGAGAGCCCCAAGAAGCGACGGTCTGCCGAGGGACGCGAGCGAGATCATCGGCGCGTCGTCAGGTCTTGGCCTTGAACTTCGACGGGCACTTGGCGAGCACGTCGGACGCGGTGAACCTGCTTCCGTCGTAGGCGCCGGTGGCGATCACCTCGACGTCGTTCGAGTCTTCGGCCATGGCCGTCCAGAAGGCGTCGGGGAGGGCGGCGTCGGTCGTTACGACCACGTCCGCGCGGCCGTCGGTGATCGTGAAGGTCGTCTCGAGGCCGCTTCGCTCGACCGAGTCGGGAATCACGTTCCCGTTGACCTTGACTTGCTCGTCGGCGGCGGTGGGGCCGCGTGCGGCCAGTTCGGATGCTCTCAAAAAGTAGGCGGTCGACCCCGCGCGGCCCATCGCCCACCCGACGAGGCCGGCGAGGGCGAGAACCACGACGATGCCACCGATCAAGAACTTGGGCTTGGTGCCGCTCCCCGGAGGGGCGAAAGGGCGCTCGTTCATCCGCCTACCAGCGTAAATGATGGCCGCGGCTACCCTCTGCCGAACGCCCCCCGGGCGGGGCGACCGTAGCTAGCGGATGATGTAGACGGTGGCGAAGAGGAATACCCACACGACGTCGACGAAGTGCCAGTAGTAGGAGACCGCTTCGACGCCCCCGTGTCGCCCTGCGGAGAAATCGTTCCGGCGCGCTTTTCCGAGCGCGATCGCGAGTGCGCACAACCCGGCGAACACGTGGAGGCCGTGGAAGCCGGTCATCGTGAAGAAGAGCGACGCAAACGCATTCGTGCCGATGACGAACCCTTCGCCGGCGAACTCCGAATACTCGTAGCCCTGCCCCGCGAGGAAGACCGCGCCGAGCCCGAGCGTGATCGCGAGCCACCTCACCAGGCCGTCTCGATCCCCCCGCCGGATCGCATGCAACGCGAGGTGTTGCGTCACGGAGGAGGTAAGCAAGAAGAGCGTGAACGCGCCCGGCAGCAGCAGGTCCGTCTCCGGGGTGCCGGAAGGAGGCCACGTCTCGGCGCGCCCGCGGAGGCTGAAGTAGGCACCGAACAGGGCTCCGAAGAACATCACCTCGCTCGAGATGAACAGCAGCATGCCGAGAAGCGGCGCCTCGATCCGGCGCGCCTCGACCGTCGTCATCCGCTCCGTTCGGCGGCGGCGATCAACGCCTCGATGTTCGTCTCGAGCTCGTCTGCGCTGATGCCTCCGAGATAGACGTTGCCGCCTCCGCCCGCCGGAGAGCCTCCGTCGCCGCGCACCACGCCGAGAAAGCGCCAGTTGTGGTCGATGAAGAACGTCTCGGGGAGCCCGTAGGAATCCAGTGCCTCTTGGAGCGAACGGTCCTCGTCGATGACCAGCGGATAGGTGATGCCGAACTCGTCGGCGAAAGCCAGCGCACGGTCCTTGTGGTCGCGCACGTTCACTCCGACGATCGTCACCCTGTCCTTATATTTCTTCCACATCGCTTCGAGCGCGGGGGTTTCTTCCCGGCAGGGCCCACACCACGAAGCCCACAGGTTGATCACTACGGGTTTGCCCTCGAGTTCCTCGCTGGACAACGTTCCCTCGCGGTCGAGGTAGGGCAATTCGAACGAGGGGGCGCGACGTCCCGCTTCCCCTTCGCCGACCGCCGGTCGAAACAGCGCGAGGCCGGCCGCGGCCAGTGCGAGCGCGCCGAGCGATACCAGGATCCAGCGTCTGATGCTTGAGCGTTTGTGATCGTCGTCGAGTTCGTCGAGTGGAACCATTCCGGTCTCAGGCTAGACGGTCTGAGTGATTTATGCTCCCGCTGTCACCGCCGGTTTTGCTGGAGAAGTGGCCGAGGAAGGAATGAAAATTCCCACCGCACCGAGGGGTAGGAAGGCCGTCGCGCTTCTGCTCGCGGGCGTCGCGATCGTTGCTTCTGCATGTGCCGAGGACGCGCCTCAAGACGCACTTCGGCCGGAGGGGCCGTTCGCGCAAAAGGCGGACGATCTCTGGAACCTCGTGTTCCCGATCGCGGTGGTTATCTTCTTCATCGTCCAGGGGCTGCTGATCTACGCACTCGTCAGGTACCGGCACCGACCGGGCAGGGAGGCGGCCCAGTTCCACGGCAATACGAAGCTCGAGGTCCTGCTGACTGCAATCCCCGCGTTGATCCTCGCCGGCATCGCAGTGCCGACGGTGAGGACGATCTTCGACATCACCAACGAGCCGACCGGAGACGTGCTCGACGTAACGGTGGTTGCACACCAGTTCTGGTGGGAGTACCGGTATCCGGATCTCGGCATCGTCACCGCGAACGAGCTGCACATCCCGACCGGCCGGCCGGTGCGGGTGAGGCTCGAGGGAGCGCCCGTCGACCGGGTCGACAACTCTGCCGAGGTGATCCATTCGTTCTGGGTGCCGCGCCTCGCCGGAAAGCAGGATGTCGTCCCCGGGCGCGTCAACCTCATCACGTTGCAGGCCGACGAACCGGGTACCTACCTCGGGCAATGTGCCGAGTTTTGCGGGTTGGCGCACGCAGAGATGCGTCTTCGTGTGATAGCGGAGGACCCCGGCAATTTCGACGAGTGGGTTCAGGATATGAAAGACGGAGCCGCCGAGCCGTCCGAAGCGCTGGTCGCCGAAGGACAGAAGCTGTTCGCCGAGGGGCAGTTCCCCAACGGACCCCCGTGCTCGGCGTGCCATGCAGTCGAGGCGACGTACGAGCCCGAGAACCCTCCGGCGCAGGCCGGACCGAACCTCGCCAACTTTGCGAACCGTGAAACATTCGCCGGGGCGATCTTCAAGAACACGGCGGAGCAACTTCGTCCGTGGCTTCGCAACCCCAGCGAGGTCAAGGAGGGGGCCAAGATGCCGGCAGTCGGCCTCACCGAAGAAGAAATCGACTCACTGATCGCCTACCTGCAGTCACTGGATTAGAGGATGGCCGGGAAAAATACCGACGATGCATAAGGGAGTGAGCTGATGGCCTCGGCCGCGCTGCCCGGGCGACGGAGGATCCTCGCCAGGCCCACCGCCAAGACCGGCGTGTGGGGATGGATGACGACCGTCGACCACAAGAAGATCGGGATCATGTACGGCGTCACCGCGTTCATCTTCTTTATCCTTGGAGGGCTGGAGGCGCTTGCGATAAGGACGCAGCTCGCGGTCCCGGACGGAGAGACTCTCAGCGCCGAGGTCTACAACCAGTTCTTCACGATGCACGGCATCACCATGATCTTTCTCGTCGTGATGCCGATGGGCGTCGCCCTGATGAACTATTTCATCCCGCTCATGATCGGGGCGCGCGACGTCGCTTTCCCCCGCCTCAACGCGTTCTCCTACTGGGTGTTCCTCCTCGGCGGGCTGTTTTTGTATTCGTCCTTCTTCCTCGGCGGCGCGCCGGACGGGGGCTGGTTCGGCTATGCGCCGCTGTCTACCGAGCTGCCCGGCAACGGCATGACGTTCTATTCGCTCGGGCTCCAGATGCTCGGAGTGGCGTCTCTTGCCGGCGCCGTCAACTTCATCATCACGATCATCAACATGAGGGCTCCCGGCATGACGTTCATGCGTTTGCCGGTATTCATCTGGATGTCGCTCGTGACGTCGTTCCTCCTTCTGTTCGCGATGCCGATCATCGCGGTCGCGCTGTTCGAGCTGATGTTCGACCGGGTCTACGAGGCCAACTTCTTCAACCCCGCAGCCGGGGGCGACCCCCTGTTGTGGCAGAACCTCTTCTGGCTGTTCGGCCACCCCGAGGTCTACATCATGATCCTGCCGGCGATGGGAATCATCTCGGAGGTGCTTCCGACCTTCGCTCGCAAGCCGATCTTCGGCTACGCCGCGATCGTGTTCGCCGGAATCGCAATCGGTTTCATGGGGTGGGGCGTGTGGGCCCACCACATGTTCACATCGGGACTCGGGCCGGTGGCGAATACCGCGTTCGCTCTGTCGACGATGTTCATCGCGGTTCCGACCGGGATCAAGATCTTCAACTGGATAGGCACGTTGTGGGGCGGGGCCATCCGGTTCACGACCCCGCTGCTGTTTTCCATCGGGTTCGTCGCGATGTTCGTCATCGGCGGCCTGTCGGGAGTGACACATGCGATCGTGCCGCACGACGCCCAGCAGCACGACACCTACTACGTCGTGGCGCACTTCCACTACGTCCTCTTCGGAGGAGCGATCTTCGGGCTGTTCGCCGGCACCTACTACTGGTGGCCCAAGATCTTCGGCAGGCTTCTCGGCGAGCGCCTCGGCAAGGCGCACTTCTGGTTGATGCTGATCGGCTTCAATCTCGCCTTCGGACCGATGCACGTCTTCGGGCTCCAGGGGATGCCGCGGCGCATCTACAAGTACCCCTCGGGCATGGGATGGGACTTCTGGAACCTCATGTCCACCGTGGGCGCGTTCATCATCGCCTTGTCGTTCGTCGTTTTCCTCGTCAACGTCGTCCTCAGCCGCCGCCGCGGTGAGATCGCCGGTGCCGACCCGTGGGACGCGCGTACGCTCGAGTGGTCGATGCCGTCGCCGCCGCCCGAGTACAACTTCGCCGAGGTGCCGATCGTGAAGCATCGCGACGACTGGTGGTACACCAAGTACACCGAGACGCCGGAGGGCACGCCGACGCCGGTACATGCAGGAGGCGCCGACGTCGACGACGACGACGACGGACACGAAGCACAGCACATCCACCTGCCCGACCCGTCGTACTTCCCGCTCGTTGCTGCGCTCGGTCTACCGGTTGCGGCCTACGGCGTTATCTACGAGAACGAGATCGTCATCGGAGCCGGCCTTCTCGTAGCCCTTCTGGGGCTTTTCGGGTGGACCCTGGAACCGTCGGCGGAGGACGGTCACTGATGGCGACCTCGGAGGCCCCGGCGGTCCCGGCGCACGAGGAGCACTACACCTCGACCGGGCTCGACAACGTGAAGATGGCGATGTGGGCGTTCCTCGGCTCCGAGTGCCTTTTCTTCGGTTCGCTCATCTCGACCTATCTGCTCTACCGGAACCGGGTTCTAGACGGCCCCACTCCCGCCGACATCTACGACATCCCGTACACATCGGTGTCGTCGTTCGTGCTGCTGATGTCGTCGCTCACGATGGTGCTCGCCCTCGCCGGGATCCAACGGCGCGACATGCGCGCGTGCCGCATCTGGCTGCTCGCGACCGCCATGCTCGGCATGATCTTCATCGGCGGCCAGATCTACGAGTTCACGGCATTCGTCGAAGAGGGCCTCAAGATCTCGACGAGCACCTTCGGCTCGTCGTTCTTTGTGATGACCGGGTTTCACGGGGCCCACGTCACCGTCGGGATCTTCATGCTGCTCGCGCTTTTCGGAATGTCGCTGTTCGGCCGGTTGGACTCGGACGACGGGCCGCGCAAGGTCGAGCTCATCGGGCTGTACTGGCACTTCGTCGACATCGTTTGGATCGTGATTTTCACGGTCGTCTATCTGGTACCGACGAATTAACGGGGATAACGGATGACTCATTCAGAGGGAACGGGCGACGCGGTTCACGAAGCCCACGATCACCACCCGGCACCGCGGACCTACGTGAAGATCGCGATCATTCTCGCGATCGTTACCGCGATCGAGGTGGCATTCTCGTATATACCCGACGCCGATCCCGGGTTGATCGTCACCGGGCTCGTCGTCATGGCGTTCGTCAAATTCGCCCTTGTCGCTCTCTACTTCATGCACTTGCGCTTCGATAACCGCTTGTTTCGCCGTCTGTTCGTGACCGGGATCATCCTGTCGTTGATCGTGTTCGCGGTTTATCTCGCGATGCTGTTCGGGCGAGGCGGGGCCGCGCCGCTGGTCACGGGATCGTAGGAGAGGCACGTGCCCGGCTTTCACCCGCACCCGGAGACGTGGCTCCTCGCGGGGGGACTCCTCGTCGGCTACGTGTGGGCGGTCGCGTACCTCGGCCCGAGGATCGTGCCCCCGGGCCGCGAGGTCGCCAGCCGGCTTCAGAAGGTCGCGTTCGTGCTCGGCGTGCTGTTGCTCGTCGTTGCCGAAGAGTGGCCGCTCCACGACCTCGCCGAGGGCTACCTCTTCTCCGCGCACATGATCCAGCACATGCTGTTCGTCTACGTCGTGCCGCCGCTCCTGCTGGCGGGGACTCCGGCGTGGATCTTTCGCCGGCTGGTGGGCACCGGATTGCGCCGGAGTGTGTGGCGCTTCATCACGCGGCCCATGGTTGCGTTCGCGTTGTTGAACGGCGGGATCGCATTGATGCACTGGGAGCCGGTCGTCGACCTCCAGATTCGGTCGCTGCCGTTTCACTTCGCGTTCCACATCCTGCTTCTGTCGGCGGCCGCCGCGATGTGGTCGCTCGTGGTGGATCCGCTTCCCGAGTTCGCACGGCTGACCGAACCGTTCAAAATGATGTACGTGTTCCTACAGTCGATAATCCCAACCGTTCCCGCCTCCTTCTTGACGTTTTCCGAAAGTGCGATCTACGGCTCGTACATTCGTGCGCCGCGCGTGTGGTCGTGGCTCGACCCATTGACGGATCAGCGGGTCGCCGGCCTGTTGATGAAGATCGGCGGCGGTCTATTACTCTGGACGGTGATCGCGGTCATCTTCTTCAAGTGGAATGCACGGGAAGAGAGTTCGAAGAGCATCGACTCGATCAGTTGGGACGACTTCGAACGAGAGCTCGAAGCGTGGGACCTGAGGAAACATTGAATCTGAGGAACGGGGAGCGATGACGCACAACCAGCCGCCCGTCGAGGATCCGCTCACCGGCGAAGTCAGATTCCGCGTCCCGTTGCCGCTGCTGATTCCGCTCGCGGCGGTCGCGGTTATCGCCGTGGTGACGGTGGGAATCTCGCGCGTCCTGTTGTCGATTCCGCCCGAGGCGGCGACAACGGTCGCCCTCGCGGTCGCCATCAACGTGCTTGTGGCGGCGGCCATCCTTGCGTCCCGACATCGTTTGCGGCCGACGTCGTTCGTCGAGATGGCGATCGTCGTCATCTACCCGATCCTGATCGGGGTCGTCATCGCGCAACTCGGAATCGGCGGAGGCGGCCACGGGGCCGAAGCAGAAGAGGCTGCCCCCGCGGAAGCCGCCGCGCCCGCGGACGGACCGGTTCAAGCCGGCGGGACGGTGGCGACCGAAAACTTCGAGTTCGTGCCCGATGAGATCGTGCTCGCCCGAGGCAAGGACAACGACATCACGTTGGACAACCAAGACACGGCGCCGCACAACATCTACATCTATCCCGATGAGGCGGCCGTCCCAAATGCGCCGGACGCACTCTTTCAGGGCGAGGATGTCCCGCCCGGCGAGAGCTTGGACTACACGATCTCCGGTCTCAAGACGGGGGAGTATCCGTTCATCTGTCAGATCCACCCCAGCATGACGGGCACGGTGACGGTCGAGTAGCGACGTGATCTTCGCCCACGGCGATCAGCCCCCGCCGCCCGCGCTTCCGGACGTGCTCGGCGTGTGGCCGCTGGAGCCGTTCGTGTGGGCGGCAGTAGCGCTCGCGGCGTGGTGGTACGTGCGGGCGGCGCGCCGGATTCGATCGTGGCCTCGATTTCGCCTCGTGGCATTTCTTGCGGGCGTCGGCACGGCTTTCATAGCCCTGGCGAGCCCGGTGGCGGTGTACGCCGACGCCCTTTTCTCGGTCCACATGACGCAGCATCTGTTGCTGACGTTGGTCGCGGCACCCCTGCTGCTCCTCGGCGCGCCGGGAAACCTCGCCCTTCGTTCTGCTTCCGTCGGGGCCCGACGGGGGCTCGTCCGGATCTTTCATTCGCGCCCGGCGCGCGTTCTCACGCATCCGGTCGTTGCGTGGTCGCTCTTCGCCGGCGCGATGTGGATCACCCACTTCACCGGCTTTTACGACCGCGCCCTCGAAAGCACCCCGGTGCACGCGCTCGAGCATGGGCTCTACCTCGGGGTCGCCCTGCTGTTCTGGATGCCGGTGATCGGCCTCGACCCGATCGGGATTCGCCTGTCGCACCCGGTTCGGCTCGGCTACGTGATCGTGGCCCTCCCGCAGCAGTCTTTTCTCGGGCTCGCGCTGTGGTCGGCGACGAACGTCCTCTATCCGCACTACGAGACGCTCGGGCGCGGCTGGGGTCCGTCGCCGCTCGACGATCAGCGCGCCGGCGCGCTCATCATGTGGATAGGGGGCGACCTGGTCTTCGTCGGTGCCCTCGTTGCCGTCGCGATCGCATGGATGCGCCACGACGAGCGGGAGGCGGCTCGGATCGACCGCCGCCTCGGCGCGCCTGTGACCTAAAGCGAGACGAACTGATCGATCGCGGCGGACGTGAACAGCAGTGCGAGGTAGTAGATCGAGAACTTGAACAAATCCCACGCCACCCTCGGTTCGGGGTGGCGATAAAGACGAATCGCGAGCCCGATGAATCCCGCATTCAGGATCACCGCGGCGCCGAGGTAGACGAGCCCCATGCGCGCAACCGAGAAGAACGCGAGGCAGAGCGCGAGCAAGAGGAACGAGTAGAGAAGGATGTGCTTGACGGTCTCCTCCCGGCCGTACACGACCGGCATCATCGGCACGCCGGCGGCGGCGTAGTCCTTCTCGTAACGAAGCGCGAGCGCCCAGAAGTGAGGCGGAGTCCAGTAGAAGATGATGCCGAACAGTGCGAGCGCGGGCAGCTCGACCGTTCCGGTGACCGCCGCCCACCCGACGAGCGCGGGGGCTGCTCCTGCGGCACCTCCGATGACGATGTTCTGCGGCGTCGACCGCTTGAGGCCGATCGTGTACACGAATA
>Ga0247719_1000157_pt1 | contig 47502 bp, 49 predicted proteins | sample 41E_DmetaG_FD_189046 | JGI IMG/M metagenome (GOLD analysis project Ga0247719, IMG submission 189046) | Soil microbial communities from hillslope of Landscape Evolution Observatory, University of Arizona, Oracle, AZ, United States - 4-1-E_D | ecosystem: Engineered > Artificial ecosystem >...
GTCCCCCGACACCGTCCCCGGCGCAGCGAACCCGTCGGTTGCGACGTTGAACTGGTTCGTCGGTGCCTCGCCCCTGGAGGGAGCGATGATCACGAACGCAGCCTGTCCTACGAGGACGGCGAGGAACGGTGCGTAGAGACGCAGCACAGATCGGCGCATGGCTTGGACGGACCCCCTGGTGCGAAGTTGGTGGCTGTGCTCCGCCCGGACGCGAGCGGCCTGACGGTGCGGTCGGTTACGGAACCCCTAGTTCGACATGTAAGTCCAGGACCCCTGCCCGGCGCCAAAGCGACTGCCCGAGTAGGTTCAACGGAGCATGCCGGGGGAGCCGCTCGTCGTTCTCGACCACGTCGACAAGTGGTTCGGCGAGTTGCACGTCCTGCGCGACGTCAGCTTGACCGTCCACCGCGGCGAGGTGGTCGTGGTGATCGGTCCCTCGGGATCCGGGAAGTCGACGCTCTGTCGCACCATCAACCGGCTCGAGCCGATCCAGAGCGGGACGATCACGGTCGACGGCCAGCCGCTGCCCGAGGAGGGCAAGGCCCTCGCACGCCTCCGGGCCGACGTCGGGATGGTCTTCCAGTCGTTCAACCTGTTCGCGCACAAGACCGTCCTGGACAACGTCACCCTCGGGCCGATCAAGGTCCGCGGCATGGGGAAGTCCGAGGCGCGCGACCGCGCCCACGAGCTCCTGGAGCGGGTCGGCATCAGGAACCAGGCCGGCAAGTACCCGGCCGAGCTGTCCGGCGGCCAGCAGCAACGGGCCGCCATCGCTCGGGCACTCGCCATGGACCCGAAGGTCATGCTCTTCGACGAGCCCACGTCGGCGCTCGATCCGGAGATGATCAAGGAGGTCCTCGACGTGATGCTCGAGCTCGCGAACGAGGGTACGACGATGCTCGTCGTCACCCACGAGATGGGCTTCGCCCGATCCGCGGCGCAGCGCGTCGCCTTCATGGACGAGGGGTCGATCGTCGAGCTCGCACCGCCCGAGACCTTCTTCTCCGCTCCCCGGACGGAGCGCGCTCGCGACTTCCTCTCGAAGATCCTGGCTCACTGACGAACACCGACAAAGGGGATATCAATGACCAGAAGACGCTGGTGGCTGGCAGCCGTGCTGCTCTCCCTCCTCGCCCTGCTCGCAGGCGCGTGCGGGAGTGATGACGACCCAGCGGTCGACAGCGGTGCCAACGATGACGCAGCAGGCGATACCGAGCCCGCCGTTCCGGAGTTCGAAGAAGGCACGACCATGGCGAAGCTTCAAGCCGCCGGGAAGATCACCGTCGGCACGAAGTTCGACCAGCCGCTGTTCGGCCTGAAGGACCCGGTGTCGGGCGATGTGCAGGGCTTCGACGTCGAGATCGCCAAGTTGATCGCGCAGCGGATCTTCGGCGGGTCGCTGGAAGACGCGGCCGACAAGATCGAGTTCGTCGAGACCGTCTCCGCCAACCGCGAGCCCTTCATCGAGGAGGGCAAGGTCGACATGGTCGTCGCGACCTACACCATCAACGACACCCGGAAGCAGCGGGTCGACTTCGCCGGTCCGTACTACATCGCCGGCCAGGACATCATGGTCAAGAAGGGCGACACGTCGATCAAGAGCGTCGAAGACCTGAACGGCAAGAAGGTCTGCTCGGTCGTCGGGTCGACGTCGATCAAGAACGTCCAGGCGAAGGCTCCGCAGGCCGACGTGTCGGTCAGCTTCGACAAGTACTCCCTCTGCGCCGAGGCGCTGAAGGACGGACGCGTCCAGGCGGTCACCACCGACAACATCATCCTGCTCGGCCTGATCAAGGACAGCCCGAACGACTTCCAGCTCGTCGGCGAGACCTTCACCGAGGAGCCGTACGGCATCGGCATCAAGAAGGGTGACGACGACTTCCGCGACTTCATCAACGAGGTCCTCGAGGAGATCTACGAGAGCGGCGAGTGGGAAGAGGCGTTCGACCGCACCGTCGGCGAAGCGGGTGAGGAAGCGCCCGAGCCGCCGAAGGTCGACCGCTACACCTCGGGTGGAGCTGCCGGCGGGACCGGCGCGTCCACGACGACCGCCGGCGGTGGCTCCGGCGGGACGACGACGACCATGGCGCCTACGACCAGCACCGCGAAGCCCTAGGCACCTCCGCTGGACGTCGTCCTCGACAACCTCGACCTGTACTGGCGGGGTTATCGCTTCACGGTGGGGCTCACCCTGCTGGCGTTCGCGCTGGCGTTCCTCGTCGGAACGCTGGTCGCGGCGTTCAGGGTGAGCCCCGTGCCGCCGTTGCGGGTGGCAGGCGCGGTGTGGGTCGAGTGCGTTCGCAACACACCGCTCGCCGTGCAGATGGTGCTCTTCTACTTCGGCTTCACGAAGCTGGGGATCCGCTACTCCGCGTTCGTGTCGGCCGTGATCGTGCTCGGCGTGTACACGTCGCCGTTCCTGGCCGAGACGATCCGAGCCGGCATCAACACCGTGTCACGCGGGCAGGCGGAGGCGGCTCGCGCCATCGGACTGACCTTCCCGCAGACGCTGCGGATCGTCGTGCTGCCCCAGGCCTTCCGGTCGGTCGTCGGGCCGATCGGCAACATCTTCATCGCGTTGATCAAGAACAGTTCCGTCGCTGGGGGCGTGATCGCCGTCGGCGAACTGATGCGCCAGGCGATCCTGCTGCAGAACGAGACGGCGCAGTCCGTGTCGGTCTTCTTCGGGATCGCCGTCGCCTACCTCACGCTGACGATCCCCGCCGGGCTCCTGTTCGGCGCGCTCGAACGTCGTGTAGCGGTGAGGCGGTGAGGCGCCGATGACGGCGGTCCTCGCCGACGAGCTCGGTCCGCGTGCCCGCCGCCGCGTGCTCATCGCTTCGATCGTCTCGGGCCTCGTTCTCCTCGCGGTCGTCGTCGGCGCCCTCTCGCGCCTGCGCGACCAGGGTCAGCTCGAAGCCGACCTGTGGGAGCCGTTCACGAAGTGGCCCGAGTTCCGCTTCCTTCTCCTCGGACTCAAGGAGAACGTCCGTATCGCCCTCGTCGCCATGGGGCTCTCGATGGCCATCGGCATGGTGCTCGCGCTCGGTCGGCTGGCGCAGACGGCGCCGGTTCGGTGGGCGTTCACGGCGTGGGTCGAGTTCTTCCGAGGACTGCCCGTCCTCCTGCTCATCTTCTTCTCGTTCCTGATGCTGCCCCGCTACGGCCTCGACTGGCCGGCGTTCTGGTACGTCGTGCTGGGCCTGACGCTCTACAACAGCGCGGTGCTTGGCGAGATCTTCCGGGCCGGCATCCTCTCGCTCGAACGCGGGCAGATGGAGGCATCGCTCGCGATCGGCCTGACCTACTGGAAGGCGATGCGGCTCGTCGTCGTCCCGCAGGCGCTCCGCCGCATGATCCCAGCGATCGTCAGCCAGCTGGTGACGCTGCTCAAGGACACGTCGCTCGCGTTCATCATCGCCTACCCCGAGCTGCTGCGGCACGCCAACATCCTCGGCACCGCACGGAAGAACATCCTGCAGTCGCTGTTCGTCGCCGCGTTGCTCTTCCTGGTCGTGAACCTCGTGCTGAGCCGCATCGCCCGACGGCTCGAGGTGCGCCAGCGCCGGCGCTACTCGGCCGGCGCGATCGCGGTCAGCGGCGTGGAAGACCTGGCTGCCAACGCCGCCGAAGCGGAGTCGAAGGTCTAGGACCCGGAGACGGCGAAGGCCTTCTTCAAGGTCTCCGCGATCTCCGTCATGCATTCCTTCGCCGCGGGCAGCACGCCCCACATCTGCACGAACACGTGCGGCATCGTCTCGTAGTTGTGCAGCGTGACGGGCGTGCCCGCTTCCTCGAGCGCCGCGGCGTACGCCTTGCCTTCGTCGCGCAGCGGGTCGTACTGGCCGGTGATGACCAGCGCGGGCGCCAGGCGTGACAGGTCTTCGGCGACGATCGGCGAGGCCCGCCAGTCGAGCGGATCGGCCGCGTACTGCGCCTTGAACCAGACCATCGTCTCCTTGGTGAGGAACGGTCCGGCTTCGTTCTCGTCGTACGACGCGTATCCCTCGCGTTGATCGACCGACGGGTAGATGAGGATCTGGGCCGCGAGCGGCGTACCCGTGTCGCGGGCGTGGATCGCCGCCACCGCAGCGAGGTTGCCTCCCGCGCTGTCACCGGCGACCGCGAGCTTCGACGGGTCGCCGTTCAGCTCCGCGGCGTTGGCGAACACCCAGTCGAAAGCGGCGAGGCTGTCGTCGACGGCAGCGGGGAAGGGGTGCTCGGGCGCGAGGCGGTACTCGACGCTGACAACTACGGCGCCGGCCTCTGCGGCCATCCGGCGGGTGACGGGATCGTGGCTGTCGATCGAGCCGATCGTCCAACCGCCGCCGTGGAAGTAGACGACGACCGGGAACGGGCCCGAGCCCTCCGGCGTGTAGACGCGGACGGGAACGTCTCCCGCCGGACCGGGGATGGTGCGGTCGACGACCGAGGCGAGGGGCGGATCCTCACCACCTGCGGCGCGCAGCATCAGGTAGCCGTCGCGGCTCTGCTGCAGGCGCACCGCGTTGTCAGCGGGAGGTTCCGCGGCGGGCGGAGTGCCGTCGACGATGGCCTGGATGATCGGGTCGAGCGCCATGGGCGGCGACCCTAACTACGGGCGATCTTCGCCGTCATCTTCGGGCACCTCGAGGTACCAGCCGTCGAGGCAGTCTTCGCAGCGGTACATGAGCACGTCCCCCGGTTGTGGCTCCGGGTACTCGTCGTCGAAGCGTGTGAGGAGGTGCGCGCGTCCGCCGCAGTCGATGCAGGTGATGACGCGGTCGGGCTCGGGCACTCTGCGAAGGTAGGCGGGGAGGGTGGAGTGGGAGGAACATGAGGGTCGTCGGCGGTTCCGCCAGGGGTAGGCGGCTGATCGCGCCGAAGGGCGACGCCACCCGGCCGACGTCCGACTTCGTGCGGGAAGCGATCTTCAACACGCTGCAGTCGATCGTCGAGTGGGAGGGCCTCGACGCCGCCGACCTCTTCGCAGGAACGGGCGCGCTCGGCATCGAGGCCCTGTCGAGGGGAGCGGCGTCGTGCCTGTTCGTCGACAGCGACCGCCGGGCTGCCGACGCGGTGCGGACGAACCTCGCCTCCACGGGTCTCGCCGATCGGGGGAGCGTCATCGTGCGCGACGTCGCCTCGTGGGTGGCGTCTGCTCCGGCGCTCCACGTGGTGTTCGCGGATCCCCCATACGCCTTCGACGATTGGGGAGCCATCGGGTCGGTGCGGGCCCAACTCGTCGTCGCGGAGAGCGATCGCGAGGTCGCTCTCGGGCCACGATGGATGATTCTCAAGTCGAAGCGGTACGGGAGTACCGTGGTCACGCTCTTCGAGCCCCAGGAGTGAACGCCTTGACGACTGCCCTCTGCCCGGGCTCGTTCGACCCCCCGCACAACGGACACATCGAGGTCTTCGAGGCCGCGGCGCGGCTGTTCGACCGGTTGGTCGTCAGCCCGATACGCAACCCCGGCAAGGGCGAGCCGATGTTCTCCGTCGAGGAGCGCATCGGCATGATCACCGAGGCGCTGGCCCACCTCGACAACGTCGAGGTGGTGTCGATGACGAAGCTCACCGTCGACGTCGCCCACGAGGTCGGCGCCGATTACCTCGTCAAGGGACTGCGGGTGGCGGGTGACTTCGAGTACGAGCTGCAGATGGCCCACATGAACAAGAAGATCTCCGGCCTCGAGACGGTCTTCCTCCCGTGCTCGACCCAGAGCTCGTTCATCGCGTCGTCGCTCGTTCGGGAGATCTCGCGATACGGCGGCGCCGGTCGCGTGAAGGGCATGGTCCCCGACGCGGTCTTCGACCGCCTCGCCGAGCGGTTCCCGGAACGGTAAGGAGCGCGAGGTGAGCCTCCCCGTCGGCACCAACCCCGAGGATGTCGACGCCGAGACGCTGGTTCGGCGCGTCATCGAGATCGTCAGCAACGCGAAGTCGGTCCCGCTGTCGGCGTCGGTGATGGTGGCGAAGGACGAGATCCTCGAGCTCCTCGAAGACGCGCTCGAGAAGTTCCCCGACGAGCTCCGCCAGGCCCGCTGGATGCTGAAGGAGCGCGACGAGTTCCTCGCCAAGGTCGCTCGCGAGGGCGACGAGATCCTCGAGGCCGCACGTGTGCGTGCGGAACGGATGGTCGAACGCCAGGAGATCGTCCGCGAGGCCCGGACGACAGCATCGCGCCTCGTCGAGGAGGCGCGCGACGAGGCGCGCCGCCTGCGCTTGGAGGCCGAGGACTACTGCGACCAGAAGCTTGCGTCGTTCGAGATCGTCCTCGAGCGCACGCTGAAGACGGCACGGGCCGGGCGGGAGAAGCTGCGCTCGGTCGCTGCCCCGGCCGATCGGCCCGACGTCAGCCTTGGCGACGACGAGGCCTCGACCGAAGCCTTCTTCGACCAAGACGTCGAGTAGCGCCGCACCACAAAACGGCGGGGTTGTGCCGTTCGTCCGCGACAATGGACGGTCCCCATGCGAGCAAGCCCCTTCCACGTGCACGTCGGTCGTGTCCTCAAGTCGCGTGATCCGCGGCGTGAGCGCGTCAGCGCGCCCATCGACGACCTGTTCGTCTCCGGAAGCGAGGTGCCCGCCGGAGCAGAGGTCGAGGTCGACGTCGTGCTCGAGCCGGTCGGCGCGACCGTCGAGGCGATCGGAACGGTCTCCGCGCCGTGGACCGGCCAGTGCCGGCGATGCCTCCAGCCCGCCAGAGGTGTGCTCACCGCGGACGTGCACGAGGTGTTCGAAGCCGACTTCGTCGAGGGGGAGTCGTACCCGCTCGCGCACGAGCAGATCGACCTCGAGCCGCTGGCGCGCGAAGCTGTAGTGCTCGAATTGCCGCCGGCGCCCCTCTGCAAGGAGGATTGCCGGGGGCTCTGCGCCCAGTGCGGGACCGACCTGAACGAAGGGTCGTGCTCCTGCGAGGCGCCCGTCGACCCCCGGTGGGCGGCGCTCGACGAGCTCCGTACCGAAGACTGAACCGCCCACCGACGAGGACCAAGGAAAACCCGATGGCTGTCCCCAAGAAGAAGACGTCCAAGGCCAAGAGCCGCTCGCGGAAGGCGTCCGCCTGGCGCCTCGACGCGCCGCCCCGCTCGGTCTGCCCCCAGTGCGGTCAGGCGAAGATGCCGCACGTCGTCTGCCCGAACTGCGGGTGGTACGGCGGCCGCCAGGCCATCGAGGTCGATTAGGAACATGCTCGTGCCCATGCGGCGTCGGGAGCGCCAGCGAGCAGCCGCAACAGCCGAGTGAGCGAAGCGAGCGAGACAATCGTCATCGCGATCGACGCGGTGGGTGGTGACAACGCACCGGGCGCCATCGTCGCCGGAGCGCAGCAGGCGGCGGCCGAGCTCGGCGTGCCGATCGTCCTCGTGGGCCCGCCCGATCAGGTGGGCGACACCGGCGGCCTCGAGCTGATCGCGTGCACCGAGGTCATCGACATGAAGGAGGAGGGCGCGCGCGCCGTCCGCCGGAAGAAGGACTCGAGCCTGGTGCGGTGCGCCGAGCTGGTCCGCGACGGCCAAGCCTCGGCGATGCTCAGCGCCGGCAACACCGGCGCCACCGTCGCGTCGGCGCTGCTCCGGATGGGGCGAGCCAAGGGCGTCAACCGTCCTGCGATCGCCACGCCGATCCCCGTGCCCGGAACGACACCGACGGTGCTGCTCGACGCCGGCGCCAACGCCGAGGTGCAGCCCGCGTGGCTCGTGCAGTTCGCGCAGATGGGAACGGCATACGCGCGGGCCCGGTACGGCCTCGACACGCCGCGTGTGGGACTTCTCAACATCGGTGAAGAGGAGAGCAAGGGCAACGACCTGGCCAAGGAGGCCCACGGGCTCCTGCGGGACGCGCCCGGGATCAACTTCATCGGCAACGTCGAAGGGCGCGACCTGATGAGCGACGACGTCGACGTTGTCGTCACCGACGGCTTTACGGGCAACGTCGCGCTGAAGACCCTCGAAGGCGGGATGAAGTTCCTGCGCGACGCGGTCTTCACGGCGCTGGTGTCGACGGAGGAGGCGATCAAGGCGTCCGAGGTCGTGCTGCCACTCCTCCTGCCGCTCGCCGAGGAGCTCGACCCGGACACCCACGGAGGCGCCATGGCGCTGGGCCTCAACGGCGTCTGCATCATCGGGCACGGATCGTCGTCGGCCAAGGCGATCGTCAACGCGGTGAAGGTGGCACGCGACATGGTGGAAGGCGACCTCGTGGCCAAGGTCGCCAGGGCCGTCGCCGCAGGAGCGGGCGAACCGGCGGACTCACCGGCCGGCTGAGCGGCGCCTGTAGCATCCCGGGCCGTGCCGGCTGAGACACATGTCGAACGAGGACCCATGGACCGCCAGCAGGTGTTCGAGCTCATCCGTGACCGCCTCGCGGACATCCTCGAGATCGATCCGTCGGGCATCAGCGAGGGGTCGTCGTTCTCTGACGACCTCGACGCCGATTCGCTCGCGTTGATCGAGCTCGTGGAGGCCCTCGAGGAGGAGCTCGGCGAGCGCACCGTCGGCTTCCGCATCGACGACGAAGATCTCGAAGATCTGAAGACGGTGCGTGACGCCGTCGACTACGTCGTGGCCAAGCTCGAGGCGTCGTGAACGCCACGAGCGAGGCCTGACCCGAGCCGACCGGGGGGTGGGCACGACGGCTCGGCCCGATCCGCCGGGGCTCCCGCCCGACGAGCTCGAAGCGCGTCTGACGCGCCCGTTCGGTGATCCCGACCTGCTGCTGCGCGCCCTCGCGCACCGCTCCTGGTGCGCCGAGACCGAGGGCGCGCAGTCGAACGAACGGCTCGAGTTCCTCGGCGACGCGGTGCTCGGGCTCGTCGTCACCGACCACCTGTACCGCACGTACCCCGACCTGCCCGAGGGCGAGCTGGCGAAGGTGCGCGCCTCGCTCGTCAACTCCGAGGCGCTGGCCGAGGTCGCATCGACGCTCGACCTCGGGAACGCCCTGCTGCTCGGCAAGGGAGAGGCCGCGTCCGGCGGACGCGAGAAGCCGTCGATCCTCGCCGACGCGATGGAGGCGGTCATCGGTGCGGTCTACATCGACGGTGGATGGGACGCCGCGGTCGAGCTCATCATGCGGCTCCTCGCCGACCGGATCGAGGAGGCCGCCGCCGGCCCCGGCGGGCAGGACTTCAAGACGCGCCTGCAGGAGCTCGCGGCGCGTCGGTTCGACCAGCTGCCGCGCTACGACGTGATCGACGAGGGCCCCGACCACGCGAAGCGCTTCTTCGCAACCGTGTTCCTCGACGGCAGCGAACGGGGCCGGGGCGAAGGGCGGTCGAAGAAGCAGGCCGAGCAGGCCGCAGCGAAGGCCGCCTGGAAGGACCTCCAGCGCGAGGTCGTCGAGGAGCTGGCGGGCGCCGCACCGGATCACGAGTAGGCGCGGTGCCGGAGCTCCCGGAGGTCGAGACCGTCCGCCGTGACCTGGCGGCCGTGGTCCCCGGGCGGCGCATCGCCGCGATCGAGGTCACCGGTGCGAGGTCGGTCCGCCGCCACGATTCCGACGAGTTCGTGGCGCGACTGCGGGGCCGGTCGATCGGCGGTGTCCGTCGCCTCGGGAAGTACCTGCTCGTCGAGCTCGACGACGACGAGCTGCTGGTGATCCATCTGCGGATGAGCGGCCAGCTGTTGCTCACCGACGGCGCGACGGACCGCGTCAAGCACACCCACGTCGTGGTCCGCTTCGACGGCCACGCCGACGAGCTGCGCTTCGTCGACCCGCGCACGTTCGGGGAGTGGTTCCTCACGACGCACGGCGGAGCGGGGTTGTCGCACATCGGACCGGACGCCCTCGACGGGGTTGCCTCTGCAGGCCAGCTCGGCTCGATCGTCACGAGCCGGAAGCGCAAGCTCAAGGACCTGCTGATGGATCAAACGGTGATCGCGGGCATCGGGAACATCTACTCCGACGAGATCCTCTTCACCGCGGGCCTTCGGTACGACCGACTCTCGAACACGCTTGCCGACGGCGAGGTGGCGAGGTTGTTCACCGCCACCCGCGACGTGCTCACGGAGGCGATCGAGCACCGCGGATCCTCGCTGGCCGACGAGCAGTACCGCGACCTCTACGGCAACGTCGGCAGCTACGCGACTCGGCACCGGGTGTTCGCTCGGGAGGCTCAGCCGTGCCGCACCTGCGCGTCGCCGATCGTTCGGATCAGATACGGCGGGCGCTCCCACTTCTTCTGCGAGGTGTGCCAAGCATGACCGCAACGTCGTCCTTCTTCCTGGGGCTCGCGGCGGCGTTCGCTGTCGCGAACTGGTGGGCGGTATGGCAGCGGCGGAAGCCGCTCGAGTACGTGGCCAAGCCGGCGACGCTCGTCGCGCTCACCATCGTCGCCGTCACCCTCGTCGCCGAGGACGACACCCGGCGCCGCTGGTTCGTGGTCGCGCTGGTGCTCTCGCTGGCCGGCGACGTCCTCCTCATGCTCCCAAGAGAGAAGCTGTTCGTCGCTGGGCTTGGGTCGTTCCTACTAGGGCACATCGCGTACATCGCCGGGTTCGGGGTCGCGGACGTGTGGCCGTGGATCGCAGGCGTCGCCCTGGTCTCGGCGGTGATCGGGACTCCGGTCGTGCGGAAGGTCGAGCGCACGCTGCTCGCGCCGGTCGTCGCCTACATGGTCGTGATCTCGGTGATGCTCGCGGCTGCGATCGGGAGCAGCGACCAGGTCGCCGCCGCCGGTGCCGTCGCGTTCTACGCGTCCGACTCGCTCATCGCCTACAACCGCTTCGTCTTCGCAGAGCCGAAGCGGTCGGTGGCCGTGGCGATCATGGTGCTCTACCACCTGGGGCAGACGGGCCTCGTGCTGTCACTGCTCGCCTAGCACCCGCTCCAGCAGCTCGTCACGGGTCTGGATGTGGCGCGCGCGGAACGGCGAGTCGGCCTGCAGTCCTGCAAGACCGAGGTGGAGCACCTGCACGAGCAGCGCCGACCGCCAGAACCACGCCTCGTCACGCGGCTCCACCGCCAGCTCGACCCGTTGGCGCGCACCAGCCACGTCGACGAGCGTCAGCCACAGGAACGCGAGGTCCCACGGTCGGGGGTAGATCGCGAACCACTCCCAGTCGATCAACACGTGCACGCCGTCGTCGTGGCGGCGCATCACGTTCCGCGCGGTGATGTCTCCGTGGCCGAGCACGAGCGCCGGCGGATCGCCTTCGCAGACGGCACGCACCGCTGCTGCGTCGTCGGGCAGGAGCGCGCCGAGCTCGACGGCGCGTCGAATCCGGCGTCGGAGGTCGAAGCGGCGGACGAACCTGCTCCGAGCGGGGCGGTACGTCGGCATGCGCACGGCGAGGTCGACCAGCGCGTCGATGCTCGCGTCATCGAGCTCGAGCGGGAACTTCGGGCCGACCGTCTCACCCTGCACCGCCTCGTACACCAGCACCCGCCGGCGACGATCTGCCCGAACGAGGCGCGGCGTGGGAACGGGAGGCGGGTGGCGGCGGAGCAGTTCGCCGACCCGACGCTCGTAGGGGTAGCGGTGGCCGCCGAAGCCGTTGCGGAGACTGTCGAAGCGCTTCTCTACGAACGCGCCATCAGCCGAAGTCGTGACCCAGCACCGCGACCCCCGGATCGGCTCCACAGCGAGGCGACGGTAGCGGCGGCGGCCACCACTGCGGCGCCCGCTGCGGCGGCACCGACGCTAAGGAGCTGACGAGTCCGCCGGATGCCGCGGATGTCGTCGGGCCGCGACGGCAGCACCGGATCGTCGGACGGCGGTGTCCGCGCGAGGTCCATCGGCTCGCGCTCCTCCCAACGCGGGGGCCACGCCTCGCGATCGGCGCGGAACGTGGCGGCCCGGCGCGCGTCGGGCGATTCGGCGTCGTCGTCGGCATCGGCGAACCACCACTCGGCTGTGACCGCGCCGGGCGCGATTTCCACCACGACGAACCCGCGCTCCGTCAGGTCGCACCAGCGGACGTGGTCGAGCTGCTGCACCGCTCGGTGGATCGCGCGGCGAGCGAAGGGCCACCGGCTTCTGGCGAACGGAGCCGATGACGTCGACGGGCAGGTGGCCTCGACCGCGACGGGCTTGCCGCCGGTCTCGTCGATCGGTCCTTCGAAGGCCCACGAGGCGTGGACGTCTCCGGAGAGGAGCAGCGTGCGGCCGCCAGCCGCCGCCCGCTCGCGAACGCGCTCGACGAGGTGGTCTCGCTCGGCGGGGTAGCCGTCCCACTGGTCGTCGTGCATGACGACGCCGTCGAGCGCGGCGTAGCCGTTCGGCAGCGCGCTGTTCACGCGGTCGATGGCCGGCATTCGAAGCACGATGGGGTTCACGACGACCGACGACACGACGACCGACCACGGCCTTTCGACGTCGCCCAGCCGTTCGTCGAGCCACGACCGCTGCGCGGCGCCGAGCATCGACCGAGCGGGGTCGTGCAGGTCGGTGGTCCCGTCGTCGCCGGCGTGCTGGTCACGCCCTGCGACGCGCGTGTCGAGGAGCACGAGCTCGCCGGCTCGACCGATGGGAACGGTCCGCCACGTCACGAGCGGGTCGTCGAACCGGCCTGGGAGCCATTCGGACCGAGCCTGTGCCGCCGCCGCGACGCGCTCGCGCCAGGACCCGTGCTCTTCCGGATCGTGCGCCTTGGCTCCATCGCGCCACGCGTTGTCGGCCAGGTCGTGGTCGTCCCACACGGTGACCATCGGGTGGCGGAGGTGGAGCGATTGCGCGTCCGCATCCTCGCGGACCTGCGCGATCCGATGGCGGTAGTCGTCGAGGGTGACGGCGGTGTGGGGCGGGCGGTGGTCGCGCGGTCCCTGGGCGCCGTCGTCTTCGTAGATGTAGTCACCGAGATGGACGACGAGGTCGACGTCGATCTCCGCCAGCGCTCGGTAGACCGTCAGCGGCGCGTACGAGTAGCGGCCGCAGCACACGAGACCCAGCCGGACGGGCGAGTCGTCCGCCGGCATCGTGCGGGTTCGGCCGAGCGGGGACGACTCGTCGCCACTCGTGAACCGGTACCAGTACGTGGTCGCCGGATCGAGTCCGTCGACATCGACCCGGACCGTGCCGTCGCAGTTGTCGTCGGTCGCCGCCTCGCCGCTCGCCACGACGTCGGTGAGTGCGGCGTCGCGGGCCGCCGTCCACCTCGTCGACGAGGCGCCGGTGAGGCGCGTCCACAGGATCACCGACGTGCTCGTCGGCTCGAACGACGCGGCGGCATGCCGGAAGACGGAACCCACGGCGACGGTGTGCCCCCGGTGCACGCCCCTCATGCACGGTGGGTCGAGAAGTCCTCATTTCGGACATCAGCCACACCAGCAACACGTCGGCGCGATGCAAATCCCATCGCTGTAATCTCGACCGCAGTGTTCCTCAAGACCCTGACCTTGAAGGGCTTCAAGAGCTTCGCCGATGCGACGACGCTCGAGTTCGAGCCCGGGATCACCGTCGTCGTCGGCCCCAACGGGAGCGGCAAGTCGAACGTGGTCGACGCCGTCGCCTGGGTGCTCGGCGCGCAGGGTCCGCGGACGATGCGCGGCTCGAAGATGGAAGACGTCATCTTCGCGGGGTCGTCGAACCGTTCCGCCCTCGGCCGGGCCGAGGTGAGCCTCACGATCGACAACAACGACGGCGTCCTCGACATCGGCTTCACCGAGGTCACGATCACCCGCACGCTGTTCCGCAGCGGCGACAGCGAGTATTCGATCAACGGGGTGCCGTGCCGTCTGCTCGACATCCAGGAGCTGCTGAGCGACTCCGGTGTCGGCCGCCAGCAGCACGTCATCGTGAGCCAGGGTCAGATCGACGCCGTCCTCAACGCGCGCCCCGAAGATCGTCGATCGATCATCGAAGAGGCCGCCGGCGTCCTCAAGTACCGCAAGCGGCGGGAGAAGGCGCAGCGCCGTCTCGAGGCCACGGAGGCGAACTTCCTCCGGCTGCAAGACCTGCTCCGAGAGGTCCGCCGTCAGCTGCGCCCGCTCGAGCGCCAGGCCGACGCCGCGCGTCGCCACGGCGACCTGGTCGCCGAGCTCGGCGCGCTCCGGCTGCACGTGATCGGCCGCGAGCTCACCGCGCTGCGGGGGCGGACGGAGGCCAACGCACGAGCGAAGGCCGACCTGCAGCGGGTCGAGCACGAGGTGCGCCAGCAGCTCGCGCGCCTCGACACCGAGGTGATGGCGGCCGAGGCGTCGCTGTCGGCCGCCGGCGGCTCCGACCTCTCCGACGTCCTCATGCGCTACGAGAGCCTGCGCGAGCGCGCCCGCGGCCTGGGCGCCGTCCTCGCCGAGCGTCGTCGAGGCATCGAGCGCGATCGGGCGTCGTTCGTCGACCAGGCGGTCATCGCGTCGCTCGAGGCCGATGCGGCGCGTCTGCGGGCCGAGCTCGACGAGGTCGAGACCGCGGCGGAGCGGCTCATGCCGGAGGCGGAGGAGGTCTCGCGTGGCGAGGCCGCGCTCGCCGAGGAGCGCGCCGCGTTCAAGGAGCAGTGGGGCGACGGCGTGCCCGCGGTGCCTGCGAGCGACGCGGCCGAGGTGCGCGGAGAGCTCGCGGCGCTGAAGCGTTCGGCCGAGCGCGCGGGGGGCGAGCTCGAGCGCCTCGAGACTCGCCTGGCCGGGCTGGAGGACAAGAAGGCCCGTCTGGTCGCCGAGGCCGATCGCCTGCGCGACGAGCTCGGTGCTGCCGAGCAGGCGGTCGACGGTCTCGCCGGGGCGGTCACCACCGCGGAAGACCGCCGTCGCGTCGCCGACGTGCGGGTGGCCGAGGCGGAAGAGGCGCGGCGAGTCGCGGAGGCCGAGTTCCACAGCTGGACCGCCAGGTCCGAGACGCTCGCGCTCGCCCTCGACGAGGCGCGCGCCCGCGCAGGCGCCGAACGCCTCGCGGGCGTCGACGGCGTCGTCGGGACGCTCCTCGATCTCGTCGACGTCGACGAGGGCTGGGAAGCCGCGTTCGAGGCCGCAGCCGGTGAGGCCATCGCTGCCGTCGTCGTCGACGGCGTCGACGCCGGCCGGCGTGCCCTCGCGCACCTGCACGACGGCGACGCCGCCGCCGCGGTGCTCGCGCTGGGCGCTCCGCAGTCACCGGCGTCGCTGCCGTTCGAGGCCATGGCGGCGGGGGAGCGCGTCCGCGATCACGTTCGTTCGTCGAACCGGGACGTCGAGGCGCTGCTCGACGTGCTCCTGTCGGCCGCAGTGGTCGTCGATGGCACCTGGGAGCAGGCCCTCGATCTCGCGCTCGCGCAGCCTGCGCTCGTCGTGGTCACTCGAGACGGTGATCGTTTCGCGAGCGGCGGATGGCGCACCGGAGCGGCCGGCAGCGGGGCGACCGGCGCCGCGCTCGACGAGGCACGCGAGCGGGTCGACGAGGCAGCAGCGGTGATGGCCCGCGTCACGGAGGCCTTCGAGCAGGCGCGCACCGAAGCCACGGCGGCCCGTACGGCCGAGCAGCAGGCGCTCCAGGCGCGCGACGACAACGGCCGCCGGCAGGCCGCGTCGGGTGAGGCGTTGCGTCGGGTCGAGAGCGACCTCGGCGACACCGGCAACGAGGCCGACGCCGTGCGTGCGCACCTGGCCGAGCTCGAGGAGCGCATCGCGCGTGAGCGGGCGCGCATCGACGAGCTCGAGCAGGTGCTTCCGGCCCTCGAGGCCGAGGAGTCCGCAGGCGCCGAGCGGGTCGCCACGATGCAGCAGGCGAGGGCGCGCATCGACGAGCGGGCGTCGGCCATCGCTGCTCTGCGCACCGACCTCGAGGTCCGGGCCGCCGGTCTCGAGGAGCGCCGCACCTTCCTCACCCGCAGGCTCGACGAGGTCGAGGAGCGCCTCCGTCGCAACGTCGAGAAGCGCGAGGAAGCCGAACGGGGCCGCACGCTGCTCGAAGCTCGCGCCAAGGCCACGGCGCGACTCGCGGCCGTCGTCGACGACCGTCTCGTCGTCGTCGAGGAACACCTCGGCGGCTTGCGTGAAGAGCGCCGGCGCCAGTCGGAGCACGTTCGCCACCTGACCGAGCACCTCGACGGGCTTCGTCGCAGCAGACAGCAGGCCGAGCGTCAGCTGATGGAGGCGAGGGAGCGGCTGCAGCGCACGGAGCTCGAAGAGGCCGAGCTGCGGGTGCGGATGGAGCAGGCGGTCGAAGCCGTCCGCCGCGACTTCGACTGCGAGCCGGCGCGGGCCGAGGCCGCGCCGTGCCCGGAGCTCCCCGCCGGCACGAGTCCCCAGGCGAGGGTGCGCGAGCTCGAGCGCGAGTTGCGCCTCATGGGGCCGATCAACCCGCTCGCGCTGGAGGAGTTCACCCAGCTCCAGGAACGCCACACGTTCCTCGAAGGCCAGCTCGAAGACGTCAAGACGACCCGGCGCGACCTCTTCAAGGTGATCAAGGCGATCGACGCCGAGATCGTCGAGGTCTTCGCCGCGGCCTACGCCGACGTGAGCGAGAACTTCACCCAGCTGTTCGGCGCCCTGTTCCCTGGTGGCAGCGGCCGCCTGAAGCTCACCGATCCCGACAACCTGCTCGAGACGGGCATCGAGGTCGAGGCGCGGCCCTCCGGGAAGAACGTCCGCCAGCTGTCGCTGCTGTCCGGCGGCGAGCGCTCGCTCACCGCGCTGGCGTTCCTGTTCGCGGTGTTCCGGAGCCGGCCTTCGCCCTTCTACCTGATGGACGAGGTCGAGGCCGCGCTCGACGACGTGAACCTCCATCGGTTCCTCGACCTCATCGACGAGTTCCGTCGGGAGGCGCAGTTGGTGATCGTCAGCCACCAGAAGCGCACCATGGAAGCGGCCGACTGCCTGTACGGCGTGACGATGCAGCCGGGCGGTTCGTCGAAGGTGGTCAGCCAGAAGGTCGCTGCAGGCGCCTAGCGACGCCGTACACTCCGCCCGATGAGGCGGATGGCGGGAGTGATGACGGCTGCGGCGCTGGTCGTCGCGGCGGCGGTGTCGACAGCGCAGCCGGCGACGGGTGCGCACTGGCCCGCGTTCGGCGGTGATCCTGGCCGTTCGGGGTTCCAGCCGGTCGACCAGGGCGGGGTGCCCGCGCGGCTGGAGTGGAAGCGAATCGGCGTCGCCGATCAGGACGTGCGGACGTCGGTGCTCACGTCGGCCGGGGCGCTTGCGGACCAGCGGGTGATCTACGGCACCGACGACGGCCGCGTCCACCTGCGCAAGCTCCTCGGCGGCGGGCTCGTCAACACGAGGCTCGGCGCGATCGACGTCAGCGCATCCGCCGAGCCGTTCGGCAGCGGCGCGGCGTCGGTGTCGCCCGTCGAGACATCGACGCCCAGCGGCCTCGGACAGGTCTTCGCCGTCCACAACGAGCTCTACGAAGGCGGCGTGGTCGGCCTGCAGCTCGCCCAGATCGACGAGGCCTCCGGTGAGCGCGCTCGGGACGACATCAACATCCCCGACGCGCTCGGCTACGTCATCGAGAGCTCGCCGATCCTCACACCCGCCGACGGCTCCGATACGCGGCATCTCTTCTTCGTCGCCCGTCAGGTGTCCGGAGGCTCGAACGAGCGCCTCTGGAAGCTGACGATCGCCAACGCCTCGTCGCGCTCGGGCTCGGTAGTCGCTACCGCCACGTCGAGCGACCTGAACGCCTACACCCTCGCAAGCCCGACGCTCGTCTGGCTCAACGACGCGGCGGGCACTCCGACGATGTACGTCGCGGTCGCGACCACGAGCGGCCTCGTGACGCTTCGAGCGAGCGACCTCGCCGCCGGGCCTGCTGCCCCGGCTCTGGGGCAGAACGTCCGCACGCCGTCGACGCCGGTGACCGCGAGCGGCAACGCGCCGGGCGCCCCCGGATCCGGGCTCTCGGTCACGCCCGCGATCTACACGGCGAGCGCCGTGTCCGGGAGCGGCAACACCCGGGTCCACAAGCTCACCCAGGACGGCAACTCGCAGATTCTCACGGTCACCACGAGCGGTGAGCTCGCGGGCGTCGGTGCGTCGGCGTTGATCACCGACCAGGTCGCGTCTTCGGGCGCCGCGGCCGCCGGGCACGTCTACATCGGCACGAGCACCGCGCTCCACGCGCTGTCGACCACCGACCTCGCAGTCACTGCGACGTTCCAGGGTTCGTTCCGCAACACGGTGCCTGCCGCGACCGGGTCGATCGTCGCCGCGGTGCGTGACGACGGGCGCCAGTTCTTGCTCGACGCCCCTGCGCTCACGCAGGTGGAGAGCGAGCTGTTCAGTGAGGACCCGGACAACGCCGGTTCGCAGAAGGCGTTCGGCCAGCCGTCGATCTCCCGCCGCTTCCTGCAGTTCACGAGCGACAAGGGCATCTTCGTCTACAGCCTCCGTCGTGCGACTCCGCCGACGGGGTACTGGCTGGTCGCGGCCGACGGCGGCATCTTCTCCTACGGCGACGCCGGCTTCTACGGGTCGACGGGTGCGATGACCCTCAACAAGCCGATCGTGGGGATGGCGGTCACGCCGACCAAGGAGGGCTACTGGCTCGTCGCGAGCGACGGCGGGATCTTCGCCTTCGGCGACGCGGAGTTCCACGGCTCCACCGGAGCGATGACGCTGAACAAGCCGATCGTCGGGATGGCGCCGCACCCCAGCGGCCACGGCTACTGGCTGGTCGCGAGTGACGGCGGCGTGTTCACCTTCGGCGACGACGCCCAGTTCCACGGCTCCACCGGCGCGATCGTGCTCAACCGCCCGATCGTCGGCATGGTCCCGACACTGAGCGGCCGCGGCTACTGGCTGGTGGCGAGCGACGGCGGCATCTTCGCCTTCGGTGACGCGCAGTTCCTGGGATCCACCGGGGGCATGACGCTGAACAAGCCGATCGTCGGGATGGCGGCCGAGCCGAACGGGCGCGGGTACTGGCTGGTGGCGAGCGACGGCGGCGTGTTCGCCTTCGGCCGGGCCGGGTTCTTCGGGTCGACCGGCGACATCAAGCTGAACTCGCCGATCGCGACGATCGCACCGAGCGCGACCTCACGCGGCTACCTCTTCACCGCGGCCGATGGTGGCGTCTTCGCGTTCGGCGACGTGCCGTTCCTCGGGGCGGCGTCGTCGCTCGGGAAGCTCAACAGCCCCGTCGTCGGGATGGCCGCCAAGCCGTAGGCTCGATCTCCTTATGGAGATCGTGATCATCCTGTTGGTCGTCGTGGTGCTGGCGGGCACCGCGTTCGTGGCGGTCAACGCCCGCAAGGCCCGCGGCAACGAGCTCGAGCCGCCGCCGTCGCCACGCGGCAACCTCCGGGCCGGCGGCACGACGGTGCTCGAGCCCCCGCCGGCCGCGCCAGACGAGACGGTCGTCGACGACGATCGCGAGGCGCTTCGCCAGCAGGTGGAGGAAGCGCTCGCGCCCGTCGCCGAGGTCGAGGTCGATGCCGAGCCCGCGCCCCTCCAGGAACCCGACGTCATCGTCGTCGAGCCCGAGGTCGAGCCCGAGCCCGCCGTCATCGAGAGGCCACGCTTCCGCGACCGGCTCACGAAGGCCCGCCAGCTCCTCTCGGGCTACTTCGGCTCGGTCCTCTCCAGGACCCAGATCGACAACGCCACGTGGGACGACCTCGAGGAGGCGCTCGTGCGGGCCGACGTCGGCGCCGCGCTGACCGCCGAGATCCTCGACGACCTCCGGGCGAAGGTGAAGGCCGAGGCGATCAAGACGCCGGTGGAGCTCGTCGAGGCGCTCAAGGCCGACCTCAAGGAGGTCGTCGGCGCTGGAGACCGCGAGCTCCGGCTGGCCAAGGACGGCCGCCCCGACGTGTGGCTGTTCGTCGGCGTCAACGGCGTCGGCAAGACCACGACCATCGGCAAGGTCGGCCGGCGAGAGATCGCGAACGGCCGGACGGTGGTGATGGCGGCGGGGGACACCTTCCGCGCCGCGGCGGCCGAGCAGCTCGGCATGTGGGCCGAGCGAGCCGGCGCCGACCTCGTCAGGGGCGCTGAGGGCGCCGATCCTGGATCGGTCGTGTTCGACGCTGTCGAACGCGCCGCAGCTCGCAACGCCGAGCTCGTGCTCGCGGACACCGCCGGACGGCTCCACACCAAGGTCAACCTGATGGAGGAGCTGAAGAAGGTCCGCCGGGTCGCGGAGAAGGCCGGCAACGTGAGCGAGTGCCTCCTCGTGCTCGATGCCACGACGGGCCAGAACGGCCTCGTCCAAGCCAAGCAGTTCACCGAGGCCGTCGGCTGCACCGGCGTCGTCCTCACCAAGCTCGACGGCACCGCCAAGGGCGGGATCGCCGTGGCGATCGTCCGTGAGATGGGCCTCCCGATCAAGCTCGTGGGCCTCGGCGAGACCGCCGACGACCTCGTCGACTTCGACCCTGACGAGTTCGTCGAAGCGCTCTTCTCCGACGACTGAGGAGATCCGATGAACGGCGGGAACCGGATGGCTGGCGACGCACGTCGAACGGGCATGAGACGAGCTCTGGCGGCAGTGGCGTTGGCGGTTGCCCTCATCGGCGGCGCGTGCGGCAACGACGACAACGGCGGTTCGGCGTCCGGTGACCTGCCGTTGCTTCCTGGGGCCGGTGGCGGGGCGTCGCGGTCGGCGTTGTCCGCTGAGTCGGGCGCTGCCGCGTCGGGCGACTCCGCGGCCGTCGCGAGCGACATGCCGATCGCACCCGAGCCGTACCAGCCGATCGAGTACCGCCTCGCCGACGACATCGACGCGATGGGAGGCAAGGCCGCGGCCTACCGGGTCGACGGCGGTGTCGACGGCGATGCGGTCGCCAAGGTCGCCAAGGCCTTCGGCGTCAGCGGCAAGCCCAAGGACGAGAACGGCTACTGGGCCGTCGGCGACGTCAAGGGCGGCGGCTCGTGGATCAACGTCGATCGCAACGGCATGTTCTCGTACTCGAACGACGCGGCCCAGAGCGCCGTTGCGTCCGAATCAGTGGCCTGCGCTCCGGACGGGACCTGCGAGCGGAGCGACACCGTCGCACCGCCGCCTCCTCCGAACGACCTTCCCGACGACGGCGACGCCGAGCGAAAGGCGCGCGAGCTCTTCGAGGCGGCCGGGATGAGCCTGCGCAACACCGAGGTCCGGGTCGACCGCTCCGACTACGCGGTGTCGGTCGTGTTCACCCTCGAGGTCGACGACATCGCTGTCGAAGGGCTCGGTGCCTCGATGTCGTTCGGCGACAAGGGCATCGTGCAGTACGCGTCCGGGTTCCTGGCCGACACGTCGAAGATCGGCGACTACCCGCTGCTCGAAACCGCGCCGGCGTACGAGCGGTGGACGAAGGGCATGGGCGACGGCGTCGGCATCGCGGTCGACGGTGTCGCTCGACCGGAGCCCGCCACCGGCGCCCCCGAGCCCGCGGTCGACATGCCGGCGCGAGGCGATACTCGCCCGCAGTCGCAGCCGCCGTCGACGCTTCCCCCCAAGACGGTCGACATCGACGCGGTCGAGCTCGTGCTGATGGTCGAGTACGGACGCTGCCCCGGCGACCCGCTCTACCTGGTGCCGGCCTACCGGCTGTCCGCCGACGGCGAGCTGTGGGGCGTGGTGCCTGCCGTCACCGACGAGTACCTGGCGTCGGCGCAGGCCCCCGCGGGCGGCGACGCCGGCGGCGATCGCGGCGACTCGTACGAGCCCTGTCCGAACGAGGGCGGCGGACAGACCGAGCCCGGCCGCGAACCCGAGGGCGGCGGCACCGACGGCTACCCGCCCGTCACCATCTAGCGCCCGCTCGCGTTCCGGGGTGCGCAGAACGCGATCGGTTGCGTTCTGCGCACTCCAATTCCGAGCAGGGGACCGGTGACCGGTACCCTTGCCGGGTCCATGTTCGAGTCCCTGACCGACCGTTTCGAGGGGATCTTCACCCGTCTTCGGGGGAAGGGCCGCCTCAGCGAAGAAGACGTCGAAGAGGTCCTGCGCGAGATCCGACTCGCCCTCCTCGAGGCCGACGTCAACTTCCGCGCCGTCCGAAACCTGCTCGACCGCATCCGCGAGCGGGCGACCGGCGCCGAGCTGAGCAAGTCGCTCAGCCCCGCCCAGCAGGTCATCAAGATCGTCAACGAGGAGCTCGTCACCACCCTCGGCGGCGAGAACCTCCGCATCACCTACGCGCCGAAGCCGCCGACCGTCGTCCTCCTCGCCGGTCTCCAGGGCTCCGGTAAGACGACCGCGTCGGCGAAGCTCGCCCGCTGGTTCAAGCAGCAGGGACGCAACCCGATCCTCGTCGGTGCCGACCTCCAGCGACCCGCCGCCGTCGAGCAGCTCCGCGTCCTCGGCAGCCAGGCGAGCGTTCCCGTCTTCAGCGAGCCGTCCGATCCCGTCACCGTCGCCAAGAAGGGCGTCGAGGAAGCGGTGCGGGTGGGGCGCGACGTCGTCATCGTCGACACCGCCGGCCGTCTGACCATCGACCAGGAGCTGATGGAGGAGGTCCGCCGCATCAGCGAGGCGACCTCGCCCCACTACACGTTCCTGGTCATCGACGCCATGATCGGCCAGGCCGCGGTCGAGACCGCCGAGGCCTTCCACCAGACCCTCGAGCTCGACGGTGTGATCCTGTCGAAGCTCGACGGCGACGCCCGCGGCGGTGCCGCCCTCAGCGTCAAGGAGGTCGTCGGCAAGCCGATCGCCTTCGCCTCCGTCGGCGAGAAGCTCACCGACTTCGAGCCCTTCCACCCCGACCGGATGGCGAGCCGCATCCTGGGCATGGGCGACGTGCTCACCCTCATCGAGAAGGCCGAGCGGGAGTACGACCAGGACGCCGCGGAGCGTGCTGCGCAGGCGCTCCAGGAGGGCAAGTTCACCCTCGAGGACTTCCTCGAGCAGATGCAGCAGCTCAAGAAGATGGGGCCTCTGTCGGGGCTGATCGGTATGCTGCCAGGGGTCCCGAAGGAGCTCCGGAACGCCCAGATCGACGATCGGGAGCTCGGACGGGTCGAGGCGATCATCCGCTCGATGACGCCGAAGGAGCGTCAAGACCCCGATCTGATCAATGGGTCACGGCGTCAGCGCATCGCCATGGGCAGCGGCACCACGACCTCGGAGGTCAACCTGCTGCTCAAGCAGTTCAAGGAAGCCCAGAAGATGATGAACCAGATGGGCTTCGGCAAGGCGATGCAGCGCAAGAAGGCAAAGAAGGGCAAGAAGGGTGGCCGTACCACCCCCAAGGGAAAGCGGCCGTAGGCCCGAATTCACGAGGAACGAGACAGACCAGTGGCAGTGAAGCTCCGCCTGATGCGGATGGGCAAGACCAAGCAGCCGACGTACCGGGTGGTGGCGACCGACTCGCGCTCGCCCCGCGACGGCCGCTTCATCGAGATCGTGGGCACCTATCGCCCTCGCGAGGAGCCGTCGGGCATCGACATCGACACCGACAAGGCCTTGAAGTGGTTGAAGAACGGCGCCCAGCCGACCGAGCGCGTGCAGTCGCTGCTCAAGATCACTGGCGCCTGGGAGCAGTTCGAGGCGACCAAGTCGTCGAAGAAGTAGCGGCGGCGCTCGGTGTCTGAGACCGCAGCCAAGGTCCTCGAGTACCTCGCGACCTCGATCGTCGACTCGCCCGACGAGGTCGAGGTCGAGGTCGACGGCAAGACCCTCCGCCTCCACGTCGCGCCCGACGACATGGGCAAGGTGATCGGCCGCCGTGGCCGCGTCGCCCAGGCGATCCGCACCGTCGTGCGGGCCGCCGGCGCCAAGGACGGCGCCGAGGTCTCCGTCGACATCGTCGACTAGCACCCGGACGTGCTCCTCGAGGTCGGCAAGATCGACAAGCCCCACGGCGTGCGTGGCGAGGTCGTCGTCTCGTTGTCGACCAACCGCGACGAGCGGGTCGCGCCCGGCACCGTCCTCTCGCTGAAGGACGGGTCGACCCTCACGGTCGCGTCGTCGAAGCCGTTCCAGCACCGCTGGATCGTGCGCTTCGACGAGATCACGACGCGTGAAGGCGCCGACATGCTGCACGGCGCGCCGCTCTTCGCTGAGCCCCTCGACGACCCGGAGGCCCTCTGGGTCCACGAGCTCATCGCGTCCGTCGTCGTCGACGTCGCGACGGGTGATGAGATCGGCCGGGTCACGTCCGTCGAGGAGAACCCGGCGTCCGACCTCCTGGTCCTCGACACGGGGCACCTGATCCCGCTCCGCTTCGTGGTGTCCCACGACCAGGGGCGGGTGACCGTCGACCTCCCGGCGGGCTTACTGGAACTGTGAGGATCGATGTCTTCACGATCTTCCCGGAGATGGTCGACGGGTTCCTGTCGCAGTCGCTCATTGGCAAGGCGAGACGGAACGGGATCCTCGAGATCCGGATCCACGACCTGCGCAGCGAGGCGATCGACCCGCACCGCAGCGTCGACGATGCGCCCTTCGGAGGGGGAGCGGGGATGGTCCTCGCACCCGAGCCGCTGTTCGGTGCGGTCGAGAAGGTCGACCCGCCGCGCCCCCTGTTCTTCCTCGGTCCGGGCGGCACCACGCTCACGCAGCCGCTCGCCCAGGAGCTCGCGAGCGGCGGCGGGTTCTCGCTGCTGTGCGGTCGGTACGAGGGGGTCGACCAGCGGGTCGTCGATCACCTCTGCGACGGCGAGCTGAGCGTCGGCGATTACGTCCTCGCCGGCGGCGAGGTCGCGAGCCTCGTGGTGATCGAGGCTGTCGGGCGGCTCGTACCCGGCGTCATGGGCAACGCCGAGAGCGGCGACGACGAGTCGTTCGGGGCTGCTGGTCTGCTCGAGTACCCGCAGTACACCCGACCCGCCGACTTCCGTGGGCATGCGGTGCCCGAGGTCCTGCTCAGCGGCAACCACGCCCGCGTCGCCCGCTGGCGGCGCGCTGCCGCGCTCGATCGCACCCTCCGTCATCGGCCCGATCTGGTGGAGGCGAGGGGTGGCCTGACCGGCGACGATGTGTCCGTCCTCCGGGAATTTGGCTACGCTGTTCCGTCCCCCGGAAGTACCGCTCAGGAGTTTGACGCGCCATGAACCCCACCGATCTCGTCGATCGCGGCAGCCTCCGCGACGACGTCCCCGCCTTCAGCCCGGGAGACACCGTGAAGGTCCACGTGCGCGTCGTCGAGGGCAACCGTGAGCGCGTCCAGGTCTTCCAGGGCGTCGTGATCCGCCGCCAGGGCTCTGGCGTGCGTGAGACGTTCAGCGTCCGCAAGGTCAGCTTCGGCGTCGGTGTCGAGCGCACGTTCCCGGTGCACTCGCCGATCCTGTCGAAGATCGAGCTCGTCACCCTCGGCGATGTCCGCCGGGCGAAGCTGTACTACCTCCGGGGTCTGAGCGGGAAGGCCGCGAAGATCAAGGAGAAGCGCGGCGCGCGGGGCGTGCCGGGTGCCACGGCCGGCAAGGGCAAGGCCGATGCGGCCGTCGAGCCGACGTCGGTCGCCGCCTCGTCGGAGCAGGGCTCGCCCGAGCCCGCCGACACCGCCACCGAGGAGTGAGCGCCGGGCCCCTGTCGTGGGAGCCCGCGATCGAAGACGACGAACCGCGCCCAGCCGGGCTGCCGCCGTTCGCCACCGGAACCCGCCGCAACGGCGGGTTCCTGCGCGAGGCGCCGGTGCTCGTCGCCGCTGCGGTGGTGGTCGCCTTCCTGCTCCGGACGTTCCTGTTCCAGGCCTTCTACATCCCGTCGCCGTCGATGGGATGCGACGGCTGCCCGGTGAACACCCTCGAGATCAACGACAAGATCCTCGTGTCGAAGCTGTCGTACCGGCTGCACGATCCGCGCCGGGGCGACATCGTCGTGTTCGAGTGCCCCGAGTCGCCGGTCGTGACGTGCAACAACCGAGAGCCGTCGTCGAACCCGGTGAGCGGCGGCATCCGATGGTTCGGCGAGCGGATCGGGCTCGTCCCGCCCTCGACCGAGGACTACATCAAACGGGTCGTGGCGCTGCCGGGTGAGGTCGTCGAGGTCGACGGCGGGATCGTGTACGTCAACGGCCGGCCGCTCGACGAGCCCTACCTGCCGCAGGGGATGCGGACCGAGGCGCTGTCGCTGCCGCAGCCGTACGTGGTGCCGCCCGACAGCCTCCTCGTGTTCGGCGACAACCGCCCGAACTCGTCGGACGGGAGGCGCTTCCTTGCCATCCCGAAGGACAGCGTGGTCGGCAGAGCGATCTTCACGTTCTGGCCGTTGAACCGGGTCGGATTCCTCTGACCCGTCGATGCTGTCGCACCGAAGCCGTACAGTCGCGGGGGTGATGCTGCGATGAGCGCCGAAGACCTCGAGCGGTACGAGACCGAGATCGAGCTGCAGCTCTATCAGGAGTACAAGGCCGTGCTCCCGATGTTCCGCTATGTCGTCGAGACCGAGCGGCGCTTCTACCTCGCCAACGAGGTGAACATGGAGCCGGCGCTCGAGGCCGGAAAGCAGTACTTCAAGATCGAGCTGCGCGACTCGTGGGTGTGGGACATGTACCGCCCCGCTCGCTTCGTGGCCAACGTCACCGTCGTCACGTTCAAGGACGTGAACATCGAGGAACTGCCCGAGAAGGAGCTGTAGGGCTCGTCATGTCACGACGGGCGCTGGGGATCGCCGGGGAAGAGGCGGTCGCGTCGTGGTACGTGGCGAAGGGCTACGAGATCGTCGCTCGCAACTGGCGGGCCGGCCGCGAAGGCGAGCTCGACCTCATCGTCCGCAAGGGCCGCACGTACGTGTTCTGCGAGGTCAAGACGCGGACGTCGAGCGCGTTCGGTGCTCCCATCGAGGCCGTCGGCTGGCAGAAGCAGGCCCGCATCCGCCGGCTGGCCGCTCGGTGGCTGTCGGAGTCGTTGTCGCGTCCAGCTGCGGAGATCCGCTTCGACGTCGCCTCGGTGCTCGCCGGCCGCATCGAGGTGGTCGAGGGCTGCTTCTAGGTGGAGCCGCTCGACCCGTCGACGATCGCGGTGTCGCTCGGCCGCGGCGCGCACCGCGCGGGCGACCCGTTGAACGTTCCGGTCGTGCTGTCGTCGACCTTCCGAGCAGGCGGCGCGATCGGTTACGCACGCGAAGGCAACCCGGTGTGGGAGGCCTTCGAGGAGGTCATCGGCGCGCTCGAAGGTGGCGTGGCGGTCGTGTTCCCGTCGGGCCTCGCGGCGGTGCGGGCGATCCTCGAGCTCGTCCCCGTCGGCGGGCACGTCGTCGCAGCCCATGGTTCCTACTCCGGAACCCGCAGGCTGCTCCAGGACCTCGAGGCACGCGGCCGGCTCACGACGCGACTCGTCGACATCACCGACACCTCGACCGCGGTCGGCGCAGCCGACGGAGCCGCGCTCCTCTGGGCGGAATCGCCGACGAACCCGATGATGGGCGTTGCCGATCTCGCTGGGCTCCGCGCGGCCAAGCCGGAGCTGTACGTCGTCGACAACACGTTCGCCACGCCCTTGTTGCAGCGGCCGCTGGTCGACGCCGGCGCCGACCTCGTCGTCCACTCCGCGACGAAGCTCATCGGCGGCCACTCCGACGTCGTGCTCGGGGTCGTCGTCGCCCGTGACGAGTCGTTGGCGTCGGAGATCCGTCAGGTGCGCACCGAGCACGGCGCCGTCGCCGGTCCGCTCGAGGTCTTCCTCGCGCTCCGCGGCGTGCGGACTCTGCCCGTGCGGGTCGAGCGGGCCTCAGCGACCGCGGCCGCGCTGGCCGGACGGTTCGGCTCGCATGCGGGCGTAGATGAGGTGCTCTATCCGGGCTTCGGCACGATGCTGTCGGTCCTCGTGCACGGTGGCGCTGCGGCGGCCGAGCGGTTCTGCAGCGGCGTCCGCCTGGCGGTGCCGGCGACGTCGCTGGGTGGGGTCGAGACGCTCGTCGAGCGCCGCGCGCAGTACCACTGGGACGCGGTGGCCGGCGTGCCCGACAACCTCGTGCGCATCTCGGTCGGCCTCGAGCACGTCGACGACGTGTGGCGCGACTTCGAGCAGGCGCTCGCTCAGATCACCTGACCGTCGTCGCCGGCGTCGGTAACCACGGCGCGTCCCGTCGCGTGCCAGCTCTTCATCCCGCCGGCGAGGTTCGCAGCGTCGTAGCCCGACTGCTGGAGGAACTGGGCGACGCGCTGCGAGCGTCCGCCGCTGCGGCACACGACGACGATGCGGTTGTCGCGCGGCAGCACACCTGCGTGGGCGTCCGGAACCGTGTTCATCGGGACGTGCGTCGCCCCGGGCGCGTGACCGGCCGCCCACTCGTCGTCTTCACGGACGTCGAGGAGGAACGCTCCTTGACCGATGAGCGTCGCCGCCTCCTCGGGGTCGACCTGCTCGATGCCGTCGATGACGCTGCCCATGGCCGCCGAGCCTACGGGGAGCGTCAGCGCGGGAACGCGGCCCAGGCGACGAGGAGCACGCCGACCACGATCGCTGCCGCGACGTACACGTAGTCGGCCGTGCGACGCTTCTGCTGGCGGAACGGGTTCAGACCCACGCTCGACATTGTCGCTTAGTGTCCGCGACATGGCGCAGTCCTCGTCGTTCGAGACGGTGATCGTGGATCGCACCGATGGGGTCGTCACCCTCACCCTGAACCGCCCCGAGAAGAAGAACGCGGCGAACGACCAGATGTGGTCGGACCTCAAGACGGTGTTCGAGGACGTCGCGCGACGAGACGACGATCGCGTCCTCGTCATCACCGGAGCCGGTGGCGCGTTCTGTTCAGGCGCCGATCTGTCGTCGCCCAACGCGCTGGCCGAGAACGGGCTCGCGCGCATGCGACGCATCGGGTCGACCGCGCTCGCGTTGCACCGCTTGTCGAAGCCGACGATCGCCAAGGTGGGCGGCGTGGCCGCGGGCGCCGGCTGCAACCTCGCGCTCGGCTGCGACCTCGTCGTCGCGTCCGACGACGCGCGGTTCTCGGAGATCTTCGCCAAGCGAGGGCTGTCGCTCGACTTCGGCGGGTCGTGGTTGCTCCCGCGACTCGTCGGCCTGCACAAGGCGAAGGAGCTGGCGTTTTTCGCCGACGTCATCTCGGCCCAGGAGGCGGAGCGACTCGGCATCGTCAACCGCGTCGTCCCGGCCGCGGAGCTCGACGGGTTCGTCGACGACTGGGCGCGGCGACTGGCGGCCGGGCCGCCGATGGCGCTGTCGATGACGAAGACGATGCTGAACAACTCCTTCATGGTGTCGATGGACCAGGCGCTCGAAGACGAGGCTCGATCGCAGAACGTGAACTTCGGGACGAAGGACTTCCAGGAGGCGATCGCCGCGTTCCTCCAGAAGCGCGAGCCCCGGTTCGAGGGTCACTAGGGCCTTCCTTTCTGTCGCACCGGCGTCGTAGGGTCGGTGCACCGCCTCGAGTTGCCGGCGTCACGGCCTCGGAACGTCTCGCATTTCGTTCCCGAGGAGCGTGCTCGTGCTCGCATCCATTCCGTCCGCCACGTTGTTGGGCGTCGAAGGCCGTCAGGTGTCGGTCGAGGTCCACGTGTCGTCCGGCATCCCTGGCTTCACCGTCGTCGGCCTCCCCGACGCCTCGTGCCGTGAAGCTCGCGACCGAGTGCGCGCCGCGCTGCTCACGAGCGGGCTCGACTGGCCGCTCAAGCGCATCACCGTGAACCTCGCGCCCTCGTCGCTCAAGAAGGCCGGAGGCGGCCTCGACCTCGCGATCGCGATCGGCCTCCTGGTCGCCACTGGCGTGTTGAAGCAGGAGCCGATCGACGGTTGCGCCTTCATCGGCGAGCTCGGCCTCGACGGGTCGCTGCGACCGGTGCCCGGCATGGTGCCGATGGTCGACGCGCTGCGGTCGGAGACCGTCATCGTGCCGCTGGCTTCCGTTCGCGAGGCGAGCGTCGTCGGCCGCCACGCCGTGCGCGGTGCTTCGACGCTCGTCGACCTGCTCGCGTGCCTCCGAGGCGACGAGCCGTGGCCGACCCCGCCGCTGCCGCCGGAGCTCGAAGGCGCCCGATGGTGCCCGGATCTCGCCGATGTGCGTGGCCAGCAGGTCGGCAGGTGGGCGGTGGAAGTGGCCGCCGCCGGTGGTCACCACCTGTTGATGATCGGGCCACCGGGTTCCGGGAAGACGATGCTGGCGTCCCGCCTACCGGGCATCCTCCCGGAGCTCGACGACGCCCAGGCGCTGGAGACGACGAAGGTGCACTCGGCGGCCGGGCTGCCGCTCCCCGGCGGCGGTCTGATCCGGACCCCGCCGCTTCGGGCACCTCATCACACCGCCTCGGTGGTGTCGCTCATCGGCGGCGGCAGCGGAACGATGCGCCCGGGCGAGATCAGCCTCGCCACGAACGGTGTCCTCTTCATCGACGAGCTCGGCGAGGTGCCGGTGCACATCCTCGACGCGATGCGCCAGCCGCTGGAGGAGGGTGTCGTTCGAGTCGCGAGAGCCCGGGCGTCGGTGACCTTCCCGGCGCACGTGCTGCTCGTCGCCGCGATGAACCCGTGTCCGTGCGGCGAAGGTGGCTTCGCCGGCTCGTGCCGGTGCTCCGATCGCGATCGAGCGCGCTACCTCCGCCGGCTGTCCGGACCGCTCGTCGATCGCTTCGACCTTCGCATCCCGGTGGCGCGACCCGACGCCTCGCAGCTCGTCGGCGGTACGCCCGGCGAGTCGTCGGTCGCCGTCGCGGCGCGAGTCGTTCTCGCTCGAGAACGCGCGCGTGCTCGAGGAGTCCGCTGCAACGCGGAGTTGACGGGGCGTGACCTCGAGTCCGCGGCGAACCTCGCTCCGTCGGCTGTCCGCATCCTCGAGCACAAGCTGCGGATCGGTTCGCTCACCGCGCGCGGGCTGCACCGTGTCGAGCGGGTGGCGCGCACGATCGCGGATCTGGCGGACGAAGACGTCGTGTCGGACGAACACGTCTGCACCGCGCTCGAGTTGCGCGCCGACGTCGGGCTGATGCAGAGCGCGGCATGAGAACGCCACGTGAGGAGGCCATCGCGTCGGCTCTCACCGTCTTGCCTCAGTGCGGCATCGCTCGCCTTCGCGCCTTCGTGCAGGACCCTGACGGCCTCGAGGCGGTGTGGTCCGACATCGTTGCTGGGCGCGTCGCGCGGGTCGAGGGGCTGGGCCGGGTATCGAAGCCAGCCGACGTAGCGGCGGCGTGGCGTGCGAAGGCCGCGACGTTCGACCTCGACGCAGTCGAGCGGCGCATCGCTGAGTCGGGAGTGCGCGTGCTGTTCATCGACGACGACGCCTATCCGCAGGTGCTCCGCGACGATCCCGATCCACCGGGCGTGCTCTTCATCCGCACGCAGTCGCTCGACGTGCTCCACGACGCGCTCGCTCGACCGAGGGTGGCGATCATCGGCACCCGCCGCTGCACGAACTACGGCGTCGAGGTCAGCCGCGAGCTCGGGCGCGATCTCTCTGCGGCCGGCGTGGTCGTGGTGTCCGGGCTCGCCCTCGGCATCGACGGCGCGGCGCACGAGGGTGCCCTCGTCGCCGGCGCCGCGCCTCCCGTCGGCGTCGTCGGCAGCGGCCTCGACGTCGTGTACCCGCACCGTCACCGGCGTCTGTGGGCATCCGTCGCCGACGCCGGGGCGCTGATCTCGGAGGCGCCCCTCGGAGCGATCGCGGAAGCTCACCGGTTCCCGCAGCGCAACCGGATCATCGCCGGGCTGTCCGACCTCGTCATCGTCGTCGAGTCCCACGCCGCCGGTGGCTCGATGCACACGGTGCAGGCGGCGATCGATCGCGGCGTCCCGGTGATGGCGGTGCCGGGGTCGGTGCGGTCGAAGTCGTCCGCCGGAACGAACCGGCTACTCGCCGAGGGTGTCGCTCCGGTGCTCGACGTCGACGACGTGCTCGTCGCCCTCGCGCTCGAACGTCGTCCGTCGGCGTCTCCGGGTCACGACCACCCTCACCCTGAACCACAGATCGACCCTGCCGACGCTGGTGTTCTGGCTGCCGTCGAGTGGACGCCGACGAGCACCGAGACGGTGCTCGAGCGGACGGGCCTGTCGCTCGGTGCCGCCGCGGCCGCACTGACTCGCCTCGAGATGGCGGGAGCCGTCCGCAGCCAGAACGGGTGGTGGGAGCGGAAAGAGGAGGTCCGATGATCGGAGGGGTGGGGTCTACACTCCTCCTTCGTTGTGGACGACGACGCCGGTGCGATCGAGCAGCTGTGGGCCGACTACAAGGCTTCGGGTGAGCGCGAGGCGCGCGATCGCCTGATCGTCCACTACTCGCCGCTCGTCAAGTACGTCGCCGGTCGGGTATCCGTCGGCCTCCCGCAGAACATCGAGCAGGCCGACCTCGTGTCGTACGGGGTGTTCGGCCTCATCGACGCGATCGAGAAGTTCGACCCCGCTCGCAACATCAAGTTCGAGACGTATGCGATCGCTCGCATCAAGGGCGCCATCATCGACGAGCTCCGCTCGATCGACTGGGTGCCGCGGTCGGTTCGTGCGAAGGCGCGAAGCGTCGAGAAGGCCTATGCCACGCTCGAAGGTCAGCTGCTGCGCACGCCGACCGACGCAGAGGTCGCGGCGGAGATGGGCATCTCCGAGGGCGACCTGCAGACGATCTTCAACCAGATCTCGTTCGTCGGCCTCGTCGCGCTCGACGAGATGCTGAGCGGTGGCGAGCGAGGCGAGTCGACGACGCTCGGCGACACGATCCCCGACAAGGGCGACGGTCCGGTCGCGGCGTACGAAGTCGAAGAGATGAAGCAGATCCTCGCCCAGGCGATCAGCCGCCTCGGCGATCGGGAGAAGCTCGTGTTGATGCTCTACTACTACGAGGGGCTGACCCTTGCAGAGATCGGGGAGGTCCTCGGCGTGACGGAGAGCCGGGTGTGTCAGATCCACACCAAGGCCGTCCTGCAGCTTCGGTCGCGGATGGCGGAGCCCGAACGCGAGGCGACGGGTTGATGGCGACCGATCAGCGTCAGCCGTCTGTCCCCCTGCCAGGCAACGAACGGGGCTCCCGCTCCGACAAGGGTGACGATCGCGGCGACCGCGGTGGACGTGAGCGCGGTGCGGCGAACGCCGCGACGCGAGCTGGTCGCGGCGCCGTCGTCGGGGCCCTTCTCATCGGTCTCGTCCTCGGGGCGCTCGGCTACTGGCTCGCGATGTCGATCTCGTCCGAAGACCCGTTCGCCGGTCGGATCGACGCCAACCGCTACCAGGCCGTGATCCTCTCGAACGACAAGGTGTACTTCGGGCGCATCACCGACGTGAGCGACACGTTCTTCGAGCTCGACGACGCGTTCTTCCTACGTGAGACGCGCGAGAGCGAAGACGCGGAGCCTGTTCGTGCGCTCTTGCCGGTGAACCGGGAGCTGCATGCTCCGGAGAACCGGATGCTGATCCGGAAGGACGAGGTCGTCCTCGTCGAGAACCTGGCGTCCGATTCGCCGGTGCTCGAGGAGATCCGCCGTCAGAAGGACGAGTAGCTGAGGTAGGTCGGATACCTCTGAGGGCGGCTGCACGTGCCGACCGAGGGGGAGCGACCACTCCTTGCGGTCGGTCGGTTTCGGGACGTACGGTATCTACAACGGCCAAGACGGCCAAAGAAGGCGGGAGTGCGGGATGGGTTCAGCGGGGAAGTGGGTCCTCGGTCTGCTGCTGTTGGTCGTCGGAGCCGTCGCCGTTGCGCGCACGGTCTCCTCCGACGACGGCAGCCAGGCAGAGGTCAAGAACGCATCGCTCCAGGCCCAGACCGCTGCCGCTCAGGCCGCGGCAGCGAGCGGAGGCGCGGGCGGCGCCGGCGGCAAGGCCGCGCCCGCCACCGACCTGCAGTGCAAGAAGGCGTGCGTCGAGGAGCCCGAGCTCGCCGAGGGTTCGATCACGACGCAGAAGATCGCTCCTGGCTCGGTCACGCTGTCGAAGCTGGCGTTCGAGGTCCCGAACCTGAACGAGCTCGAGAACGAGATCAATGCCCGCAAGGCCGCCGAGGCCGCCAACGCCGCCAGCCGCGAAGCCCTCGCCGCAGAGTCGGCGAAGAACGACGCCGCGATCACCGCTGCGGCGCAGAACGGCCTTGCCGCCGAAGCCGCCGCCCGCACGTCGGCTCTCGACAAGGTCACCAAGGACTTCACCGCCGCGGATGCCGACCTGCTCTCGAAGCTCAACAAGGAGCTCGCCGATCGCGCCAACGCCGACGACGCGCTCCAGCTGAAGCTCAACACCGAGGTCGCTGCGCGTCAGGCGCTCATCGACGGCCTCAAGGGCGAGCTCGCCGACCCGAACCAAGTCGGGTCCCCGATCATCCAGATCAACAACAACGAGATCGTCGACAACGCGGTGACGCAGTCGAAGCTCGCGGACAACGCCGTCGGCACCGCCGAGCTCATCAACGAGAACGTCACCAACGCGAAGCTGCGTTCGGTCGACGGCAGCGAGCTCAACGGCGCCGTGTCGACCGAGAAGATCAACAAGGGCGCGGTCACTACCTCGAAGATCGCCGACCTGAACGTGACGACGGGCAAGATCGCCGATCAGAACGTGACGACGGCGAAGATCGCCGATCAGAACGTGACGACGGGCAAGATCGCCGATCAGAACGTGACGACGGCGAAGATCGCGGACCTGAACGTGACGACGGGGAAGATCGCCGATCAGAACGTGACGACGGGGAAGATCGCGGACCTGAACGTGACGACGGCGAAGATCGCCGATCAGAACGTGACGACGGGGAAGATCGCGGACCTCAACGTGACGACGGGCAAGCTCGATGACCTGGCAGTCACCACCGCCAAGCTCGATGACTTGGCCGTCACGACCGGGAAGCTCGCGGCTCGGGCAGTCACCACGGACAAGCTGCTCGGCAGTGATCAGAACGCCACGACGGGCGGTCTTGCTCGTGCCGTGACGGCGGCCACGATCGGTGACGGGGCCGTCATCGGCCGGACCATTGCCGGCGGAAGCATCGACGAGTCGAAGCTCAGCTTCGACGTTGCGACTCAGGCAGAACTCGACGACGTGAAGAACAACGGCGGGCCTGCGCTGAACAACTTCAAGTCGGCGCTCGACAACGGCGGCAACACCCCGACCGACACGACCATCAACCAGAACACTGACTTGGTCAGCTGGTACAAGCTGAAGCACGTGCCCAGCAGTGTCGCTGGCGCCACCAATAGCTCGCTCGGGTGCACGGGCTGCGTCGACAACGTGGCTCTTGCGGGGTCGATCACTGCTGACAAGCTCGCTGGCAGCATCGGCGGGGACAAGATCACCGATGGCTCGATCACTGCGGCGGATCTGTCGACCGCAGGATCTGCGAACGGTGCTGCTGTGAACGCGGCACACATCGCTGATGGCACCATCCCGTTCGCGAAGCTCGAGGCGGTGCCCGTGAGGGCCTCTGACTTCGCCACCTTCACGGCAAACCTCGCCGCCGCAGGCACGGTGAATGACGCCGCCAATCCGATCAGCTTCACGAAGTTGAAGGACGTGCCGCAGGGCCTGGCGACGTTCAGGACGCTCTCTGTGTCCGTCGATCCTCCCTCGATCCCTGCGACTGCCCGGTTCTCCGTCGTTGTGACGCTGCCTGCAATGACAGGTGTCAGCGTCGGTGACTTCGTCAGCGCGACGCCCCCGGCATTGCTGAACACCGACCTCATCCCGGCCGGAGCCGCGGTTACAGCGCCGGACACCGTCACGTTGTTCCTGTACAACAAGAACACGGTCGCCGCCGTGGATGACGTGGCAGGCAACTGGGTGTTCACCATCGCTGACACGACCCCCTAGGACACACAACCCACTGGAGGAAGGGCGCCTTCGGGCGCCCTTCTTCGCGTCTGGTGCTCTTGTTCGTGTCGCACCCGCCAGATACGTTCGGCGATCAGGCACTTCCCCCGCCTGTGCTCCACCAGCCTGCGGGGATGCCGTGCCTCTTCTCGTCCGCCTTCTCATCGTCGTGTCGTGCGCGCTTGCGTTCATGGTCGCCGAGGCACGTCCCGCACGCGCCACGAGTGCCGCGGTGCGGTACGACCCACCCGTCGATGCCCCGGTCACCAACCCCTTTCGCGCACCCGCGACGAAGTATGGGGCCGGCAATCGCGGCATCGACTACGCGACAACACCGGGACAGCCGGTGTACGCCGCAGCAGACGGCGTCGTCACCTTCGCAGGCCCCGTCGGCCACTCGAAGCACGTCGTCGTCTCGCATGCCGACGGCGTCCGCACGACCTACGCCTTCGTCGACACCATCACGACCAAGCGCGGCGCGCGGGTGCGACGAGGCGACCAGATCGCGACGGCCGGTGGGTCACTTCACCTGAGCGCACGCATCGGCGATGTCTACGTCGACCCGCGCGAGCTGTTCGGCGCACGCGGCGTCAGAACGCACCTCGTCGATGACGACGGCGCGCGCCGAGCGAGGGCGACGGATCCGGCCGCAGAGCGACGAGCGCTGCGGGCCCTTGTTGCGGCGCTGAGTCGCACCACGACAGCCGTCGACGTCGAGCAATGGGAACACGATCAGCAGGACTGCACACCGATCCACGAAGCAGCAGCGGCGCCAAGCGCAAAGGCACCCGGCGGCGAGTCGCGGCGGCGGATCGCGCTGCTCGTCGGCGGGCTCGGCTCGGCAACCGGCAAGGCGGCGATCCTCGACGTCGACACGAAGGCCCTCGGCTACGACGATCGCGACGTCGTCCAGTTCTCGTACCGCGGCGACGCCCGGCCCTACGGCGCCGAGGACACGAAGCAGGACATCGGCATGTCGGCCGAACGACTCGCGGGCACGATCCGGCGGCTCCACGACCGCCACCCGGACGCGCTGATCGATGTCCTCGCGCACTCCCAAGGCGGGCTGGTCACTCGCACCGCGCTCGCTCGTCACGAGCTTCCCGGGGTGGCGACGGTCGTCACCCTCGGCACGCCCCACGGAGGCAACCGCCTCGCCACGGCAGGATCCGGCCTCGCCCGCGACCTCCCCGAGACCTCGATCCACCAGATGGCCATCGACAGCGCGCTGGCGGACGAGCTCGCCACCGCAGCCCCGCCACCCGCGCACATGTCGATCACGGCAGTCGCGGCGGCGACCGACGCGGTCGTACCCGCAGTCGACGCCCGCTGGGACGCAGCCGGCGTGAGGAACGTCGTCATCGACCTCGAGCGGGGGAGGAGCGCGCTCGACCATGGCCGACTCCCTGGCGATCCGGCAGCCACGAGGGAGATCGCGCTCGCCATCGACCTACGCAACCCGACTTGCGTGACGTTTCCCGAGTGGCGGCGCCGCCAGGCCACGGCGAAGGGCATCGCGAGAGCGCAGGACGCGGCCGCAGCAGCGGCCACCGCGGCCAACGGCTGGCTGGTCGAGCGGCGGCCCCCGCCTGGACGGTTCGAGGCGACCCGCCGGTAGGCTGTCGGCCCCGTGGGGCGGAGCAGGCGAATGTTCGCGGCCGTCGCCCTGGGTCTGGGGTGCGTGCTGTTGTCGATCTGCGGCTTCGTCGCGCCCGCGACCGCGCAGACGTCGTGGGCCCGCACTTCGACGGGCTGGACAGCTGAGCGGATGCGGTTCGAGCCCTCCGGCGGGAGCACCGGCATCACCGTCGGCGGCGTCGGGACGTTCCGTGGATCGATCGAGGTCGTGCGCTCTGCCGCGGGCCTCGCGATCGTCAACGAGGTGTCCTTCGACGACTACGTCAAGGGCATCAGCGAGGTCCCCAACAGCTGGCCCATCGAGGCGCTCAAGGCGCAGGCGATCGCCGCCCGCACGTACGCGCTCTGGGAGTACCACCGCCAGGGTGCCGGGGCCTACCGAGCCGCCGGCGCACACATCTGCGCCACACAGGCGTGCCAGGTCTACACCGGACTCGCGAAGGAGCAGTCACCGAACAGCGAGCGTTGGGTCGCCGCCGTCGAAGCCACGACCAGCCAGGTGCTGTGGTGGCGGAACGCACCGATCGTCGCCAAGTACTCCTCGTCGAACGGCGGCGAGGCCGTCGACGGCGGGCGGCCGTACCTCAGAGCCTTCGCCGATCCCGACGACGCGCACAGCCCGCTCCACCGGTGGCAGGTCCAGGTCGGTACGGCGCAGCTCGCAGCCGCGTTCGGCCTCGCTCCCCGCACGATCGTGGCGATCCAGCGCGCCGGCGACGAGATCCTGATGACCGCGAAGCACGATCCGGCGAACCCCGAGGAGCCCCCGGCCCACCTCACCGTCGCCGCCGGCGACTTCCGCGCCCGCGTCAACGAGGCGGTCCCGACTCCTTCGCACGTCCCGCGCACGCTGCCCACCGTCAGGTTCGCGCCGTCGATCGCGGCCGACGGCACCGCCGTCGTCTTCGACGGCCGCGGCTGGGGACACGGCATCGGGATGAGCCAGTGGGGCGCGTATGGGAAGGCCGCTCGAGGGATGAAGGCGCCCGAGATCCTCGCCTCCTACTACGCCGGCCTGAAGCCGGTGACGCTCCCGGCATCGCACATGCCCCAGACCATCAAGGTCGCCATCGCGATCGATGCGGGTTCGACGACGATCTCGCCTGCGACGGACGAGGGCCGCCTGAAGGTGACGGCAGCGGGAGACGAGCCGATCGCACACGGTGACCGGGCCGGATGGACCGTCCGTCCCACGGGCGCGGGCGTCGCCGTCGAGGCGTTGGACGCCGCGGCCAGGGAGTCGTCCGCCGCCGTCACTCCTGCGCCCGAGGCGGCGCTGACCGCGACGATCGGAGCGCCGATCGAGGTCCCGGCGCAACTCAGCGACGGGGCACGTGTCGCGGCACGGGCGACGCCGCCCGGCGCGACCGAACCCATCGCTCTCGGTGAACCCAAGGTGTTCGACGCCGGCACCCTCACCCTCCGGCTGCCGCCTGCCGCGCAGCCAGGCGCCTACACGATCACCATCGACACCGACCGGGGAGGCGGACGCACCGGCACCTCGACGATCACGATCGATGTCACCGCCGGTCCGACCGGTGGCGCCACGGACGCTCCCGACGCCGGTGAGACCGACGGGAACGAGCGGCTCGAGGCGATCGCCGGCGGTCCGGAGGCGTCGCTGTGGCCGCTCACCAGCCGATCCGCACCCGCGACCCCGGTGAAGATCGCTGGCGCGCTGGCACTCCTGGCGCTCGCCGGGACGTCCGCCGGGGTCGCAAAGGTCGCCTTGGGCCGATTCCGCCCGGCGCCACTACACTGATCGGGCCCCGGCACCGACCGGGCAACACACCTTCCGCTCCGAGTGCACCCTCGGTCGTCGTTCGCCCCTACCCAGCAGCGAGCGGCGCCGCATCCGGAGTCAGATCAACCGCAGGGATACGAAAGCGAGACACCGTGGCTGTCGTCACGATGAAGCAACTCCTGGAAGCTGGCGTCCACTTCGGGCACCAGACCCGCCGCTGGAACCCGAAGATGAAGCGCTACATCTTCGGTGAGCGCAACGGCATCTACATCATCGACCTGCGCAAGACCCTGAGCGGCATCGAGCAGGCCTACACCTACGTCCGCGACCTCGTCGCCGACGGTGGCACGATCCTCTTCGTCGGCACCAAGAAGCAGACGCAGGATCCGGTCGCCCGCTACGCCGCCGAGTGCGGGATGCCCTACATCAACCAGCGCTGGCTGGGCGGCATGCTCACCAACTTCCAGACCATGAGCGGCCGCGTCAAGAAGATGCAGGAGCTCGAGCGCATGCGGGTGATGGGCGACTTCGACGCCATGCCCAAGAAGGAAGCGCTCATGCACACCCGTGAGCTCGAGAAGCTCCAGCGCAACCTGGGCGGCATCCGCGGCGTCAACAAGCTCCCCGACGCGGTCTTCGTGATCGACACGAAGAAGGAGCACATCGCGGTCACCGAGGCGAACAAGCTCGGTCTCCCGATCGTGGCCGTCGTCGACACCAACTGCGATCCCGACCTGATCCAGTACGTGATCCCGGGCAACGACGACGCCATCCGCGCCGGCAGCCTGCTGTGCCGGGTCATCGCCGACGCTGTCGAGGAGGGGCGCCACATCGCCGCCCGCCGCGGCAACGGCGCGGCTGCCGCCAAGCCGCCCGCGCTCACCCCAGAGCAGGAAGCGGCCCGCATGGAGCAGCAGGCCGAGGCCCGTCGCCAGGCTGCGCTCGCCCAGCGTGAGCGCGAGGCCCGCCTCGCAGCCATGGCTGCGGAGCGTGTGGAGCAGCCCGAGGATGGAGCTGCGGACCGTGGCGGCCAGCCGGAGACCGACGACGCGCCGGCGGAACTCGTTGAAACCACGACGGATGCCGCTCCGGCCGACAGCCCGAGCCAAGACCGCCCGAGCGAGCCGCAGGCGAGCACCTCGCCGGCCGCGCAGGAAGTCGCGGAAGCGACCGACGCCCCCCATTCGCAGCAGGAGAACGACAGCTGATGGCCGATTTCACCGCACAAGACGTCAAGCGCCTTCGTGACATGACCGGCGCCGGGATGATGGACGCCAAGCGCGCCCTTCAGGAGAACGACGGCGACTTCGAGGCGGCCAAGCAGTGGCTCCGTGAGAAGGGCCTCGCCAAGAGCGCCGAGCGCAGCGACCGTGAGTCGACGCAGGGCGCCGTCGCCCTGGCTCGAGTCGACAACGTCGCCGCGCTGGTCCAGCTCAAGTGCGAGACCGACTTCGTCGCCAAGAACGCCGACTTCGTCAACACCGCCAACGACATCGCCGAACTCGTCGCGAAGCAGGGCGAGGGTGCCGTCGAGCAGAAGGCGGAGGCGATCGACGACCTCAAGATCACCCTCAAGGAGAACATCGGCCTCGGCCGGGTCGCTCGCATCGAGGCCAAGGAAGGTCAGATCCTCGACACGTACCTCCACGTGCAGGAGGGTCGCGGCGTGAACGGCGTCGTCGTCCTTCTCGAGGGCGGCGACCAGGATCTCGCCCACGAGGTCGCGGTCAACGTGGCGTTCGCGAAGCCGGCGTACCTGCGACGCGAAGACGTGCCGGCCGAAGAGGTGGAGGCCGAGCGGGCGACGCTCGAGGCCCAGACCCGGAACGAGGGCAAGCCCGAGGCGGCGCTCGACAAGATCGTCACCGGGAAGCTCGACGGCTGGTTCAAGCGCATGCCCGGCGGCGTGCTCCTCGAGCAGCCGTACGCGAAGGACGAGAAGAAGTCGATCAAGCAGCTGCTCGGCGATGCAGACGTCGTCGAGTTCGCGCAGGTCCTCATCGGCTGATCCGTCGCCCGTTGGCTGATCGCTCCCGCTGGTCGCGGGTCGTGCTGAAGCTCTCCGGCGAAGCCTTCGCCGGGAAGAGCAGCGATGGTGGCGTCGAGACGATCGACGCCGCCACCGTGCAGCGCATCGCCCGTGAGGTCGCGGAGTGTCACAGCGAGCTCGGCACCGAGATCGCGGTGGTTGTCGGCGGCGGCAACATCTGGCGCGGTGCGACGGCCGAGAAGCTCGGCATGGATCGTGCGACGGCCGACCACATGGGCATGCTGGCGACCGTCATCAACGCGCTCGCCCTGCAGGACGCTCTCGAGGCCGCAGGCCAGCCGACCCGGGTCCAGACGGCGATCGCGATGCAGGAGATCGCCGAGCCGTTCATCCGCCGCCGGGCGATCCGTCACCTCGAGAAGGGGCGGGTGGTGATCTTCGCGGCCGGCATGGGCAACCCGTTCTTCACCACTGACACGCCGGCAGCGCTGCGCGCGATCGAGATCGGTGCAGGAGTGCTGATCAAGGCGACCCACGGCGGCGTCGACGGCGTCTACACGGCCGACCCGCGCCTCGATCCGACGGCGACGAAGCTCGACGAGGTCTCCTTCTCCGACGCGATCGAGAAGGAGTTGCGGGTGATGGACCTCACCGCGTTCACCCTCTGCAAGGAGAACGAGCTGCCGATCCTGGTGATCGACCTCGGCGAGGGCAACCTGCGTCGCGCCCTTGCAGGAGAGTCGATGGGTACGCTCATCAGATGATGGACGACGAATCGCTCATCGGCGCGGTGTTCAGCGACGCCCGGGAGAAGATGGCCAAGGCCGTCAGCCACCTCCAGGGAGAGTTCGCCGCGATCCGCACCGGCCGGGCGACGCCTGCCCTCGTCGAGCACCTCAAGGTCGAGTACTACGGCAGCGAGGTCCCGCTCCAGCAGATCGCCGGCTTCAACGTGCCCGAGCCCCGGCTGCTCGTGATCACGCCCTACGACAAGAGCGCCCTCAAGAACATCGAGAAGGCGATCCAGCACAGCGACCTCGGCGTGAACCCGTCGAACGACGGCAACGTGATCCGCCTCGCCTTCCCGGCCCTCACCGAGGAGCGGCGCAAGGACTTCGTGAAGATCGCGAAGCACAAGGCGGAAGAAGCCCGCGTCGCGGTTCGCAACGTCCGCCGATCGGCTCGCCACGACATGGAGGCGCTCGAGAAGGACGGCGACATCACGTCCGACGAGCTCGAACGGGCGGAGAAGGAGTTCGAGAAGGTCACGCACGACTACGTGGCCGAGATCGACAAGATGCTCCAGCACAAAGAGCAGGAACTGCTCGAAGTCTGAGCCTCACGGAGGGAGCTCTCCCCACGATGGCCTACGACGACGACGAGGACGAGCGCCCGACGCCGCCCCGTCCCCCCGGGGAGGGCGTGCGGATCATCGGCGCGCAGGAGGCCGCCCAGCGGGAGGCGGAGCTGCAGAGCGGCCGGCTTCCCGACGACGCCCTTCGCTACGGCGACGTGCCGCCGACGCCGAGCGGCCCGCGGCCGTCGGTGCGGTTCCCCCTGCCGGAAGACGCGGAGCCGCCGGCGACGCCACCCGTGGTGCCACCGGCACCGAGCGGGGACCTCCCGCACTGGAGCGAACCGCCTACCGGTGAGGTGCCGCGGATCCTCCTGAACGACGACGACGAGGAGGAGGACGACCTCGAAGCCTGGGCCGCGCTCCGCCGCCAGCCGCGCTGGCGCGAGGGCAACGACTGGGAGGAAGCCGACTTCGAGGACGACGAGCTCGCCGTCGACGAGAGCGAGCGCCTCGGCGCGCTCGACGACAGCCGCCGCGCGCCGGAGTTCAGCTTCGACGACGACGATGACGACGAGGATTTCGAGGACGAACCCCGGGCCGTGCGCACCCGCACCGCTCCGGCGCCTCCCCGCCAGGTCAGCTCGCGACCGTCGACACCCGAGCCCTTCGACTACGGCGAGAAGCGCGGCGGCGACCGCGACATGCCGATCGCCGTCGGCGTCGGTGTGGGCCTCCTTGCCGTCGCGCTGTTCTGCTACTGGCGAGGGCCGGGCTGGTTCGCGGCGCTGGCGACGGTCATCGTGGTGCTGGCCGCGGTGGAGGTCTTCGACAACTTCCGCCGCGCCGGGCTGAAGCCCGCGACCCTGCTCGGCATAGCCGGCACCGGCGCGCTGATGATCGGCAGCTACGTGAAGGGGGAGCGGGCGATCCCGCTCGTCCTCGCGCTGGCCGTCGTGTTCTCGATGCTCTGGTACCTCGTCGGCGTGGTGAGAGCGCGGCCGACCGCGAACCTCGGCGTCACGCTGCTCGGCCTGCTGTGGGTCGGCTTGTTCGGGTCGTTCGCCAGCCTGATGCTCCGCTACCCCGGCGACGACGGGAAGAACTTCCTCCTCGGCACCGTGCTCGCCGTGGTGGCCAACGACGTCGGCGCGAGGTTCGCCGGACGCAGCTTCGGCAACACGCCGCTGATGCCGTCGGTCAGCCCCAACAAGACCGTCGAAGGGTTCTTCGGTGGGTTCTTCGCCACCCTCCTGGTGAGCCTCGTCGTCGTCGACCGCCTCGACCCGTGGACCCTCGGCAGCACGCTGGCACTCGCCGTCGTCGTCAGCATCATCGGCCCCGCCGGTGACCTGGCCGAGTCGATGATCAAGCGCGACCTCGGCGTGAAGGACATGGGCACGATCCTCCCTGGTCACGGCGGCGTGCTCGACCGGTTCGACGCGCTGCTGTTCGCGCTGCCCGCGGTCTACTACCTCGTCGAGGTGCTCAACCTCCCCGGTTCGTAGTGGCCACCGTCGCCGTTGTCGGCTCGACCGGGTCGATCGGCACCCAGACCCTCGACGTCGTCGCGGCGGAGGCCGGCCGGTTCGAGATCACGGCCATCGGCGCCCACTCGTCGGTCGACCTCCTGGCGGAGCAGGCCGCGGCAGTCCGCCCCCAGGTCGTCGCGCTCGCCGACGAGAACAAGGCGGGCGACCTGGCGGATCGTCTCCCGAAGGGGATCGAGCTGCGCGCAGGCGACGGCGCGCTGGCGAGCCTCGCAGCGGAGGCCGACACCGTCGTCAACGCCGTCGTCGGCTTCGCTGGCCTCGGGGTCACCGTCGAGACGCTGCGTCTGGGGAGGCGCCTGGCGCTCGCCAACAAGGAGTCGCTGATCGCCGGCGGTCCGGTGGTGGCGAAGGTGAAGGCGACCGGCGGGGGAGAGATCATCCCGGTCGACTCCGAGCACGCCGCCGTCCACCAGTGCCTCCGGGGGAACCCGGTCGAGCGAGTCGCCAGGATCGTGCTGACCGCGAGCGGCGGACCCTTCCGAGGACGGTCGCGAGAGGAGCTGGCCCAGGTCACCGTCGACGACGCCCTGGCCCATCCCACCTGGCGGATGGGGCCGAAGATCACCGTCGACTCGTCGACGCTGATGAACAAGGGGCTCGAGGTGATCGAGGCCCACGAGCTCTTCGGCGTCGACTACGACCGCATCGAGGTCGTCGTCCACCCGCAGTCGATCGTCCACTCGATGGTCGAGTACACCGACGCGTCCACGATCGCTCAGCTCTCGAACCCCGACATGCGGCTGCCGATCGGCTACGCCCTCGCCTATCCCGACCGCATCGCCTCCCCGTTCGGCACCCTCGACTGGACCTCCGTCGGGCGGCTCGAGTTCGAGGCCCCGGACCTCGATGCGTTCCCGTGCCTCGGGCTGGCGTTCGAGGCGGGCCGGGTCGGAGGCAGCGCCCCGGCGTGGCTCAACGCAGCGAACGAGGTCGCCGTGGCCGCCTTTCTCGACGGGCTCATGTCATGGCTCCAGATCGCCGAGGTCATAAAAGACGTGATGCAGGTCCACAATGGGGAGGACCTCTCCTCGGTGGACGAGGTGGTCGCGGCCGACCACCAGGCCAGAGCAGCCGCCCGCCAGGCGGTGGAACGGAGAACTCGAGCGGCATGACCGACACCCTCGACAGGACCGACACCCCGCAGCCCAAGCCGCCGACCGATCCGGACGAGACGCGCAAGGCGCTCATCCGGCTGGCCATCGTCGTGGTCGGCGGCCTGCTGCTGGCGGCGCGGGTCGGCGTCATCAAGACGGTCCTCGTCGTGATCGCCCTGCTCGTGATGATCATGCTCCACGAGTTCGGTCACTTCGTCGCGGCCAAGAAGGGCGGGATGAAGGTGACGGAGTTCTTCGTCGGCTTCGGTCCGCGGCTCTGGTCGATCCGCAAGGGAGAGACCGAGTACGGCGTCAAGGCCCTGCCCCTCGGTGGCTACGTGAAGATCATCGGGATGCACAACCTCGACCGGATCGAGGATCCGGCCGACGAGCCCCGCACCTATCGCCAGCAGCCGTTCCCCCAGCGCCTCGGCGTTGCCGTGGCCGGCTCGATGATGCACTTCCTCATCGCGATCGTGCTGTTCGCGGTGATCAACACGATGGTCGGCATCCCACAACCGTCGCTGCGCGTCGGCGAGATCTCCCGGGTCACCGGGGAGCGCAGCCCGGCCGAGCAGGCGGGGTTCCAGGTCGGTGACCGCATCGTCAGCGTCGACGGCCAGCGCTACGACTCGTGGGACCAGATCCCGCCCTACATCCGGGCCCGTCCCGAGCAGCCGATCGAGTTCGTCGTCGAGCGCGGCGACCGGACGCTCACGCTCACCGCGACGCCGCTCGACATGAGCAAGGTCACCGCTCACGGACAGCCGGCGTCGAAGGAACCTCGGGGCTTCATCGGCATCGGCCCGTCGGTCGAGCTGGCGACGAAGGGGCTGATGGGGGTGCCGCTGGCGTTCGAGCAGCTCATCGGCGGCGACTTCGACTCCGACCCGAACCAGGTCGCACCCGGCCTCGTCGAGAACGCCAAGGCCCTCGCCCAGGTGTTCAGCCCGAGCGGGATGGCGAGCTACTGGCGGAACATCACCGGCGACGCCAGGCCCGGCACCGCCGACGAGGGCACGCGCTTCCTCTCGCCGGTCGGCCTGGTGCGCATCGCCGGCACCGCGGCCGACACCGGCTGGCTCGAGGTGCTCATCCTGCTGATCATGATCAACATCTTCGTGGGGCTGTTCAACCTGGTGCCGCTGCTCCCGCTTGACGGCGGCCACGTGATCATCGCGGTGTACGAAGCGATCCGGTCGAAGATCCAGGGCGCTCGCTACTACACCGACGTGGCAAAGCTGATGCCGCTCACCTACGCCGCGTTCTTGTTGATCGTCTTCTTGGGCGCCTCCGCGCTGTACCTCGACATCGCGCGCCCGCTCCAGTTGAACTGATGCAGTTCTCCGACAACCGCTACCCGCGGCGGAAGACGCGCCAGATCCTGGTGGGGACGGTGCCGGTCGGCGGTGACGCGCCGATCACCGTCCAGTCGATGACGACGACCAAGACCGCCGACGTCGAGGGCACCCTGCAGCAGATCTACGCGCTGGCCGCGGCGGGGGCCGACATCGTGCGTTGCACCTGCAACGAGATCGAAGCCGCCGAGGGTCTTGCCCAGATCGTGCCCCGCTCGCCGGTGCCGATCGTCGCCGACATCCACAACCAGTACAAGATGGCGCTCGCTGCGCTCGAGGCCGGCGTCCACTGCATCCGCCTGAACCCCGGGAACATCCGCCGCCCCGAGCACATCAAGGCCGTGGCCGAGGAGTGCAAGGCCCGCGGCGTGCCGATCCGCATCGGCGTCAACGGCGGCAGCCTCGACGAGAAGCTCTACAAGAAGTACGGCGGCAAGGTGACGCCCGAGGCGATGGTCGAGTCGGCCGAGATGGAGCTTGCCTACTTCGACGAGGTCGGCTTCGACGACGTGAAGATCTCGGTGAAGGCGTCGAACGTGCCGCTGATGATCGAGGCGTACCGCCAGCTGTCGGAGGCCACCGATCACCCCCTCCACCTCGGCGTGACCGAGGCCGGTCCGCCGCCCGCCGGCATCGTCAAGGCGACCGCAGGCATCGCCACCCTGCTGGCCGAGGGCATCGGTGACACGATCCGCTACTCGTTGACGGCAGATCCCGTCGAGGAGGCGAGGGCGGGGCGGCAGCTCCTCGAGGCGATGGGCCTTCGCGAGCGGAAGAACGTCGACCTGATCGCCTGCCCTTCGTGCGGCCGGGCCGAGGTCGACGTGATCGACGTCGCGAAGCGGGCGATGGACGCCTTCGGCGATCGGGAGATCCCGCTCCAGGTCGCGGTCATGGGCTGCGTGGTGAACGGCCCGGGCGAGGCTCGCGACGCCGATCTCGGCATCGCCGCCGGCCGCAAGAAGGGGCACCTCTTCATCAAGGGCCGCAACGTCGCCGTGGTGCCGGAAGACGAGATGGTCGAGACCCTGGTTCGCTACGCGGAGCGGATCATGGACGAGGGGGTCGAGGCGGTTCTCGCCACCGCGGACACCGAGAGGGCCAAGCGGGAGGCCGACGCCGACCGTTCGGCGCTGCTCGGCGAGAAGGGCGCCGACGCGAACCAGTCGGGCGAGCGCATCGAGCTCATCCGCAAGCGCACCGGCTCCGCCTGATTCACTTTCCACGTGCGTCTTCGGGCAAGAGCGGCCGCATCGGCGGCCGTGGCGACCCTCGGGCTGGCTGCCGCGCTGTCGCTCGTTCCGGCGGGCGCGCAGGAGGTCACGGTCCCGACGACCGAAGCGCCGCCTCCGACGACGTCGCCGCCCCAGACGACGGCCGCCCCACCCC
>Ga0247719_1000158_pt1 | contig 47481 bp, 51 predicted proteins | sample 41E_DmetaG_FD_189046 | JGI IMG/M metagenome (GOLD analysis project Ga0247719, IMG submission 189046) | Soil microbial communities from hillslope of Landscape Evolution Observatory, University of Arizona, Oracle, AZ, United States - 4-1-E_D | ecosystem: Engineered > Artificial ecosystem >...
TGATGGGTCGAGCGTGCCGGCAGGCATGTCCTGTCCGCTCCCGCCGCCTCCGCCGCAGATGGCCCCGCCGCCGCCGCGGCGCGCCGGCGAACGCGGTTAATCTCGCTTAAGCCGCTGGCGGCGCGGGTGTCCGATGGCGCCCGCGCCGCCTTCTTTTAACGGGCCCGGCGCCTAGAAGCGGACCGATACGCCTGCATAGGTCGCAAAGCCCGGCGTGTTGCGATTGAGTCCCAAATCCACGCCAGCGTCGAGCTGCAGGTCGTTGGACAACAGATAAGCGAGCGACGGGCCGATCGAAAATTGCCTGACGGTCCCCGCCGGATCCCAGTCCCAGCTTCCCCACAGATCGACCGCGGCGCTGAGGCGCTTGGACAGCGCGGTACTGAGGCTGACGACGTGGACCATGCCGAGATGGCGCCCGCTTCCCTCGCTGTCGGCGATCAAATCGACTTCCGGCGCGATGTTCCAGCCGATGCCGGAGTTGCCGAATTCGCCATCGATCAGAAGCGTGGCCCCGCCCTCGACCTTGCCGTTGCCGAGCGGGCGCTTGGCCGTCGGAAGCTTGACGAATGGATAGATCGAAGCCTGGACGTCTGCCTGCTCCGAAGTCAGGCGATATTTAACGGCGACCCCGGAATCCCCGAAACCCGACACCCGCTCGCGAATGCCGCCACCCGCCGTTCGAACAGACGCATAAGGCGTCAAATCAAATTCCACGTGCAGCCGGTCGTTCAGCCCGAACTTCACCGCCGTCGAGCCGATCGCGAGCTCGTCGGTACGAATCCCGGCGGAGCGATCGCGCGACCAGTCGACCAGGCCTGTCTCGACCTGCATCCGCCCCTCGGGCACGGTACAGCTGGGATTGGCCTTGCCCGGCCGGTCGGCGCAGATTGGCTCTGCTGCAACCGTCGCGGCGGCGGCAGCCGCCAGTACGCCGCTAATCGCTGTCACCAATCGCAGATTCACCCATGCAGCGTCGCATCGCTAGCAGATCGACGCAAGCGGTCGACGCAGCTGCCGCCGCGGTCGAAGATTGCTTAGGACGCGGTGCCCCACGTTCCTCAGTTCGACCCGATCAGAAACCGCGGTCCGCCGCGTCGTGGGATCAAGGTGCCAGCAGATTGCCCTGCTTCACCCGAATTCGAACGCGCCGAATCGCAGCGAAATCCCGGAGCGGGTTTGCATCCAGCGTGATGAAGCTGGCCTCTGCGCCTTCCGAAAACTCACCGATCCTGCGTTCTGGAAACAGCAGGCGCGGCGTCTGCATGGTCGCGGAACGAAGCAGAGCCGCGCGCGGCATGACCGCGAGCCGGTCGAGGAACTCCAGCTCGTCGATTACCGAGCCGTCTCCGACAAGGTCGCTTCCAGTGGCGATCGGCACTCCGGCAGCGATTAGCCGCCGAAGGTTGTCCACCTGAGTCTGGCGCAGGGCTTCAGCGACCTCGGGTCGGCGCTTCACGTGGTGGCGCGATGCTACCGCCGTGGCGATCACCACTGTTTTGCGGCGCGCGGCCTCGCGAATGGCGTCGTCCGATATTCTGTAATCGCTCGCCTGCTTGTCGGGGGTGAAGCGATAGCCGGGAAGGTGCGCGATGATGTCCGTTCCGGCGCGGATCGCCGTGGCGAAATCGGCCGCCGTATCGACATGGGCAACGGCTCGCATTCCGGCCGCATGAGCACGGCGAACGATCTCCGGCGCCAATGCCGGATCGAGTCCATTTTTGCCGAACAAGTCGCGCTTTGCGCGATTCGCCGCATAGTCCTCGCTGTTGACCAGGATCAGCTTGACCAGCGGCGTTTTGGTCGCGGCGATCCTTTCCCATTCTCGGTCCAGATCCGCCAGGCTGTCGACGTAGAAGGCGCCGGAAAGCGAACGCAGTTCGTCGACGCTTGCGTCCATCCCGAGCTGCTTGGCGTCGTGGATCATAAGGCCGAGTGGGTGGCCGTCCGATGCCGTCACGCAAGCTGTCGCCCATACGACATCGAGGCTGTTGGGACGATTGAATTGGCCTGAAAAATCCTTGGTCCGCTTCGTATCCGCACAAAGTTGTGCCGAGTAGAAAATTCCCTGACGCAGGTAGCGCGGCGGGGCAATGGCGCCAAAATAGGCGTTCTGGATGTCATGGTTATGCGCTTCCGCGAAGGGTAGCAGCACGTAGCTTCCCGACAGGTTGAAGGTGACGTCGACACGCTTTGGCCGGCGGGCCGTGAGCCGACCTCCGACCGAATACCATTCGGCCTTTTTGAACTGCCGACCATCGAACCACTGCCCGCCCGTGAAGTGGAGCGTCGGCGAAACCAGCGTGTCCGCTGCGGCGCTCGCGGGAAGTGAAGGTGCGCTCATCGCCAGCAGCAGAGCAATCGACGCTGGCCGCATGACATTCCCCTTTCGTAAACTGCTGTAGCGACGCCGATAGGGGTCCCGGCGGCACTGCTGCCAGTGAGAAGCAAGCCATTTGCCGGCAAGATTGTGCCAAGCCGGGCCCAGCGTGGCCGGCGGGACTCATCCACAGCAAATTTGCAGGAAGCCCATTTACCCGCTTGCGTCCTGCGGCGGGTGGGGCACAATAGGTAGTAGCTCGAGAGGGGGTACTCTCAATTAGTGGTGTTTTGCGCCGGAATCCTGTATTCCGGGCGTCGGGCCCACTCGTCCCCGCTTTCCACAGCGGGGAGGCGTGTGAACTGCCCCCGGACGCGCGACAAGAGGCTTGGGAGCCGTTATGGGCCCTGAGTCGAACAAATTGGGAACAAATAGCCCTTTGACGGGCTGATGCAGGACGGGGAAGCGCGATGGACTTTTCGACTGGCAGCGAAGTTCCGACCCAGGATGTCGCAGGCGCCGGAACCGGCAGCAAGGCGGTCCATGCGCCGCGCTTCGACGTCAAGACGGATGCGAGCCGGGACGCGCTTCTGACCGAGTTCGGCAAGGAGACGCTGCGCGACCGCTATCTGCTTCCCGGTGAAAGCTATCAGGACTTGTTCGCGCGGGTCGCCGCTGCCTACGCCGACGACGAGGCGCATGCGCAGCGCGTCTACGATTATATCTCGAAGCTGTGGTTCATGCCCGCGACCCCGGTGCTCAGCAACGGCGGAACCGGCCGCGGCCTTCCGATCAGCTGCTATTTGAATAGCGTTTCCGACAGCCTGGAAGGCATTGTCGGCACCTGGAACGAGAATGTCTGGTTGGCCTCCAAGGGCGGCGGCATCGGCACCTATTGGGGACATGTCCGGGGCATCGGCGAGCCCGTCGGCCTCAACGGCAAGACCAGCGGCATCATTCCGTTCGTCCGGGTCATGGATTCGCTGACGCTCGCCATTTCCCAAGGCTCGCTGCGGCGCGGCTCGGCCGCCTGCTACCTCGACATCAATCATCCCGAGATCGAGGAATTCCTCGAGATCCGGAAGCCTTCCGGAGACTTCAACCGCAAGGCGCTCAATCTCCACCACGGCGTGCTCGTCACCGACGAGTTCATGGAAGCCGTACGCGACGGCGCCGAGTTCGAACTGAAGTCGCCCAAGGACGGCAGCGTTCGCGGCACGGTCGATGCGCGCAGCCTGTTCCAGAAGCTGGTCGAGACCCGGCTGGCGACCGGCGAGCCCTACATCATCTTCATCGACGCGGTGAACAAGGCGATGCCCAAGCATCACCGCGACCTCGGCCTCAAGGTCTCGACTTCGAACCTCTGCTCGGAAATCACGCTTCCGACCGGGAAGGACCATCTCGGTGCCGACCGCACCGCCGTCTGCTGCCTGTCCTCGCTCAACCTCGAGACTTGGGACGAATGGCACAAGGACAAGCAGTTCATCGAGGACGTGATGCGCTTCCTCGACAATGTGCTGAGCGACTACATCGCCCGCGCTCCCGACGAGATGGCGCGCGCCAAATATTCGGCCGAGCGCGAGCGGAGCGTCGGCCTCGGCGTCATGGGCTTCCACTCCTTCCTCCAGGCCCGCGGCCTGCCGTTCGAAGGGGCAATGGCCAAGAGCTGGAACCTCAAGATCTTCAAGCACATTCGGGCCCAGGTCGATCAGGCCTCGATGATGCTGGCGAAAGAGCGCGGCCCCTGCCCCGACGCCGCGGACATGGGCGTGATGGAGCGCTTCTCCTGCAAGATGGCGATCGCCCCGACCGCCTCGATCTCGATCATCGCCGGCGGCACCAGCGCGTGCATCGAGCCGATCCCGGCCAACATCTACACCCACAAGACGCTGTCGGGCAGCTTCTCGATCAAGAACCCCTATCTCGAGCGGCTGCTCAAGGACAAAGCCAAGGACAGCGCCAACGTCTGGAACTCGATCCTCGAGAATGGCGGAAGCGTGCAGCATCTCGACTTCCTCAGCCAGGAAGAGAAAGACGTCTTCAAGACCAGCTTCGAGATCGACCAGCGCTGGCTGATCGAGCTCGCCGCCGACCGCACGCCGTTCATCGACCAGGCGCAGTCCTTGAACCTGTTCATCCCCGCCGACGTCGACAAATGGGACCTGATGATGCTCCACTTCCGCGCCTGGGAGCTCGGCATCAAGTCGCTCTATTATCTGCGTTCGAAGAGCGTGCAGCGCGCCGGCTTCGCGGGCGGGGTCGAGGCCGACAACACGCCCGAGCTCAAGGAAATCCCGCTCGCCTCGACCACCGATTATGACGAGTGCCTCGCATGCCAATGAACGGGGTTCATTGGCTGGACGAGGCACACGACCGGAGGGAGGGAGCGTGCCAGTAGAGCCGAATAACAAACGCCGCCTGCCGCTCGTCCTCCCCGAGCGCCTGCGCCCCAGGACCAAGGCCGGCAAGGTCGGCATGGTCGCCGGCGGCCTTGTCGCCGGGCTGATTGCGGTCGACCTCCTCGCGCTCGTCGCGACCGCCGTGCTGGCGGCGACGGCGGCGGCGCGATGAGCGCGCTGCAGATGGTTGAGCTGGCCGCGGCGGTCGCCTTGCTGGTCGCCGGGATCTGGCTCTATCGCCGCCGCGCGAGCGAAACGCGCAACTACGGCAGCCAAGGCGCGGTGCTGCTGATCGCGGTCGCGGCGATCATGGCGATCCACGCGCTCGGCCTGCTCGAATATCGCCCCAGCCCGGCCGAGATCGAGCATTTGCGCGGAGCGACCTCGCGATGATGATGATGGCCGCAGCTATGGTCATGTTCCTGGTGCCGGTCGCCGCGCTCGGCTGGCGGATCGTCGTCACCAAGAGCCGCAGCCACATGCTGCGCATCGGCGGCGCGGCGGCGGCGATGGCGACCATCGTCGGCGCGGTGACCCTCGCCCCGATGGCCGAGCAGTTCAGCTTCAAGGACTGGCGCGGCGTGGTCGCGCTGGCCGCGGCCTCGTCGGGCAGCATCTATTTGCTGCTGTGGTCGCAGCGCCACCGCACCAACCAGCGCCACCGCACCCTCTCCATCATCGCCGCGGTGGTCGGGCTGGTGCCGGTGGTGGCGATGGCCGCCAATGCGCTTTTGTTCGGGGCGACGCAGTGACCCGCGCCTCGCTCCTTGCCGTAGCCGCCATGGCGCTCGCTCTCGCCGGCTGCGCCGCGACCCAGGACAGCGGCGCGGTCGCCCCGGCCGCGCCCGGCTTCTGGCTTGGCCTGTGGCACGGCTTCATCTTCCCGATCGCCTGGATCGTCAGCCTGTTCGCCGACAGCGTCGCGATCTACGCAGTGCCCAATAACGGCGGCTGGTACGATTTCGGCTATTTCCTCGGCATCGTCGTGTTCGGCGTCGGCGCGAGGAAGAGCCACACCGTCTACCGCGAGCGCGTCATCTACCGCGACCGCGGCCCCGTCATCGACTCCACCGCGCAGAGGGTCGACTGATGGCCGGCTACCGCAGCAACGAAGACGGATACGGACCCACGCCGAAGCCGCCACTTAGATTGAGCATGCCCTCGGCGCTCGCGATCTCGCTAGCCATCGGCGCGCTGCTGATCGCCATTCTTTATTTCAAAGGAGCAAACTGATGCCCCTCCTCGAAGCCCGCAAGCAGTACAAGCCGTTCGAATACCCGTGGGCGTTCGAATATTGGAAGCGCCAGCAGCAGATCCACTGGATGCCCGAGGAAGTGCCTTTGGGCGAGGATTGCCGCGACTGGGCGCAGAAGCTCGACCAGACCGAGCGCAACCTGCTGACCCAGATCTTCCGCTTCTTCACCCAGGCCGACGTCGAGGTGCAGGACTGCTACCACGACAAATACGGCCGGGTGTTCAAGCCGACCGAGATCAAGATGATGCTGACGGCTTTCTCCAACATGGAGACGGTGCACATCGCCGCTTACTCGCACCTCTTGGACACGATCGGCATGCCCGAGAGCGAGTACAGCGCCTTCCTCCAGTACAAGGAGATGAAGGACAAGCACGACTACCTCTCGACCTTCGGCGTCGACAATGACGAGGACATCGCCAAGACGCTCGCCATGTTCGGCGGCTTCACCGAGGGGCTGCAGCTGTTCGCCAGCTTCGCCATGCTGATGAACTTCCCGCGCTTCAACAAGATGAAGGGCATGGGCCAGATCGTCAGCTGGTCGGTGCGCGACGAGAGTCTTCACTGCGAGGGCATCATCAAGCTGTTCCACACCTTCGTGAAGGAACGCGACTGCCTGACCAAGTCGGTCAGGGAAGACATCATCGACGTCTGCCAGAAGACGGTGCGCTTGGAAGATGCGTTCATCGACCTCGCGTTCGAGATGGGGCCGGTCAACGGCATGAGCCCCAAGGAGATCAAGAAGTACATCCGCTACATCGCCGACTGGCGGTTGGGGCAGCTCGGCTTCGCGCCCGTCTACATGGTCGACGAGCACCCCCTCCCCTGGCTCGCGCCTCTGCTCAATGGCGTCGAGCACGCCAATTTCTTCGAGACCCGCGCGACTGAATATTCAAAGGCCGCGACCCGCGGGAACTGGAACGAAGTCTGGGACGCGTTCGACCGCCGGCAGAAAGCGAAGGCGGAGGCGGCGGCGAATGATGGTGCCGGTGCGGGCGACGGGCCGGACATGTTCGAGGCGGCTGGGGTTGCGGCGGAGTAAAGAGCGGACGAATGGTCGAAAACGCGTCCGACTCGGGGCACCACACGACAGGTGCGCAGATCAAGTGGAATTGGATTCTTCAAGTCGTCCCAGCGCTCGTGCTGCTGGCGGGCGGGGTATACGCTTTTGGGCAATTCAATGGGCAATTGGCCACGCTGGAGAAACGAGTGGATCAGCTCGAAACGCGAGTTGATCCGATAAGAGCGCTGCGGGTTGCCCGGGGAGACCTGTGCCTCGAAATACTTAAACAGCAGAGTGACGCAAACAACGCTCGACACCAGGACGAACTTGATCGCAAGTGGGCCGAAAGTGGATGCCAGGACATGCCTGCTCGCTCTGAAATGAAAACAACACCCCGCTAAGGCATCCTAGTCACGATTTATCCGTCACCCATCTCCCCTTCGGCTCGGCATAGCTGTCGATCCGGCGCTCCGGCTTCTCGTGCCAGCCGATGTTCACCGCCCAATAGGTCGGGTAGAAATAGAGCTGCGAGTAATTGATGTGTTCGTGCATCCAGCGCGCGAGGATTTGCCAATCGCCCGGCTGCTGATGTGCGTCCCAGAATGAGGGCACGACCACGCAGGCCATCGCCCCCATGCAGCCGTTTTTATCGCGAAGGTCCCAGATGTGCCGCGCCGCATTCGCTTCGTTCGACGCGCAGGTATAGCCGGCCTTGCCTTCGCGCTGCAGCCGGTTGCCCAGCGCGTTGACCTCAGGGCTGCGGTATGCCGAGCGGATTCGAACCGGACCCCAGCGGTCCTGGATCGGCTCCAGGCACTCCTCGCACAACCGCTTGCCCGCGGCGATTGCCAGGTTGGGGTTGTCAGGCGCGTTCAGCAGCCCGTGCACCTGCGCGATCTCGCTGTGCAGCATGTCGCGCATGAAGAAGGTTTTGCTCAGCCGGACGCGGCCTAATTCGGTGAGCGCAGCAACACTCGTCGGTTTACGCATCTGCTGCCCAGCCAACGCGCACCGAAACGGTGCCGAGCTGCTTCACGCGGCTGATACGGTCCGCCTGCACGGCGCCAAAGCCTACGGCTTCAGCGAACGCTTCGAAATCGGCAAGGCCGGTTCGATTCGGGCAGAAGCTCTGCACCACCATGGCGGCATGCTGAGCTGCATAGCGGCGCGCTTCAAGGACGGCTGCCGCGGTGCGATGAAGTAGCTGGTACCGCAGGTTCGTCACGCCCTCGCGACGCACTTGAAGTAACTCACAGAGACCACCGAGCCGCTCGGCTTTATTGGGGCGCCCATCCTGCAGCCAGTCGCCCACCAGTGGCCCGAAGCTCTCCTTCACCTTCGCTTCCACCCCAAGCACGCCCAACCCGTCCTTTAGGCGCAGAATGGCAAGCAGGTCGGTCTGCGACGGATTGCCTCTTCCCCAAGGCAGATGCGTGCAGCGCTCAAGCCAGGCATCGATCAGTTCGGCACCGCGATACTCGTCCGCCTGGTCGAGCACGTGCCGTACGGCGTGAGGCACATCGTTCGCGCTGAACCAGCTCGTGCAGACAGATTTGGCGGAATAGCCGTCGCGCCAGTGCTGGTCCCCTTTTCCCAAGTGCGGGATCACGTCCTCTGGCTTACGCAGCGGGACATGAATGCGGGGGAGCTGGGCCACACGCTATCGTGGCGTGCTCCGGTGGCGAGTCAACTCAGCTTAGCACCAACTTCTCCGCCCGCCCCCATATTCCCGCGCGACGCCGGCGCTGACCATCGCCTCGCCGACGTCGCGGCCGTCGACCGCGACGTTGCGCAGCAGCCGGCCGTAGCGGTCGCGGTCGCGCTCGATGCTCGTCATCGTCACCGCCCCCGAATTGAGCAGCTCGCGCAGTTTCGCGGTCGCCGCGGCGCCGAGGCGGGCTTCCTGCTCGCAGCGCGGCGGGTGGGTTTCGGGCGCGTCGATGCCCGCGATCCGCACCTTCTCGCCGCCGATCCAGAAAGTGTCGCCGTCGACCACGCAGTTCATGCCCCCGCCGCTGTGGCAGAAAGTGAAAAGCTGCCGCGTGCCTGTCGAGGCAGAGGCGCGGACGACGTCATTGCGAGCGCCGGAAGCGCGCGGCAATCGAGACTGGCTCGCTTCCCCCGGCGCGATTGCCGGGGTCACGATGACGGCAGAGTTATTTGGTTGGACCGCATTCGGCCGTCCCGCGCCGACCGTGCCGACCGCAACGCCGGCCAGCGCCGCTGCCGACAGCACCATGACCGCCAGCCCGCGCCCCGGCGAACGCGCAGCCCCGCGCCGCGCAAAGCCGCGCGCACGCGTCCAGCGGCGGCCACGCCGTGGAAACGGGATCAGATTCGGCACGCGGCAAAAGTGCGGCAGCGCTCACTTACGAATGATGAATGGGGTGCGCGGGCGCATGCCTCGCTAGCCCCGCAATATCCTCTCCATCGGCCTGCCCTTGGCCAGCTCGTCGATCAGCTTGTCGAGGTAGCGGATCTCGCGCATCAGCGGGTCTTCGACCTCCTGCACCTTCACTCCGCACACGCTGCCGGTGATCAGGCCCCGCGCCGGGTTCATCGCCGGCGCCTTTGCGAAAAAGGCCTCGAAGTCGCGCCCGTCCGCGATCGCCTGCTCGAGATCGCCCTGCGAATAGCCGGTCAGCCAGCGGATGACCTCGTCGACCTCGGCCTTGCTGCGCCCCTTCTTCTCCGCCTTGGCGACATAATGCGGGTACACGCTGGCGAAGCTCATTTTGAAGATGCGCTGCGTCATTCGCTCAGCCTGTCATTGCAAGCGGAGCGAAGCAATCCAGCTCGATGACTTTACGTTTTCGCAACCGCGCTGGTCGACAATCAATCAGGTGCACGCAAAGCATCTCCTATGGGGGGCGGTCCTCCTGGGCACCGCCGCGGGCTATGTCTGGTCGGCTGCCCCTGCCGGTTCTTCAGCATCTCCCGCGATCGCCGCAGTGGCTCCCGTCGCCGCGCCGGCGGCCGCGGAGAACGCCCCGTCGCGCGAAGATATCGAGCACAGCGCTTATTATCCCAATTGCGATGCCGCCCGAGCGGCGGGCAAGGCGCCGATCTTTCGCGGACAGCCCGGTTATCGGCCTGCGCTGGACGCGGATGGGGATGGAATCGCCTGCGAGCCGTATCGCGGCCGCTGAACAGTCGGGCGCAGCGAGATCCTCACGCCGGCTGCGCGGCCGCCGCATGCGGCGCGACCGGGCGCTTGCCGGCCTGCCAGCCCGCCCAGCTGGTCGCCGCGCCGATCGCCATCCCGGCCAGCACCACGACTGCGCTCGGCACCCCCGCGAGGACCACCAGCATCCGCTCGAGCACGGCGTTGTCGGCCATCAGCCCCATGGTCAGCATTTGCGCGATGATGAACCCGCCGGCGACCAGGAACGGCGAAGCCTTGTCGCGAAACCGCCACCACAGCACGGCGATCACCGCCAGCTCGATCGCCATCGCCCATTCGATCGACGGGATCAGCCGGTCCATATGCTGCGGCCCTTCGATCCTGAACGGCGGCAGGACCATGCCCATCACCCGGCTGAACGGCGATTCGAACAGGATCAGCGGTGTCGCCAGCATGTAGCCCGAGTGCAGCCACACCTTCCGCCGATATTTGAGCGCCCGGTAATAGAGGACGACATAAGCGGCGATGGCGAGCGCAAGGCCGATCAGGAACTGCCCGCCGAACTCGGTCCGGAACGGGCTGTCGGCAGCGACGAAGCCCTTGGCGGTCAAATCGATGATCGCCGCAAGGCCGCCGATCAGGAACGGGAACAGGATCAGGCTCGACTTGCCGACCGCGCGGTGGAGCGGGAGCTGCGACTTGTGCACCGTGATGCTCTGCGCGAGCACCATCAGCACCCAGATGCTGGCGGCGACGCCGTGGGCGTGGAACTGCCAGGGCACGTTGGTCGAAACGCTGAAATAGCTCGGCCAGAAGCCGACGACGATCACGGCGATGACGACGAGCATGTAATAAGGCGCGTGGCGATACGGCATCGGCAAAGCCCCCTTCCCGCTGCCCGCCCGGCATAGCACGGGCCGCGCCGCGCAGCCAGCCGCGCCGCCGGGCGTGAACCTTCGGGATAGGTAGAAATGCGGATCGCGCGCCCTTCGCCCATCGGGCAATTCCCACCCCATGACGACGAGGAACCTGGCCATGGGCGGAGAAACGAGGATCAAGGTGGCAGCCGGCATGCTTGCACTTGTGCTGGCGGTGCTGGACAGCGCACAGGCGCACGCGGCAACACCGAGCGAAGTGCGCTATCAGTGCGACCAGCGGCAGGGGATGGTCGTCAGCCGTTCGCCGGAGCACGCCAGCGTTCGCTTCCTCGACCGCACCTACGAGCTAGAGCGCAGGGCCTCGAGCCTTGGCGAGCGTTACGGATCGCCGACCGCGGCCCTGATCATCGACGGCGTTTCGGCAGTTTTCGTCGCCGAGGACCGGCTTCAGCTCGGCACCTGCCGCGAAGCCTTCGAGGTCGCGCAGCTTCGCTAGCGCGCAATTAAGGGGGAGAGCGGCCGAACCGCGCGATCAGGAGCCGGTAACGGCGGGTCGCTGTCCATGAACCTTCCGACTCGCTGGATCGTTGAAGGCCGCAACACACTTCAAGTTGGAGCCAAACCAATGCCCCGCGAACTGATCGACACCGGAACCGACAAGCGCTTCGTCCGCCGCGACGAGCAGGGCCGCTTCAAGGAAAGCGACGACGTCGGCCGCAGCCTCGCCGCCGACCAGCGGCAGCGCGCCAAGACCAAGTCGAAAAAAGGCGAAGGCGACCGCGGCGACCGTTAGGCCGGGGTCAGCTACACCAGTCGCTGCTGCCCTCGGGGGCCCGAGCCGCGCCGGCGGCGATCATCGACGCGGCAACGTCGGCGCCGCTGACCGCGACCTGCCGCCGTCCTTCCCCGTCCGCCGACCCAATCGTCACCGGGCCGCTGTTGAGCAGGACGATCAGCCGTTCGGCGGCCTCGACCCCGCGGCGCTGCTCAGCCGGGCAGCGCGCGCTTTCCACCTCGGGCGCGCGCAGTCCGGCGATTTCGACCCTGGCGCCGGCGAGGCGGATGCTGTCGCCGTCGATCACACAATTGGGACCGCCGGACGCGGCGCAGGCGGCGAAGGCCGGGCGGTCGGCCGGCTCGGCGCCGCTGTTCTTCCCGGTGATGGCGCTGAAGCCCACGGTGATGATGCTGATCGCCACCGCGAAGGCGACCACGCCGGCCACCACCAGGCGCGTTTCCCACTCGCTCGAGCTCCAGTCGATTTTTTTGCCGAGCGCCGCCGTCGCGCCGCCCGGCGGCGGCGGGTCGCGGCGGATGCGCGACGGGCGCGGCGCAGGCTCCAGCGCAACCGTCTTCTTGCGAGGGCTCCACATTTTGCTCACGCGCCGTGTTTAGCGCGGAAGGGGTTACGGCCCGGTTAGCGATTCGGCTGGACCAGTTGGCGCCAATTCCGCCTCTTCCTCGAACAGGTCGCGCGGGCCGGCGAGTTCGTAGAGCGCAAGGGCCGCTCCGACGCACGCCGCGGCGATCAGCAACAGCCCGGCGGTCGCGCCGCGGGGCCAGTCCGCGCGAACCGACTGGCGCCGCGCCTCTCGAAGCGCGTCTTCGGGGTGCCAATGCCTGCTCACGCTGACGCTTCTAGGGCGGGGCGGTTACCTTCGGGTTAGCGCCGCTCTGCGTCGGTGGTCGGAGCGGGACTTGGCGGCAGCTCCGCCTGCGGCTGCTTCGCCTTGGCCAGCGCCAGCGCGGCCTGTTCGGCTTCCGCCGCCTCGCGCCGCGCCTTGGCTTCGAGATATAGCTGATATTCGGTCGCCGCAGGCGTGGTCTTGAACATGCTGCCCACTTCCTCGCCGCGAGCGATCCTGCTTGCCATCTCGAGCGCGGTCGGCACCGCGGTGAGCAAGTTGATCCCCGCGGTCTGGCATGGCGCCGGGCCGACCGACCCGCAATCCTTCGGCTGATGGGTTTCGTGTGGGCTTCGCGGCCGGCCACCACTGCGCATTTCGCGGCGTGCGGTGACGAGGTCGGGGCTGATGCGATAGCCCTCGGTGCGCGGCGCGCAGACGACAATCTCGCGGGACTCAGGATTGCGCTGCGCGGCTGCACAATCGGAATTTTTCGCCTTGAGCGCTTCGGCAACCGCTTTCGGCTGCGGCTGCTCGGGAGCCGGAGGGCCGTAGACGGCCGCTGCGGCGTCCGGGGCCCCGGTCGCCTGGGCGAGCAGCGCGAGCGCGGCGGAAAGGCCGGATGCCATGAACTGAGGACCTGCGGCTCGGCAGCTTTCCGCCGGATGAACCGGCGCCGAACGGTTCAGCGCATCTCCCGCTGCGCTTCCTGCAGCCAGCCTTTGGGGGCATAGCCCTTCTCCGCTGCTCCGGCCTCCGGCGGATGCGCCGGCTGACGCTGGCCGGGAATTGCCGCGAGCATGATGCCGAGCGCGAGAAGCGCAAGCAACACGGTCAGGCCGAGGAAGGGAATGGTCGAGAGCGACGGGCGTGGACTGACCGGCTCGGTCCGGCTCCTGTCCTCACGGGCGCGGCGGGCAGTGCGCCTGCGCGCCAAGGCTTCCAGATACTCGTCCGGCCTCGTCCAGGCACGCGGCTTGGCAGGGACCTCGGTGCGGTGCTTGTGACTCACGCGGTGAGCGTGCGCCTCGGAGGCGGGCATGGCAAGAACCGTGGCCGGCAAGCGGCCGCGTTTGTGGCGAAGCGGTGCGTGGCCGCGCCGGACTATTTGCCGGCAGGCACGCTCAGCTCCGCCAGCGCGCGGGCGCCGCAGGTCACCGTCACCTGCTCGACCGAGGCGCTGTCAGGGATGGTCGCCGTCATGTCCCACCAATTGTCGGGCGCACCGAAACCGGTATCGTTCTGCACGATGGTCGGCGAGATCTCGGCGGAATTGCCGCTCACCACAGCCGGCTGGAGGACAGCCTTGTACCGCGAGTCCTGGCGGTAGGCCTTGCCCTTGACGACGATGTTCCCTTGCTTGTCGCGGCTGGCCGACCAGTCCTTGGTGTCGGGCTCCTTGAAGAAGCAATAGGCAGGCTTGGGCTTCTTCTCGGCAGCGGCGGCATTCGCCGCTGCCTGATTAGCCGGATCGTCGCCCGACCCGCCGCAGCCAGCGAGGCTGACACTGGCGGCGCCGATCAGCACGTAAGATTTGCGCATTGTCGCATCCCCCTTGGGCTCATCAGAGCCAAGAGCGAAGCGCGGGTCAACAGGGGCTGGCGTCAGCCGATCGGCTCGCCGCTTTTCTCCTCGAACAGGTCGGCAACAACGTCGGCTCGGGCGGTAAGTCGAACCTTCTCTCCCTCGACCGCGGCGACCAACCCGCGCGGGATATAGTGGTGATGATCCTCGTGGCCGATCCCGCTGTCGGCGCGGATCAGCTTGATGCGGTTGCCCTCGACGCGATCGACGGTACCGAGATGGACGCCGTCGGCGCCGATCACTTCCATATGCTCGCGAATGTCTTCAAAGCCAGTCATGGTAGAGTCCTCCTTTGCCCACAGGATATAACGCTGTCCGGCCGAGCTCGCTCCGCCGGCGGGTTGAGGCGTTAACCATTCGCGCTTAAGTCCCGCGGCCATGCTCGATATTCGAACCACCACCATCGCCGACGCCCAGGTCGCGCCGGAAGCGCCGCTTTCTCCCACCCACGTCACCGTCCGCCGCGAAGACTATCGGCCGCCCGACTGGCTGGTGCCGGAGATCCGCCTCGACTTCGACCTCGGAACCGAAAGCACGCGAGTCCGCGCAGTCCTCCGGGTCGAGCGTAACGGCGATCACGACCGACCGCTGAGGCTCGATGGCGACGAATTGAAGCTCTTGTCCGTAACAGCGGACGCGCCCTGGCGGGAGGAGGGCGATCAGCTGGTGATCGACCTGTCGGCCGCCCGCGCGACGGTCGAGACCGAGGTCGAGATTTCGCCCGCCGCAAATACGAAGCTGATGGGCCTCTACGCCTCGGGCGGGATGCTCTGCACGCAATGCGAATCCGAAGGATTCCGCCGCATCACGTTCTTCCCCGACCGTCCCGATGTCCTCTCGAAATATCACGTCCGGATGGAGGCGGATAAAGCGCTGTTCCCGGTCCTGCTGTCCAACGGCAATCGCGTCGCCGAAGGACAAGCCGACGGTGGCCGCCACTGGGCCGAGTGGGAAGATCCCTTCCCCAAGCCGTCGTACCTGTTCGCGCTGGTCGCTGGCGACCTCAAGGCCAATCACGACAGCTTCACGACCATGAGCGGCCGCAAGGTCGACCTCAACATCTGGGTGCGCGAGGCCGATCTGCCCAAGACCCAGCACGCGATGGATAGCCTCAAGCTCGCGATGGCCTGGGACGAGAAGGTCTATGGCCGCGAATATGACCTCGACCAATTCAACATCGTTGCCGTCAGCGATTTCAACATGGGGGCGATGGAGAACAAGAGTCTCAACGTCTTCAACACCGCCTATGTGCTGGCCGATCAAGAAACCGCGACCGACGCTGATTTCGACAATATCGCCCGGGTCGTGGCCCACGAATATTTCCACAATTGGTCGGGCAATCGGGTCACCTGCCGCGACTGGTTCCAGCTGAGCCTCAAGGAAGGCTTCACCGTCTACCGCGACCAGAGCTTCTCCGCGGATATCGGCAGCCCGGCGGTGAAAAGGATCGAGGACGTTCGGGTGCTGCGCGCCGCACAGTTCCCCGAGGACCAGGGCCCGCTCGCCCACCCTGTCCGGCCGGACAGCTATATTGAAATCTCGAACTTCTATACCGCGACGGTCTACAACAAGGGCGCGGAGGTGATCCGCATGCTCGCCACAGTGCTCGGGCCGGACAAATTCCGTGCCGGCACCGACCTCTATTTCGAGCGACACGATGGCGAAGCGGCGACCTGCGACGATTTCGTGAAGGCGCTCGAGGATGCGAGCGGCGTCGACCTTAGCCCCTTCAAGATCTGGTACAGCCAGGCAGGGACCCCGAAGGTCCACGCAAGCCTGGCCCACGACGCGGAAGCCGGAACAGCGACGCTGCATCTGGAGCAGCACGTCGATCCGACACCGGGGCAGCCGGTCAAGCAGCCGATGCCGATCCCGCTCAAGACCGCGCTGGTCGGCAGCAAGAGCGGCGCGGAAATCGGAGAGGAACGGCTGATCATTCTCGACCAGCCCCGACAGAGCGTCACCTTCGAAGGCGTCACGGAGGTGCCGCTGCTCTCGATCAACCGCGGCTTTTCCGCCCCGGTGATCGTCACCGCGGAGCGCGGCAAGGGAGAGCTCGAGCTCCTTGCCCAGGCGGACAGCGATCCGTTCGCGCGCTTCGAGGCGATCCAGGAGCTGATGATGCGCGCGCTGGTCGCCGGCGCGCGCGGTGAGCCGGCTGACAGCGCAGCGGTGATCGATGCCGTGGACTCGACTCTTCGGTCGAATGCGCTCGACCCTGCCTTCAAGGCCGAAGCGGTGATGGTCCCCGGCGACAGCCTGATCGCCGACCGCATGGACGTAATCGACCCGGACGCGATCCACGCGTCGCGCGACCGATTGCGCCGCGCGATTAGCGCAGCACTGCCGGGCGAGCTGCTCGCCGCGCATCGCAGCGATGGCGTCGACGGCAGCGATCTAAGCCCGCGTGCCAAGGGCATTCGCCGGCTGCGGACCGTCGCCCTCGGCCTTCTCGCCGCCGGCGACGAAGCGCAGGCGGCGGCGCTCGCCAGGGCGCAGTTCGAAGCGGCGGACAATATGACCGACCGCCAGGGCGCGCTCGGAGTGCTCGTCTCGCTCGACGCGCCCGAGCGCGAGTGGTCGCTGGAACGCTTTTATGAGCGGTTCAAGGACGATGCACTGGTGCTCGACAAATGGTTCGCGCTGCAGGCCTCGGCGCAGCGCGCCGACACCGTCGATGCGGTGCTGAGCCTCGCCGACCATCGCGATTTCACGATCGGCAACCCCAATCGGCTTCGGGCGCTCGCAGGCACGTTCGGCGCCAATCATTGGGCATTCCATTCGGCGGACGGGCGCGGCTATGCGTTCCTCGCAGAGCTGATCATTGCCGCCGACCAGCTGAACCCGCAGGTCGCTGCCCGGCTGGTGCCGCCGTTCGGCCGCTGGCGCCGGTTCGAGCCGAAGCGATCGGCGCAGATGCGCGAGGCGCTCGAGCGGATCGCCGCGGCGCCGGGGCTGTCCAAGGACGTGTTCGAGCAGGTCAGCAAGTCGCTGGCCTGAAGCCAGCGGCTAGCTGCCGATCCAGCGTGCCACTTCGAGCGCGACCTGGTTGGCGGCGCGGTTGAGCGCGGGGCCGACCGTTGCTGCCGTCCCATCGGCCGGCACCGCCGCGGTAAAGCGGCGGGTCTCGACACGCCCTCCCCCGCCGGCCGACAGCGATGCGTCGTAAGTGACGATCACCTGGCCGGTGGCAGCGTCGTAACCGAAGCGCTGAAGCTGGCCGTTGACGAGCAAGCCGGGGTCGAGCGTCGCCTGGCGGGGATCCAGCACCACGCGGTTGGTGGTGCGCCGCACCGTTTCCTCGAGAAGGTCCTGGAACAGGCGGTCGGGCGTATCGACCCACTGCAGGTTGGTCACATATTGGACGACCGTCGGGTTGACCTGGACCGGGACGCGCAGCGTCCGCAATTCCTTGGAGATGGCCGGAACCGCGATCGTCACCGCCTGGCCAGCAGGTCCGGCCCGCGCGATCCGGCCGGGATCGGGCGCCTCAGGGGTCAGCGTGTACAAATATGGCGGCGCCTTGCCTCCGCCGAGCAGCGCACAGCCGCCGAGGGCCGCGGCCAGGGCAACCGGCATTATTGCCTTGATCAATCTCATTTGCGTTTCCCTGGCTTATAATCTGGCAGCTTTTCAGGCCCGAGCGCACCGCCGATGCCGCCCTGCTCAATCCGATTGGAAACTGCCTGCAGCGATTGCGAGAGCTCACGCAGGTCGCGCACAAGGCGGTTTGCCTCGGGCAGCGTGGACTTGCTGAAATTCTGGATGCCAGGCCGCGCATCGGCGATCATCGCATCGAGATTGTTGGTCGCCTGCTGAACCGAAGCGATCGCCTTGCGCAGGTCCTGCGCTGCCGGCCGTCCTTCCTCGACGACCAGGCGATTGGCGTTGTCCGAGAGAGTGGCAATGTTGTTGGCGGCGATTCCTGCGTTGCGCGACGCGATGCGGATCTCACGGATCGTGTCGCCGAGCTCCGGCGCACGCTCGCGGATGATCCGGGTGGTCACATTGATGTTCTCGAGAATGTCCGAAATCGCGTTCTGGTTCTTGTCGGACAGCAGCTCGGTCAGGCGCTCGGTCAGGCGCTGAATGCGGGCGATCAGCTCGGGCGCGCTGTTGAGCAGTGCGCCAAGCCCGCCCGAAGTCGCCGGCACGACCGGGCAGCCCTGCGGGCCGATCTGAGTGATCGGGCGGCTGCCGCGAACGGCGCCGTCGAGCTGGATTTCGCTGACACCGGTGAAGCCGACGCCCTTGATCTGCGCGGTCGTGCCCTGGAGCACTGGCGTCTGCTCGTCGACCTCGATCCTAACCCAGACGAACTCGGGCCGGTTTGGAAGCAGCGAAATCTTCTTCACCTGGCCGACGGGAACGCCCGCGAAGCTGACGTTGGAGCCCTTGTTGAGGCCGCCAACGCCTTGCGCGAAGTAAACGTCATAGCATTTCGTCTCTTTGCCGGAGAGGCCGGCCAGCCAGACGATGAACAGCAAGACGCCGGCGAGCAGTGCCATCGTCACCGCGCCGACCATGATATAGTTCGACCGCGTTTCCATCAGGCAACCACCTCGTGCTCATAGCTTGCGGCAGCAGCGCGCCCCCGCGGTCCGTTAAAATAATCTTGTATCCAAGGATGGTCCAAAGCCAAGAGCTCGGGGATCGTTCCTACCCCAAGCACCCGCTTGTCGGCGAGCACGGCGATGCGGTCGCAGATCGCATGCAGCGTATCGAGGTCGTGGGTGATCAGGAAAACCGTGAGCCCAAGCCGCTTCTGGAGGCTGAGGATCAGCTGGTCAAAAGCCGCCGCCGCGATCGGGTCGAGGCCCGCGGTTGGCTCGTCGAGAAAGAGAAGCTCGGGGTCAAGCGCCAATGCCCGCGCAAGACCGGCGCGCTTCACCATGCCGCCGGACAGCTCGGACGGATATTTGGGGCCCGCATCGGGCGGAAGACCCCCCATCGCAATCTTGTAGGAAGCGATCTCGTCGAGCAGCTCTTCCTTGATGTAGGGGAAATATTCGCGGATCGGGACCTCGACATTTTCGGCGACCGTTAGGGTCGAGAACAAAGCGCCGTTCTGGAACAAGATCCCCCAGCGCCGGCGAATGTTCTTGGCCTCGTCTTCGGTGCGGTCGACCATATTTTCACCAAGCACCTCGATCTCGCCATGCTCGGGCGTCTGCAGACCGATGATCGAGCGAAGCAGCACGGACTTGCCTGTGCCTGATCCGCCAACGACCCCCAGGATCTCGCCGCGGCAAACGGTGAGATCGAGATTGTCGTGGATCACCTGCTCGCCGAAGGCATTGCGGAGCCCGCGGACGGTGATCACCGGATCGCAGTCGCGCGGGGTCTTCATTTCCATCCAATCGAGCTGAAGAAGACGGCGAACACCGCGTCGAGCACGATCACGAGGAAAATCGACTGGACGACGGCGGTGGTCGTCCGGGACCCGACCTCTTCGCTGTTCCCCTGGACCAGCATTCCCTGAAAACAGCCGGCGAGGCCGATGATGAACCCGAACACGGGCGCTTTGATGAGCGCGATCCACATGTCGGTGATCGGGATCACTTCCTGAAGCCGCTGGATGTAGGTCAGCGGCGGAATGCCGAGCGAGAGCCAGACGAACAGGCCGCCGCCCAGCAGCGACATGAGGATCGCCCAAAAGCCAAGCAGCGGCATCATCACGATCGCCGCAATCATCCTGGGGATTACGAGCGCTTCAACCGGTGAAACGCCGATTGTGCGCATGGCATCGATTTCCTCGGTGATCTTCATCGTGCCGATCTGCGCGGCAAAGGCCGAGCCGGACCGCCCCGCGACCATGATCGCGGTCATCAGCACGCCCAGTTCGCGCACCGTTATGCGGCCGATCAGGTTGATCGTGTAAACTTCGGCGCCGAACTGTTCGAGCTGAACCGCCCCCTGCTGGCCGATCACGATGCCGATCAGGAAGCTCATCAGGCCAATGATTCCGAGCGCGCGCACGCCGACCACGTCGAACCGCTGCACGACGGCGTTGAGACGGAAGCGCCGCGGCCGGCGGATGATGTTCGCAAAACCAATGAGGGTGGCGCCGAGGAATCCGAGCAGGCCAAGCAGCGTCTGCCCGACGTCCGCAACCCACTCGCCGAGCTCTGTCAGCATGCGGACCATGCCGCCACGCTGCTCGGGATGGACCTGCACCGGATGGTCGAATTCCCCGACCTGTTCGAGCAGGCTGGTTTCGTCACGGCTCGCGCCGATCACCTTGGCCTTGCGATCGCGGACGGTGCGATAGACGATCCACGCGCCGACCGTGTCCATCCGCTCGATCTTGCTGAGGTCGATGGTCAGCGGGTCGGGCAAGGCGTCGATTTCCCGCTGGGTCGTCGCGGCGCGCGTGATCGTCAGCGCACCCGCGACGCGGTACACAGCGCCCTCGCCTTCGCCCCCTTGCGGCTGATCCTCGTCCGCCATCGGCCGATTAGTGCGCGAATTGAGAGGTTGCGGCAAGTCAGGGCGCAGCCTTTCCTGCGCGGCGGCGGCTGACTATGCGCGGAAGCGTGACCGAGCAGAAGCAGCATGAGCCTCCGGGAGCCGAGCCGGCAGACGCATTGTCGCTGTACGTTTGGCGCAAGCCCGCGACCGAAGTCGCGGTGCTTGCGGCGCGCAGCGGCATCGGCGCGAGCGCAGTCGTTGCTGGCGGCGCCTTTCTCGCCGCTTTGACACTCCGGCTGTTCTGGACCGGCCATTATTGGCCGGGGATTGCTTGCGCGCTGCTGTTCAGCTTCACCGCCGCGGTCGCAGTGCGGCTGGCCGCCGATTCGCCCGCAATCCGCGTCCAGCGCGTCATCGACGTTGTCCATCCGCCGTTTTGGTGGTGGGCGTGGCAGCATGGTCTGGCGGCGCACGGCAAGGCAGCCGAACCGGTGCTCGCGACCATGATCCTGGCGGCAATCGTCGGCGGGTATATCGCCGACCTTACCATCGCCTGGATCGCGAAGCGCCGACACGGCGTCGCGATTGACCGCTGGCGCCCGTTCGACAGCCGCTTCCGGCTGATCGCCGCTCACCGCAACGTCAACCTGCTGATCCTTGCCGGCGCGCTAAGCGTCGGCCGGCCGGCGCTGGGGCTGAAGCTGGTTGCCTGGTGGACCCTGGCAAGCGCGATCGTCCATGCGGTGCGGCTCGCGCAAATGAACGAGCGCGCGGGCCGTGCACGCGCGATCCGCTCGTGGCTCGACTGATGTGCTACACAGCGATCGTCCTTGCCGGCTCCCGTCCGGGCCGGGACGATCTGGCAGAGCAGTTCGGAACAGACCTCAAGGCTCTGATCCCGCTCGCGGGCGAGCCGATGGTGCGCCGTCCGGTTCAGACGCTGCTCGACTGTGAGCAGGTCGCACAAGTCCTGGTCCTCAGCCAGCACCCGGATCGCATTGCGGCCGCGCTGCCCGAGGATTCTCGACTGTCGGTCTCACGTTCCGAGAGTTCGATTGCGGAAACGCTCTTGTCGCTGATCGAAAGCGGCAAGGCTGAGTGGCCGCTGCTGGTGACCACCGCCGACCATGCGCTGCTGGACCCGGCGATGGTGCGCCAATTCTGCGCAGACGCCGAAGGCGCTGCTGTCGTGATTGGAGTGGTCGAGCGAGATGTTCTGCTGAAGCGTTTTCCAACGGCGCAGCGGACATGGATCAAATTTCGTGGCGGGCGGTACACCGGGGCCAATCTGTTCGCCTTGCGCTCGCCCCCCAGTGCGGACGCGATCCGATTGTGGAGCAGTATCGAGCAAAGCCGCAAAAAGGGCTGGCGCGTGGTCTCGCTGCTGGGACCGGTAGCCCTTGTCGGCGCCGCGCTGCGACTGGTCAGCCTGGACCAACTGCTTGCCCGGGTGGGCCGGCGGCTGGGGCTCAATATCCGTGCGGTCAGGATGGCCGACCCGCTCGCCGGCATCGATGTCGACAAGCCATCGGATCACGCCCTCGTGGAAAAGATCATCGCGGGCGAAGCATGAGCGATCTCGCAATTTACGACATGGACCGAACGGTTACTCGCACCGGCACCTACAGCAACTTCCTGCTGCACTGCGCGGCGCGGCGGGCACCGTGGCGGCTCATGCTGGTCCCGCTCGCGGCCTTCGCGATGCTCGCCTACGTGCTGCGGATGATCGATCGCGGGCGCCTGAAGGAATTCAACCAGCGGCTGCTGCTTGGGGGAAAGGTGCATCCGCGCGAGCTGAAGCCGCTGGTCGACAGCTTCGCCGACCGGCAGGTGCGGAACAACATCCGCCCAGGGGCGCGCGCGGCGATCGCGCGCGACAAATCCGAGGGCCGGCGCCTCGTGCTCGCGACCGCGTCCTACAGGCTCTATGCCGATGCGATCGCCGATCGGCTCGGCTTCGACGACGTGATCGGCACCGGATCGATCATCGGGCTCGACGAGCGCGTCCATGCCAAGATCGCGGGCGAGAATTGCTACGGCCCGGCCAAGCTCCGGATGATCGCGGACTGGGTGAAGAAGTCCGGCCTGCTCGGCAAGCATGGCCACGTTCGCTTCTATTCCGACCATGTCTCCGACCAACCGGTATTCGAGTGGGCGGATGAACCGGTCGCCGTGAACCCGCATGGGCGACTGCGCCGGCTTGCCTTGCAGCGCGGATGGGCGGTCGAGGACTGGGGTTAGACAGCCCTCAAGGCATTATCGAAGTCCGCGATCAGATCGTCGGCATCCTCGACGCCGATGGAGATGCGCACGAGATTGTCGGTGATGCCCAGCGCCTGCTTGCGTTCGTCGGGGACCGACAAATGCGTCATCGCGGCTGGCGCGCTGGCCAGCGTCTCGGTGCCGCCCAGGCTGACCGCGAGATGGGCGATCTGAAGCGCGTCGAGGAAGGCGAACGCCTCCTTCTCGCCTCCCTTGAGATAAAGCGAAAAGGTCGACCCCGCGCCCGTGCAATGGCGGCGGTAGATGTCCGCCTGGCGCGACCCCTCTTCGAGGAATCCCAGGTAACCGACCTTGTCGACTTTCGGATGGTCGCGCAGGAATTCGCACACCTTCGCGGCGTTCTCGCCGGCGCGGGACATGCGCAGCTCGAGCGTTTCGAGGCTGCGCAGAAGCATCCAGGCGGTGTTGGGATCGCAGATGGTGCCGATGGTGTTGCGCATCATACGCACCTGGTCGATCAGCTTCTGACTGCCGACGAGGCCGCCGGCGACGAGATCGCTGTGCCCGCCGGCATATTTGGTGAGGCTGTAGATGGTGAGGTCCGCCCCTTGCGAGAGCGGCTTCGCCCAGAGCGGCCCCAGGAAAGTGTTGTCGATGGCGATCGGCGGGCGCTCGGCCGCGCCGAAGGCCGCGTCGCGCGCGGCGCGCACGGCCTCGACATCGACCAAGGCGTTCGTCGGGTTTGCCGGGCTTTCGAGATAGATCAGCGAGACGCGCCCTTTCGCCTTGGCGCGGGCGATCACTTCGTCGATTTCTTCGCGGGTCGCACCCGCCGGGAAGTCGAGCCAGGAAACGCCGAAGCGGCCGAGGATCTTGGCGATGAGGGTCTCGGTCGCGGCATAGAGCGGGCCCGAATGGACGATCACGTCGCCGGGCTGGACGAAGGTCAGCAGCAACGTCGCGATCGCCGACATTCCGCTCGAGAAGGCGAGAGCGTCGTCGGCTTCCTCCCAGATGCTGAGCCGGTCCTCGAGGATTTCCTGGTTGGGGCCGTTGAAACGCGAGTAGATCAAGCCTTCCGCGCCGCCCGGGCGCTTGCCCGTGACTCCTTCGAAGAAGCGCTTTCCCGCGGCCGCATTCTCGAACACGAAGGTCGAGGTGAGGAAGATCGGGGGCTTCAGGGACCCCTCGCTGAGCTCGGGATCGAAACCGTAGCCCATCATCAATGTCGAGGGCTTGAGCTTGTGATTGCCGACATTGGTCGGAGACGGGCGGGGACGGCGCTTCGGGGAGCCGGACAGGGTGTTTTCGTCAACCATAGAGCGTCCCCTAGCCGATCAGCGACCGCATCATCCACACAATCCCGACGATCAAAGGCGGGGCGATCAGGTTCATGATCAGACCGGCTTTGAGCAGCCGCGGCAGCGCGACATGTCCGGTCGCCCAGGCGATGGCATTCGGGCCGGTGCCCGAGGGCAGCATGAACGCCCAGCTGGCCGCGATCGCGGCCGGCATCGCCAGCAGCACCGGGTCGGCGCCGGTGGCCAGGACCAGGCCCGCGACGACCGGCATGGTCGAGCTGGCCGAGGCCACGTTGGACGCGAATTCGGTCACCACGATCACCATCGCGACGAGGAGCAAGGCGATGATCACCGGATGCACGCCGCCGATCGGCTCGAGCGCCGTGCCGATCCATTGGGCGAGGCCCGAAGTGCTGATTCCGGACGCGAGCGCGAGCCCGCCGCCGAACATCATGATCACGCCCCAGGGCGCCCGGTCGGCTTCCTTCCACACCAGCAACGGCCGGCCGCTGCCGTCGGGGATGATGAACAACAGCAATGCGCCGGCGATGGCGATCGTGCCGTCGGTGACGGAATCCGCCGGCAAATAAGGCGCGGCCAGCGGCGCCAGCACCCAGGCAGCGACGACGAGGACCACCAGCGGCACCAGCCGCTGCTCGGCGGTCGACCAAGCGCCGGCTTCGCCGATCCCCGAGCGGGCTGCCGCGGCGTCGAAATCGTGCGGCGAGACGCGCTGAACGCGCTTGAGGATCAGCCAGGCGAGCGGAATCGTGGCGGCGACCAGCGGCAGGCCGTAGCTCGCCCAGGTCAGGAAATTGATATCCGCGCCCGTCAGCCGACGGATGATTCCCGCCGCAATGGCGTTGGTCGGCGAGCCGACGAGGGTGCCGAGCCCGCCGATCGAGGCGGAAAAGGCGATGCCGATCACCAGGGCGCCGGCGAATCCGTCAGTCTCTTCCTCGCCGATCGAGGCGGCGCGGAGCACGGCTATGGCGATCGGCATCATGATCAGCGTGGTCGCGGTGTTGGAAACGATCATGGAAAGGACCGCCGTGGCCGCCATGAAGGCAAGCAGCATCGCGCCCGGCGTTGCTGCGCCGCGGCTGACGATGGCCAGCGCGAGCCGCCGGTGCAGGCCGGTGCGCTCGATCGCCAGCGCAATCATCGCGCCCCCGAGCACCAGGAACAGGATCGGCGAGTAATAGGCCCCCGCGGTTTCCCCGGCGCCCATCACGCCCATGAGCGGGAAGGCGAGAAAAGGCAGTAGCGCTGTCGCCGTAAGCGGCAGCGCCTGGGTCATCCACCATGTCGCCATCAGCACGACCAAGGCGCAGGTGCGCCAGGCGGCAAGCGGCATGTCACCCGGCGCTGGCAGAGCGAGCATCAGGACGAAGGCAAGCAGCCCGGCCCACAGCCCGACCTGACCGGCGCGCGCGGGCCCGCTCACCCGGGAATCCCGATCAGGGCGATCTGCCGGCCATAGTCCGCTTCGCCGCAATGGGTCGCGCGGCGGAAACTGAAGAAGCGATCGGCGTCGGAATATGTGTCGAGATTGAGTGCCTCGACTTCGCCCACGCCCGCAGCGATCAGGCGATGGACGACATAGGCCTCAAGGTCGAAATGCGGTTTGCCCCCGGGTCCGGCGACGAAGAATCGTTCGTTGTCGGCATCGTCGGCCACAAAGCGAGCGCGGAACGCCTCGTCCACTTCGTAGCTGTCCTGGGCGATGCACGGGCCGACTGCCGCATGAATATTCTCGCGGCGGGCGCCGAGCTGCTCCATCGCCGCGATTGTCGCGTCCGTCACACCGGCGAGCGCGCCCCGCCAGCCGGCATGGGCCGCGCCGACCACCACCGCGTGATGGTCGGCGAGCAACACCGGCGCGCAATCGGCCGTGAGGATACCAAGGAGGAGTCCCGGGCGATCGGTGACCATTCCGTCCGCCCTCGGGCGCTGGTCCTGAGGCCAGGCGTTGGAGGCGTGCACGGCTTCGGCCGAATGCACCTGATGGACGGTCGCAAGCTCCGCACCCGACATGATCGCCTCGATCGCTAACCGGCGGTTCGCCGCGATGGAATCGCGATCGTCGCCGCTACCATAGCCGACGTTCAGACCGCTGATTGCGCCTGTCGATACCCCACCGCGCCGGCCAAGGAAGCCGTGCGGAAGCTGGCCGAGGCTTACCGCCCGGATGACGTCTACGGTCATTCGTCCGCCTGCATCACCACGTGCCTCAGCACGACATCTTCATCCGCGTGACTGCCCACCATGAAGTCGTAGCGGCCGACGGCCTGAAAGCCATAGCGTTCGTAGAAACGGCGGGCGCGATGGTTGTCGACATAGACGCTGAGCTGGATGTGGCGCGCACCTCGCTCGGCGGCATATGTCATCGCCCACTGCATCAATTGGGTCGCAACGCCGCGGCCGTGCCACGGCTTCAGCACGTAAAGCTGACATAGCTCGATCGTGTGCGGCGGAGTTTCCACCGGAAGCTGTGGTGGGCCGAGCTTGACGTAGCCGGCGAGCTCGTCCGCCCAGGCAAGCCAAAAGGCATGATCGGGGTCTTCGATTTCGGCGCGAAATCGCTCGGCGGTCATCGTCGCGAGGAAATCTTCGAGGTCGTCGGGCCTGTACAGATGCCCGAACGTGTCGATGAAACTCGTCCTGAAGACGCTCGCGATGGCATCGGCATCGCGCGGCGCTGCGGATCGATAGCTGATCATGCGAACCCGGCGGGCGCCGGCCAGTCCAGCGAATGGGTCGCCAGCACCTTGAACAGGCGGCCCATTTCTTCATTCGCGATCAGGCGGTGCACAGCTGCTTGAATTTCGCCGGCGCGGTCCGGATTTGCCCGCGACAGCGCCTGCGCGCGCTCCTCGATTCCGAGGCGCCTCAGCCATTCGCCTTGAGGCACGAGCGGGGTCACTGCTGCTCCAGCCTCCCTCGCAGCCGCGGACGCCGCCTCAAAGTCGACGTGGGCGGTGAGGTCATGCTCACCCGGGTCGGCGAGCACTGGCGCGAAAGCATGCCCACGCACCGCCTGGAGCGTGTCTCCGGGCGCGCTCCGTTCGTGGCCGTAGTCGATGAACAGCGCGACGCCGCCGTGCGCGACGATTCGCCGCGCGGTCACCGCCACGGCTAGGTCCCGGGCGAGAGACGTTTCGACGATTTCCCCGTCGCGGTCGAAGGCAAGGCCACCGCCCGCAATCGTCACCAGCCGTTCGACGCCCCCGACATGCTGGCGAACCGGAAGCGCATCGAGAAACTCGTTGGCGACCAGCAACACGGGTCGCTGCGGCAGCGAATTGAGTGTGTCGTGCCAGAATGCATCGGCGACGGCTTCCTTCTGACGCACGCGCAGCAGCGGGCTGGTCTCGACGAGATGGACCTCGCCGTCGAAGCCCGCAGCGCGCATGACGCGAAGGGCATCGGATGCCAGAGTCCCCCGCCCCGGGCCGAGCTCGACGTAGGCCGCATCGGCGGGCGAGCCAGCGCGCTTCCAGCACTCGGCAAGCGCTGCGCCGACCAGCTCCCCGAACATCTGGCTGATTTCCGGCGCGGTCGTGAAATCACCCCGAGCGCCGAGCGGATCGCGCGTCGAATAATAATAAGCGTTGCAGGCTTCCATATAAGCCTCGACGCTGATCGGCCCTTCCGCGCGGATCCGCTCGCGAAGCGCGCGCTCGAACGGAGTCACGCCACCGAAGCGGAACCGGCCACCGGCTCGACGCGGTTGCGGCGGCGCTTGGCGGTAAGCATCAGATAAAGCCCCCCGATGATCATCGGCAGCGAAAGCCACTGGCCCATGTGCAGGCCCGTGGCCTCGGCGAACTTGACGAGCTGGTGATCGGGCTCGCGAATGAACTCCACCCCGAAGCGGAACAGTCCGTAAAAGAAGATGAAGGCACCGACGAGCTTGCCCGGCTCGTATCGGGCCCTGGTCTTCCAGAACATGAAGGCCAGGATCGCGAACAGAACGAGCCCTTCGAGGACTGCTTCATAGAGCTGGCTCGGGTGCCGCGGCGGACCGAGGGCGGGGCCGTAGGGTGTGAGCTCCATGAAGCGAACCGCCCAGGGCACGGTGGTCGGCGCGCCCCACAATTCCTGATTCACGAAATTGGCGAGCCGCCCGAAAAACAGCCCGAACGGCGCGCAGCAGGCGACATAATCGTGGATCCTAAGCCAGGCGAGCTTCTCCTTGCGCGCGAAATAGAGGATTCCGAGCATGGTCCCAATTACCCCGCCGTGGAACGACATCCCGCCGTCCCACAGCTTCACGATCTCGATCGGGTTCCGGAAATATTCGCCGGGATTGTAGAACAGCACATAGCCGAGACGCCCGCCAAGGATGATACCCAAGGCAGCGTAGAAGACGAGATCGTCAGCATGCCGGCGATCCATCGGTGCGCCGGGCTGCTTGAGGAGCTTCAGGAGATACCAATAGCCGATGAAAATGCCGGCAAGGTAGGCGAGACTGTACCAACGCAGCTCGAAGAAGCCGAGGTCGATGCCCGTCGTGAGGCCAAGATCCGGAAAGGCGGTGAACTGCGAGTCGTTCGCGGCTTGCAAGGGCTTCCCCATCGATGATCAGCGCCTCATAAGACGCAGGGACTGAAAGGCAAAGGAGCGCGGAATCGGATGCAGAGCGAGCTCGACCGCCGTTTCGACGAGGAACTCGCCCGGGTCATCGGGCCGGGAGGACGGCTGATCATCGGCGAGGATGATCTTGGCCGGGCGATCGTCACCAACTTTCCCACCACCCTTCCCAGCTTTTTCCGCACCTTTTGCGCCCTCAACGCCAACGAGGCTGTGGTTGCGGGCGATGAGCGGCTGAGCTTCGCAGACCTCGACCGCATATCGGAGCGATTGGCGCAGGGACTCGCGGCGCGCGGCATCGGCAAGGGTGACCGCGTAGCCATCGCGATGCGCAATTGCCCGTCCTGGATCGTCACCTACATGGCGATCGCCAAGGCCGGAGGTGTCGTGACCCTGCTCAACGGCTGGTGGGAGCCGGGCGAGATGGAGCATGCGTTGCGGCTGACCGAGCCCAGGCTGATCATCGCCGACGAACCGCGGGCGAAGCGGATCGCCGCGCGCTGCTCGGATTTCGAACTGCTCACACTGCCGATCGACCAGCCCGTCGAGAAAGCGACCGCGGCGCTGACCCTCGATGGCGGAGCCGCGGCCGACCTGCCGGAAATGGCGCCCGAGGACGATGCAACGATCCTGTTCACGTCGGGCTCGACGGGCGATGCCAAGGGCGCCTTGTCGACGCATCGGGCCGTGACCACAGGCGTCTATTGCTATTCGCTCGGCCTGATCGTCCTTCGCGGCCTGCTCGAGCAGCAAGGGATCACGCCTTCCGCTCCGCGTACCTTGATCAGCGTGCCGCTGTTCCACGTGACGGGCGAAGTGCCCGTGATGCTCAACAGCTTCGTCGTCGGGCGGTGCATGGTGATCATGCCTAAATGGGACGCGACCGACGCACTGAGGCTGATCGAGAAAGAGAAAATCACCTATTTCGTCGGCGTTCCGACGATGAGCCTGGAGCTGATGAACCACCCGGACCGGCACAAATATGATCTCTCCTCGCTCAAGGACATCACCGCAGGCGGCGCGCCGCGGCCGGTCAGCCATGTCGAGAGGCTGAAGCAGGAATTTCCGGAAGCGCAGCCCGCGCTCGGCTACGGCCTTACCGAAACCAACGCGGTCGGCTGCATGAACTTCTGGAGCAATTACGCAGCTAAGCCCGGCTCCACGGGCCGGGCAGCGAAACCGCTTGTCGAAGTCGCCATCTTCGGCGATGGGGACCGGCGTCTCCCGTCGGGCGAAACCGGCGAGATCGCGATCCGCACCGCCGCCAATATCAAATGCTATTGGCGCAACCTGGAAGCGACCGAGGAGACGCTGACCAGCGACGGCTACATCCGCACCGGCGACATCGGCTATCTCGACGAGGACGGCTATCTGTTCATCGTCGACCGCAAGAAAGAAATCATCATCCGCGGCGGCGAGAACATTTCGGCGGCCGAAGTCGAGGCGGAATGCTATGCGTGCGAGGCCGTGGCCGAGGTCGCGGTCTTCGGCGCGCCCGATGAGCGCCTCGGCGAGGTGCCGGTCGCCGTGGTCTATGCCAAGGACGGCGCGGACCTGACGCCCGACGGGCTTCGGGACTTTCTCGACGGACGCCTCGCCAAGTTCAAGCTGCCGGAGCGGATCATCATGTCCGACGAGCCGCTGCCGCGTCTGGGGACGGGCAAGATCGACCGGCGAGCGCTGCGGGCCCAGTACACGCGTTGAAGCTCGACCGGCGGACCGTCCTTGTCGGCGGCGGCGCCGGCATCGGTCTCATCGTCGCCATTTCATTGTGGCCGCGGCGCCTGGCCAGCGACCTTTCGGTGCGCGCCGATGAACAGGCGTTCGGCCCGTTCATCAAGGTCGCGGACGACGGGCGCATCACGGTCGCCGTGCCGCAAACCGAAACCGGCCAGGGCATCTGGACCGCGCTGGCCCAGGTCGTCGCACTGGAGCTTGGCGCGCGGTGGGACCATGTCGCCGTCGAGCCCACGCCCCTCGCGCCCGGCTACGGCAATCCCCTCGCCGCGACATTGGGCTGGCCTCCGGACATCAGGATCACGGCGGCCTCGACCTCGGTCCGCGCTTTCGAGCAGCCGATGCGCGAGGCCGGAGCGACCGCCCGGACGATGATGATCGAAGCCGCCGCAAAGCGGTGGAACGTGGATTCGGCGGAGTGCGACACTGCCAACGGCTTCGTCACTTGCGGACCGCGCAAGGCCGGCTTCGGAGACTTGGCCGAGGAGGCCGCCGGGCGCAGACCGCCGCGCCGCGCTCCACTCCGCGAACCGCGCGCAGGCGAAGCATTGCCCCGGCTCGACGCGCCGGCGAAGACGGCCGGCGGCTGGAGGTTCGCAAGCGACGTGCGCTTGCCCGGCCTGCTCTACGGCGCCGCGCGTCTTGCTCCTCCTGGCGGACGCTTGAAGACATTCTCTCGCGAGGCGGCAGAGCGCGTTCCAGGGGTTCGACACGTGTCGGCCACAGACACGGCGCTGGCCGTCGTTGCCGACAGCTGGTGGGCGGCCGAGCAAGCCCTCAAGGCCGCCACCCCGCTGTTCGCTGCGCCAGCGAGCGAGCCGCAACTCCGCCCGCTCTTCGAACGAACGCTTGCCGCGGGCGATGCGAGACGGTGGTTCAGCCGCGGCGATTATGACGGCGTGACGCGCGGCGCCCGGACGCTGGCCGCCACCTACCATGTCGCGCCTGCGCTGCACCTTGGCCTCGAGCCGCTGTCGGCCACCGCGCGCGCCACCTCCGACCGTGTCGAGGTCTGGGCCGCGACGCTCGCGCCAGACGCGGCGCGGGAGGCGGCGAAGGCCGCGGCGGCTGGCGCTGAGGTCCAATTCTACCCGATGCCGGCCGGGGAGCCCGGAGGGCGGGCACTCGTTTCCGACGCCATTCCCCTAGCAGTGCGACTGACCCGCGAGACGGGACGGCCGGTGCAGCTGACGCTGTCGCAATCGGCAAGCCAGAATGCGGATCGCCCGTCGGGCGGGGCGATGGCGCGAATGACGGCGCTCCCGGGGGCTGGCGGGATCACGGCCGCGTGTAAGATGCGGGTCGCCGCCGCCGACGGTTTCGGGGCCGCGCTCGCCTCTCTTTCGCGCCGTTCCCGGCCCCCCTTCCCGGGCAAGATCGGTCTCAGCGGGGCGGTGCCGCCCTACGGCGTGCCCAACCTTGCGATCGAGGCCCTGACCGTCCCGATCCGCTTCACCGCGGGCTATATGCGCGGGTCGCCAGAGCGGGAATTTTGCTTCTTCAACGAGAGCTTCACCGATGAACTGGCCCACGCGGCGGGGATCGAGCCGCTCGCATTTCGCATGGCGATGCTTGGCGGCAACATCCGCCTCGCGCGCTGCCTGCAGGCCGCAGCGCGGCGAGCGCAGTGGGATGGCGGCGGTCGGGGGAGCACGATGGGCCTCGCTGGCTGCTCCGCGTTCGGATCGCATATCGTACTCGTCGCCAACGCAACCATCGGCTCCGACCTTAGGGTGAAAGTCGAGCGCCTGGTGGCAGCGGTGGACTGCGGCCGGGTCATCAATCCTTCGCTGGTCGAGCAGCAAGTGGCCGGGGGACTGACATGGGCGCTAGGGCAGGCGCTGGTCCCGGCAGCGGAGTGGCTTTCCGGCATGCCGCGCGCGCGACCGATTGGCGCGGTCGGTCTGCCGCGGCTCGTCGACTCGCCGGAGATTTCCGTCGCAATCCTCGAAAGCCGCGAAGAGCCGGGCGGAGTCAGCGCGCTGGGCGCGACCGTCCTCGCGCCCGCCGTCGCCAACGCGATCTACGCCGCCACCGGGAAACGGATGCGCTCGCTGCCGTTCGACCCTATGGCGGCGTGACATGACCCGGCCGGCCGACCACATCGACGTTCCACAGCCGAAGATCGGCGTGCTGCTGATCAACCTCGGCACACCCGATGCGCCCGAAGCGCGCGCCGTTCGCCGCTACCTCGCCGAATTCCTGAGCGACCCGCGGGTAATCGAAATTCCGCGGCTTGCATGGAAGCCCATCCTGCACGGAATCATCCTCCGCACGCGGCCGAAGAGATCGGCAGAGGCCTACAATCAGATCTGGACCAACGAAGGCTCGCCGCTCCGCGTGATCGCGCAGCGCCAAGCCGAAGCGCTGCGCGAGCGCATGCCGCAGCTCAGCATCCATTATGCGATGCGCTACGGCCATCCGGGCATCGCCGCCGCGCTGGAAAAAATGGTCGCGGAAGGATGCACGCGGATCCTGACCGCGCCGCTCTATCCGCAATATTGCGCGGCAACGACCGCGACGGCGAACGATGCAGTGTTCGCGACCCTCGCGCGGATGCGGTTCCAGCCCGCGATCCGCACCCTGCCGCCTTATTACGACGACCCGCTGTACATCGAAGCGCTGCGCGCAAACCTCGAGCGGCAGCTCGGCGCGCTCGATTTCGAGCCTGATCGTCTGCTGCTGAGCTTCCACGGAATGCCGCTGCGAACGTTAGAGCTTGGCGACCCCTATCATTGCCATTGCCGGAAAAGCGCGCGGCTGCTGTCGCAGGCGCTTGGGCGCAAGGTCGACGTTGCGTTCCAGTCGAAATTCGGACGCGCCAAATGGCTCGAGCCGGCGGCCGACGCCGTGCTCGCGGATTACCCGAAGCAGCGCGTGAAGCGCATTGCCATCGCCGCGCCAGGCTTTGCTGCGGATTGCATCGAGACGCTCGAGGAGCTCGGGATCCGCGGCAAGGAGACGTTCCTCGCCGGTGGCGGCGAACAGTTCGCGCTGCTCGACTGCCTGAACGACTCACCGGAGGGCATGGACATGATAGCGCAATTGATCGGGCGCGAACTTGCCGGCTGGGTTAACGCTGAATAAGCGGAAGTGAGCAACAGGAGGGACCGCATGGCTCGAGTGGCGATCGTCACCGGAGGTACGCGTGGGATCGGCGAGGCGATCAGCATTGCGCTTCGCGACATGGGCATGACCGTGGCGGCCAACTATGCCGGCAACGAAGAACGCGCGCGCGAATTCAGCGAGCGCACGGGCATTGCCGCATACAAATGGGACGTCGCCGATTTCGAGGCTTGCCAGGAGGGCGTCCGCAAGGTCGAGGCTGACCTCGGTCCAGTCGACGTGCTGGTCAACAACGCCGGCATTACCCGGGACGCGACGATGAAGCGGATGGATCATGCGAAGTGGCAGGAGGTGATCGACGTCAACCTCGGCGGCTGCTTCAACATGGCCAAGGCGGTGTTCGAGGGCATGACCGGCCGCGGCTACGGCCGCGTCGTCAACATCGGCTCGATCAACGGCCAGGCGGGCCAGTATGGCCAGGTCAATTACGCGGCCGCCAAGTCGGGCATTCACGGCTTCACCAAGGCCCTGGCGCAGGAAGGCGCGCGCTTCGGCGTCACGGTCAATGCGATCGCGCCGGGCTATATCGACACTGACATGGTCGCCGCCGTGCCGGAAGACGTGCTCGGCAAGATCGTCGCGCGGATACCGGTCGGACGCCTCGGCCAGGCCGAAGAAATCGCCCGCGGGGTCGCCTTTTTGGTCGACGAGAACGCCGGCTTCATCACCGGCTCGACACTGTCGATCAACGGCGGCCAGCATATGTATTGATGGCGGACTACGCGCCGCCAAAGAAACGCTCGGTACTGATTGCCGGTCACCCAACCTCTATCAGCCTCGAGCCGATGTTCTGGCGCGCGCTCGAGGCAGCGGCACGCGATCGCGGCATCGCCGTCAATGCCCTGGTGGCGGAGATCGATGCAGCCCGGCTCGACGCCGAAAAGCGGCCGAACCTGACCTCGGCGATCAGGCAGTGGCTGTTTGCGCGGCGCTTAGGATCGACCTTGTGAAGGCTTTTCCTCGGTCGGGGGCGTGGTCGAGGAACAATGCCGGCTCGATCAGCTCCAATTCCATGATCCGAAGCGTGCCCTCATCGTCGGCGATCATATCGACGCGCGCGTAGGTTGCCTTTTCAGGAGCAGCGGCGAGCGCTGCGTGAGCGAGGCGCTCGGCGCCGGACGGCGGGGGCGAAGGCAAGGTGATGCCGCCCAGATGCGGTTGGACGCGAAAATCGCCATCGGCGGGCCGCTTGACGACGCAATGGCTGAACTCGCCGTCGAACAGCATCAGCGAGAATTCGCCGCTGCGCGCGATTTCCTCGATGAAGGGCTGGATGATCATCGGCCGGCGCAGGCATTCGCCGGGCAAGTCGTCATTCGGGCCCACGCGATGCGTTCCGCTCGCGCTTGCCGAGACCGGCGGCTTGATCACCAAAGTGTCGCAGCCGAAGCGGCGGCGCGCTTCCTCGAGGTCCGCGTCGCAGCAGGATTCCACGGCGAGCGTCGGCACGGTCGGAACGCCGCGGTCGGCGAGCTCTGCCAGATAGGCCTTGTCGCCATTCCAGCGCAGCAACCCTGGTGAGTTGATCAGCGGCCAACGCTCCGACTGGGCCCGATCGAGCAAAGCGAGCCAGCGCTCATAATCGAGATGATAGCCCCAGGCGATGATCGGCAGGATGAGGTCGAACCCGGAAACTTCGCCGACGTCGGTCCAGGCAATTGCGGTAACTTCAGCGCCGGCGTCAGCCAGCGCGCGCGCTTGGGGCTCGTAGGTCCATGCCCATGGCTCCTGATAGTCGGGCGCCGGGACCAGGACCGCGATTCGCATCAGCGTCCCAGCAAGATCCGCGCCTGACTCGCAATCTGCGCGAGCATCGGCGCGCTGACATGCCCTTCGCTGCGTGCCCGCGCGATGAGCTTGCGGAACTGCTCGATTCGGGCCTGGTGTTCGGCGACCCACTCTTCGACTCCGGCATCGACGTCCTTACCGCGGCAACGGCTCAGAAACTCGATGCGCAGCTGCTCGAAGTCGCGCGCCAGCCCCGCCGTGAGCAGCCTTTCCCATTGGTCGGCGGGGACGAACCGTGCGACCTGCTGCTGCGCCCAGTCGAGGCCCAGCGCTTCCCCGAGACGCGTATAGGCGCGCGTCACCGACAGCTCATCGAGCTTGTTGCGCGCCGCGAGCCCCGCAATCCCGAAGATCCCGTCGAGCTCGAACAGGCGGACGAGCAGCCGGACAAGCTCGTCGCTCGCGCCAAGGGCGAGTAGCCGGTCGCGCCGAGCGGCCGCTTCATTGCGCACCTCGGCCCGGATCAGCTTGGTCGCCGCCGACGAGATCTTGCGCACGCCCGGCTCGAGCAACGCGCAGAGTTTCTCGACGCGCGTTTCGCCTCCGGCCGATCGCAAGATGTCGGACAGATGCGCGCGGACGCTCGCCGCGCCGATGCCGAACAGCTCGATCCGTACGGTCTCCGGCAGGTCGCATTGTTCGATCGATTGCCACAAGCGATCGAGATCGAGCAGGCGCTCAGCGACCAGGAAGGCGGAAACGACCTGCTGGAGCGACGCGCCTTCTTCCTCCGTCAGGTCGAACGCGACCCCGGGGCCGAGGCGATTGACCAAGCGGTTGGCAACCTTCGTGGCGAGGATCTCGTTGCGCAATCGGTGCGCGCGAATCGCGTCCGCATGCGCCTTGCGAATGGCCTGCGGAAAGGCCTCGAACAGCTGCGGGCCCACCACTGCGTCATCGGCGAGGCCCAAATCCTCCGCAGCGTCCTGGAGCGCCAGCTTGGAGAGCGACAGCACGACCGCCAGCTCGGGACGGGTCAGCCCGCGATTCTCCTGCGCGCGGCGCATCAGCTCGTCGCTCGTACCCAGCCCTTCGACCTTGCGGTCGAGCCTGCCCGAGGCCTCGAGCAACTCGATCGTCCGCACATGTCCGGGAAGCGCCTGCGCGCCGCCGGATTCAGCGACAGACAGCGCCAGCGACTGCAGCCGATTATCCTCGAGCACGAGCTCTGCAACGTCGTCCGTCATGCGTGCGAGAAGCTTGTTGCGGGCGTCGAGCGCGAGCCGGCCTTCGCGCATCTCGCGGTTGAGCGGGATCTTGATGTTCACTTCATTGTCGGAGCAGTCGACGCCGGCGCTGTTGTCGATGAAGTCGGTATTGATACGCCCGCCGCGCTCCGCGAACTCGATGCGGCCGGCCTGGGTAATCGCCAGGTTGGCTCCCTCGCCAATGGCCCGCGCGCGAAGCTCGCTCGCGCTCGCGCGAAGCGCGTCGTTCGAGGGGTCGCCAACATCCGCATGACTCTGCGCGGATGACTTGATGTACGTGCCGATGCCCCCGAACCAGAGCAGGTCGACCGGCGCCTTCAAGATCGCGTTGATGAGCGCCGTTGGATCGAGCGATTTGTCCTCGATGCCAAGCGCCGCGCGCGCTTCCGGGCTGAGGCTGATCATCTTTTCGGCGCGTGCGAATACGCCGCCCCCCTTGGAGATCAGCTTCGCGTCATAATCTTCCCAGCTCGACCGCGGCAGTTCGAACAAGCGCTTGCGCTCGGCCCAGCTCGCTTCCGGGTCCGGCGCCGGATCGATGTAGATGTGCCGGTGGTCGAACGCGGCGACGAGCTTGATTGCCTTCGAGAGCAGCATGCCATTGCCGAACACATCGCCCGACATGTCGCCGCAGCCGGCAACGGTGATGGATTCAGTCTGAACGTCGATCCCCATCTCGAGGAAATGGCGCTGGACGGAAATCCACGCGCCCTTGGCGGTGATCCCCATCGCCTTGTGATCGTAGCCGTTCGACCCGCCGCTGGCGAAAGCATCGCCCAGCCAGAAGTTGCGCTCGAGCGCAATCGCGTTGGCAATGTCCGAGAAGGTCGCGGTCCCCTTGTCGGCGGCAACGACGAAATAAGGGTCGTCGTCGTCGTGCACCACGACGTCGTGCGGGTGCACGACCTTGTCATTGACGAGATTGTCGGTGACGGAAAGCAACGACCGGATGAAGATGCGGTAGCTCTCAGTGCCCTCCGCCAGCCACGCGTCGCGGCTCGTCACTGGCGGCAGTTGCTTGGGATAGAAGCCGCCCTTCGCTCCCGTCGGCACGATCACGGCATTCTTCACCAGCTGGGCCTTCATCAGCCCGAGAATCTCCGTGCGGAAATCGTCGCGCCGGTCAGACCACCGCAACCCGCCGCGCGCCACTGGGCCGCCACGCAGGTGAATGCCTTCGACGCGCGGGCTATACACCCAGATCTCGCGCCACGGCACCGGCCGCGGAAGCCCCGGGACCAGGGATGAGTTGATCTTGAATGCCAGAGCCTCGGCTGCCGCCGCTGCGAAGGCGTTGGTGCGGACGACCGCCTCGATCAGGGAGCGGAGCCGCCGCAAAATGCGATCGTCGTCGATCGAGCGGACCTTGGCCAGCGAGCGGTCAAGCTCTGACCGAAAGCGGTCGACCTGCTGGTCGCGGCCGGTGACCTTCGGATCGTGCGTTGCAACGAATAGTCCGACCAGTGCGCGCGTCGCGTTGGGAGCACGCCGCAGCGCCTCGACCACGGTCACCAGCCCGAAGCTGCTGCCCGTCTGGCGCAAATAGCGGAACCAGGCGCGCAGCCACACCACTGCCTGCGTGTCGAGGCCGGCGTACAGCACGAGCTGGTTGAATTCATCGTCCTCGGCAGCGCCGCACAAAACGTTGGCGATCGCCCGCTCGATATCCGGCACGCGGGCGAGGATCGCGTCCACGTCCGTATCGGGTGCGAGCTCGACCCGGAAATCGTGGACGTAACCGATTCCGCCGGCGAGCGCCGTGGGGAATTCCTCGAGCACCCGGAATCCGAAATTCTCGAGCACCGGGACCGCTTCCGAAAGCGGGATGAGGCCGCCGCGGCGGTAGGTCTTGAGCCGCAGGTGACCGGGCGCGTCGGTGTCGAGACGGGTGATCCGAACGTCGCGGTCGCGGTCGTCCAGGAGCGCGCAAATACGCAATATGTCGGCTGCCCCCTCCTCGGGGGCGGTGCGGGCCCTGTACCCATCGGGGAATGCGCCGATGAAGGTCAGCGCAAGCCGCGTCGCGCGGGGGATTCCGACGGCATTGATCAGCTCGGACTCGACCGCGGGAGCCCAGCCGCGCACCATCTCCACGACGGCGGCGTCGAGCGCTTCGGCGTCGGGCGGCGGGGCCTCCTCGTCGATATATTGGGTGTACCGGATGAGCGCCAAGTCGCCATCGCCGAGTTCGACCGACCAGCTGGTGATCTCGCGGCCCACCTCATTTTCGAGAAGCATCGCGATCGCCGTACGGCGGGCCGTGGTCAACTCCTCGCGCGGCAGCCAGACGAAAGTGAACAGCTGGCCCTTGAGGATCGAGCGCACCTGAAGCAGCGCGGGGCGCGGCCGGTCGGCGAGCGACATGGCCGTCATCACCAACGATCGAAGCGCCTGATAATCGATCGCGATGACCAGGTCGCGCGGCAGCGACGCCACGGCATGGCGAAGCGCCTTGCCGCTATGCCCCTTCGGATCGAACCCGAAGTCGCGGTCGAGCTGCTTGAGCCGCGAGCGCAGCACCGGCACCTCTTCAGGCGGGACGCGCAGCGCTTCGCTGGTCCACAGGCCGGCGTGGACCCCGATTCCGGCGACCTTGTCGCCCTCCTTGATCGGCACGACCACCAGGTCGAGCGGCACCCGGCGGTGGACGGTCGACTTGCGCTCGGCCTTGGCCATTAGCGGGATGTCGCCGCCCTGCTCGAAATAGCGCATCGCGCCGACGCAGCCGCCCTCGTCGGTCGGAGCACCGGGAATGCTGAAGATGCCGAGGGCCTCGGAGGGAACGGCATAGGGCCTCTCGACCTGGTAGCCGAGCAGGGTCATGGCGCCGTCCGCGAACCAGTTGAGGAGGGCTGACCCCTCGGGGTCGGAGATCGCGGCAGCGTCATCGCGCATGCGTTGCTGCAGCGCCCGCCAGTCGCGCACCGCAAGGCGGACGTCCTCGAGCACGCGGCGGAGATCGGCGGCAAGCTCGTGCCGCCGCCGCGCATCGGCGCGGTCGAGCTCCAAATACATCATCGATTCGCGCCGGCTCTTGTCGTCGCAGAGCGGCTCGATCGATTGCAGTTCGCCGTCCCCGTCGCGCTCGACGCACACCACTGGGTGAAGCAGCCGGTGGATGGTCAATTGCCGCGCCGCAATCGCATTGGCGACGGAATCGACGAGGAACGGCATGTCGTCATTGACGATGCCGATGCGCATCCGCCGATGGCCCGCCTCACCGCCGGTGGACTCGATCGCCAGCCCGAGCTCGCCCCGCTTGCGCCGCGCGGCAACGCCGGCAAGGAACTCGGCCGCCTGGCGCTCGGCATCCTTGCCCAGTCCCTGAGTCTCCCCGGGCAACGCGTTTGCGGTCAGCGCCTTGCGAATGCTCTCGACCAGGGGCGGGTCCAGGCGCGAATGAGCCGTCATGGAAAGATTATGCTCCGGGGCTGTGGGCTGGCGGGCCTATAGACCCGCGCTCCGGAAGGGGACAACCCCGCCTCCGGACCTCCAGCCGGCGCCCCGCTCAGGCGGCGCGGCGGATCGCGCGTTCGACCAGCGCCTCGTCCGCGACGATGGCGACGGGCTCATGCCGGCCATCCGCGCCGCGGCGCGTAACAACGACCGCAAATTCCTCTTCGACCGGAACATCGGCGAGCGAGATGGACGGAGCTTCGCGCAGTTTCGCGCGGGCCTCGTCACCCTTGCTGTCGGCTCTTTTGTCGGGCCGCCGCGCCTCGCGCTCGGCCGCGACCAGCGCCTTGAGCCCGCCCGGCTGCGCCTCGATGAATGCCTGAAAGCCGCCGAGCGAGACCTGCTGGCGCTGCGCGAAGGAAAGCGCGGCGGCGAATTCCGTCAGCCGCGCCTTGTCGTAATCCACCCCGAAGACGAGCTTGACGATCGGGGTCATCGGGGCGCGGGCCTGGGCCTTGACGCCCGACTCCTCGAGAAGCTCCGCATAATCCTCGGGGTTTTCGGCGGCTGCGACGGCAAAATCATAAGCCAGCGACAAGGCGCGGTAGAGCGCAGCGCGGGTGCGGCCCTCGCCTGCCTTCACCGTCTCCGCGGTCTCGCGAGCGGCCCACAGCCGATCGGCAAGCCCGGCATTCTCGTCGAGTTCTACGACCGGGATCAGGTCGTCGTCGGTCTCGGCGAGCGGACCATCCTCCCAGGCGACGTGGGAATCGACACCAGCAGTGCCGGTCGCCGGCGTGCATTCCGCAGCGACTTCCGCTGCGGCCGTCACCGGCTCGGCCTCGTTGGCAGCCTCTTCGAGTGACGCCGTCTCCGGCTCTTCACCTGGCGCAGCGGCAACCTCGTCCACGTCCGCGGCTCCGCTCGCCTCATCGGGCGGCAGCACCTCGGCGCCAAGCCGCTTCCAGTTGATCACCCCGTAAATGAAGTCGATGGTGTCGCCATCCGACGAGAAGGGCATCAAGATACCGCGGTAGCACAGCGTCTCGCCGCGCGGGTTCTCGAACTCGGCCTCGAAGCCGACCGGCGCGCGATTGGCGATGATCTGCAGATAATGGTCGGTGAGACGCGACAGCAGAGACCGGCTCGGTACGTCGGCGATGGTGCGCACTCCATCGTCCAGCCCGCACTCGTCGCGGATCGCCGCTCCGACGTAAGGCAAAGCGGGATTGTCGCGCCCGCAGGTGAAATCGAGAAGGACGCTGTGCGGGGCGAAATCCTGCAGGTCGGCCGGCTCGAGGTCCTCGATGGACGGAAAATCCCGGCCCTCGAGCAGCGAAACCCAATAATTGTACGCGCGAACGTGCATCCGGCGCTCGTCGGTGCCGATGATGGCGACGGCGTCCGCCTGCGGCGGCGCCTCCGCTGCAGGCTCGAAATCGCTCGGATACTCGCGGTAACTGTCCATCGCCCAGCCCGGTCCCACTCTACCAGTCGGCGCAGAATGGCCGCCGCGGGTTACCAAAGCGTTAAGCATATTTGGCAGACGCGGCGCCCAGCAGCCTGCTTGCCGTGCCGCCGATGCCCTGATAGGGCGCGCGCACTTCCGTGAGCCAAGCCGCTTTAGCTCAGCTGGTAGAGCACATCATTCGTAATGATGGGGTCGTGGGTTCGAGTCCCTCAAGCGGCACCACTTTGTTTGACGCGGGTCGGAGGCACCCCGGCCTCCGCCTCATCTGGCACGACGAGAAAAGCTGATGCGCATTTGCGTCGTCGGAGCAGGGGCGATCGGCGGTTGGGTCGCAGCGAAGCTGGGGATCGCCGGACAACAGGTCAGCATTCTTGCCCGCGGTGAAACGCTCGGGCTGATCCGCGCCGAGGGCCTGCGCCTGATTGACGGCGGCGAGGAATTCGTGAGCGCGATCGCCGCCGCCGACAAGGCCGAGCGCATCGCCGTCCAGGACCTGGTGATCATCGCGGTAAAAGCGCCGGCGCTGCCCGCGCTCGCTCCGGAACTCGGGGCGTTGATTGGCGAAAAGACGCTGATCGTACCGATGCTGAACGGCGTGCCCTGGTGGTTCGTCGAGGGCGTACGGCTCGGCTCGGTCGACCCGGATGGGACGATTTCGAATGCGCTTCCGCTCAACCAGCTGATCGGCTGCGTCGTCCACGCCTCCTGCAGCCGCCCGGCGGCGAACTGTATCGAGGTAAAGCATGCCGACAAGCTGATCCTCGGCGAGCCGCACGGCGGGCCAAGCGCGCGCGTCGAGCGGCTGCGCGCACTGTTCGAGGATGCGGGCATTCGCTGCGAGCCCAGCGACGATGTCCGACGCGCGATCTGGTACAAATTGTGGGGCAATGCGACGATCAACCCGCTGTCCGCGCTGACCCGCGCCACGGCCGACAAGATCCTCACAGATCCGGAGTGCCGCGCCTGGATGCTGGAGGGGATGGCGGAGCTTGCCGAAGTCGGCGCGGCGATCGGCTGTCCGATCAGCGAAAGCGGCGAGGACCGGATGCAGGTGACGGCGCGCCTCGGCGCGTTCAAGACCTCGATGCTTCAGGATGTGGAGGCGGGCAGGCCGATCGAGCTCGAGGCTTTGCTCGGCGCTCCGATCGAGATTGCACGCGAGCGCGGAATCGCCACTCCGGCGCTGGACCGGCTCTACAATGTTACCCGCCTGATGGCTGAAAGCCTCGGCCTAGCCTGAAGCGGCGACGCGGCCGACGCATTCGCCGAAACCGATCCGTACTCCGCCACCCTCGCACCAGGCGCGCAGCGTGATCTCGTCGCCATCTTCGAGGAAGCTGCGCGTTTCACGGCTGGCGAGCGTCACCGGCTGCTTGCCGCCGCGGCTGATTTCGAGCAGCGATCCCAAGCCCTCGGCGCCGGCGGTCGACAATGTGCCCGTGCCGATCAAGTCGCCGGGCTGAAGGTTGCAGCCGTTCGAGCTGTGGTGCGCGACGATCTGCGCGACGCTCCAGTACATGGACGCGTCGGCCGAGCCGCGCGACAGCACATGCGGATCAAGGCCCTGCCGCCGCATCGCTTCGGTCGTCAGCGTGGCTTCGAGCTGGATGGCCAAGGCCGCCCTGTCCGGCTCCGGCTCCTGCAGATAGGGCAGCGGCTCGGGGTCCCCTGCCGGCCGCGGCGGCATTGCCCTCCGGAACGGCGCAAGCGCCTGCGGGGTGACGATCCACGCGCTGATGCTGGTCAGGAAATTCTTGGCGAGAAACGGACCCAGCGGCTGATACTCCCACGCCTGAAGATCGCGCGCCGACCAATCGTTGAGTAGGCAATAGCCGCCGATATGCTCGTCCGCCTGGCCGACCGGTATCGGCGAGCCGAGTTCGTTGCCGGTGCCGATCCAGACTCCAAGTTCCAGCTCATAGTCGAGGCGGCGGCTTGGCCCGTATTCCGGTACCTCGGCGTCGGGCGCCTTGCGCTGGCCGCACGGACGGATAACGGGCTCGCCCGACGCCCGCACCGAGCTCGCGCGGCCGTGGTAGCCGATCGGCACATATTTGTAGTTTGGGAGCAGCGGGTTGTCGGGCCGGAACTGCCGGCCGACGTTGGTCGCGTGATGAATGCCGACGTAGAAATCGGTGTAGTCGCCGATGAAGCAGGGCACGTGCATGCGCGCTTCGGTGAGACCGATCAGCTCCGGCTCGACATCATCGCGATAACGTTCGTCGGAAAGCAGCTCTTGCAACCTCGACCTCAGCGCGCGCTGCGCATCCTGCCCGCGCGCGAGCCAGCTGTTGAGCACCGGCTGCGACAGATCCTCGCGCCATTCCTCGTCGAGCAAGTCGGCAATCGCGACAAGATCGAGGACGAAGTCGCCGATCGCGACGCACGGCCGCCGGCGTCGGTTGCCGACCGAGAATATGCCGAGGGGAAGGTTCTGGATCGGAAAGTCGCTGCCCTGCGCGCTCGCCACCCAGCTCGCGAGTCCTGGATCGTTGCTTTCGTCGATCACGGCAGCTTGGCCTTCGGAAAGCCGGCCCAGGCCATGTCATAATCCGGCTGGGCCCGCTCCATTGCAAACTCGGTGGGCAGGTAGGGCCAGCAAGTCTCAACCATGAATGCCATCGTCCCTTCGACCTTCGCCGGCTTGAGCTCGGCTTCGCTCGCCTTGCGCCAGCTTTCGACATCGGGCCCGTGGCCGCTCATCAGATTGTGCAAGCTGAGGCCGCCCGGGGCGAAACCTTCGGCCTTGGCATCATATTCGCCGTAGATCAGACCCATCGCCTCGCTCATCACATTGCGGTGGAACCAGGGCGGCCGGAACGTATCCTCGGCGACCATCCAGCGCGGCGGGAAGATGACGAAGTCGGCGTTGGCTCGGCCGGGCACGTTGGTCGGGCTGGTGAGCACGGTGAAAATCGACGGGTCGGGGTGATCGAAGCTCACCGTGCCGATCGTGTTGAAGCGAGAGAGATCGTAGCGGTAGGGCGCGTAATTGCCGTGCCAGGCGACGACATCGAGCGGAGAATGGTCGAGCGTCGTCGTCCACAGGTGACCGAGGCTTTTCTGCACCACCTCGGTCGGCTCGTCGCGATCCTCGAACCAGGCGACCGACGTTTCGAAATCGCGCGCGTTGGCAAGCCCGTTGGAGCCGATCGGGCCGAGGTCCGGGAGACGGAGGGGCGCGCCGTAATTCTCCGCGACATAGCCCCGCGCTTCCCCTTCGGGCAGCAGGACCCGAAATTTGATGCCTCTCGGCACCACCGCGACCCAGCCGGGCGGCACATCAAGACGGCCGAGCTCGGTCCGGATTTCGAGGCTCCCCTGCTGCGGCAGGAACAGCAGCTCGCCATCAGCATCGACGAACACCCGCTCCATGCTGCGGCTTGCGCGGTAGAGGTGGACCGCGACTCCTTCGAGATCTTCCGGCACACGGGCGTGGAGCATCGTCACCAGACCGTCGACGAAATCGGTCCCTTCCGGAAGATCGGCCGGCGGGTCCCAGCGCAGGCGGTTGGGCGCGAGTGGGGCGGCGGCAGGCGGTGCCGCGAACAGGCGCGCGCCCTCGTAACGCACGAACGGGCGGTGATCGGCAGTGGGCCGCAGCCGATACAGCCAGGAACGGCGATTCTCGGACCGCGGCATGGTGAAGGCGCTGCCGGACAGCTGTTCCGCGTACAGCCCATATGCGGGCCGCTGCGGCGAATTGCGCCCGGACGGGAGCGCCCCTTCCACCGCCTGCGTTTCGAAGTGACCGCCGAAGCCGGTCATATATTCGAGCGTATCGGCCATGGGCGCGGGGTTAGTGTGTCCGCGCAGCAAACTCAAACGGGCGCGGCTCCCATGGAAGGAACCGCGCCCGCACGCGCGGCCGGGGACTCGCAACCCGTCCGCGCTCTATTGCTGCAAGCTCGCGTCAGCTCTGATTGACGTTGACGTCGATCTTGTCCGGGACCTGGACGTTGGTCCCGCCGAAGCCGAGCTGGTCGCGGAACAGGAACAACAGCACCAGCACCACGATGATTAGCAGGACCACGGCGAGCACTCCGCCCCCGCCGCCGCCGCTTTCCACCACGGTCGTGCGTTCGACTTCCTCACGATCATTGTCGGCCATGAACCTTCTCCCTGGGTCCGCTGTTGTTGTTGCGTAACGAGCCGCCACGACAGCGGTTCCGCGTCGCGCGCGGCTCCGCTCAGGTCCCGGTTTCTTCCTGGTCGTGCGTGATCTCGCGGTGCGGAAAGCGGTCACGGATGCGGCTGTTGAAATAGACGCCCTTGGCAAAGGCCCCGCGAAGCGCATCGGCAACGTCCTGCGGCACGCCGGAATAGACGTAGCGGCGGCCGGTCGTGAACTCGACCCACAGGTTCTGCTCCATCTCATCATAGACGAAGCGGCGAATGACAGTCGACGGCATGGGTGGACAACGCTTCAGGCGGCGTCTGGAGCCGCGACTTGCGGGCGCCCGCGGCGCAGTGCCAGAGCCATGCCGCCGACCGCAAGCAAAGCGCCCGCGATGGTCAGCGGCGTCCAGCGATAATCCTCGAGCCAGGTCGAGAAGCCCATGGCGATGATCGGCACCAGGACGCTCGAATAGGCCGCTTTTGCCGGGCCGATGCGCCGCACCACCGGATAATAAAGGCTGAAGGTCAGGACCGAGGCGGCGAGCGCGAGATAGAGGAGGCCGAGCCAATAGGCCGGCCGCGGGTCCCAGACCGGCGGGCCGGTCAAGGCGAAGGCGACGAGCAGGTCGATCGCCGCACCCGCAGCCATCGACCAGGCGAGGAGCGCGAACAGCGGGAAGCGGCGAGCCTCGGGCCGCGCCTGGAGCACATTGGCGGCCGACGCGCCGAGCATACCGATGATCGTTATACCGATGCCGGCAGCGACGGCGGTGCTGTTGGCCGCCTGCACCTGCAGCTCGTGGACGAACAGCAGGCCGATGCCGAAAACCGCGATGAGCGAGGTCCACAAGAAGCGCGGGGTCGGCTTCTGGCCAAGGAAGGCCCAGGCCATTAGGCTGCTCGGGATCAACAGCAATGCGAAGACGGTTGCGACGACCCCCGATGTGATGTGCCGCTCGGCAAGATAGACGGCGTTGAAGTTGACGCAGAACTGGGTGAAGCCGAGCACGGCGGCAAGCGCGAGACCCCGCCGTCCCAGCGGCAAATCATCGCCTTTCGCGGCAGCGATCGCGAACATCGCGACTGCGGCAATGATGAATCGGTAGGCGACTGACCATTGCGGCGGGACGATGCCCAGCTGTCCCCGGATCACGATCCAGGTCGATCCCCAGATGCCGGTGAAGATGATGAAGGGGAGGACGACGTGCCGAAAATCGGCGTGGCGCTGGCTCACAGCGCGGCGATCGCCCCGGCCAGCCGCTCGACCGCTTCGCCCTGCTGGTTCCAGCTTGTGACCAGCCGGATCTCGCCTGGACCCCAATCGTAGAAGTCGAAGCCTTGCGCGCGCAGACCCGCGGCCTCGTTAGCGCTGACCTTCAGGAACACTTCGTTGGCCTCGACCGGATAGACCAGCCGATCGGGCGCGGCCCGGGCGAGCGCCTGTGCCGTCGCATTGGCGGCCCGCGCATTATCGAGCCACAGGTCGCCCTCGAGCATGGCAAGCAGCTGCGCAGCGAGCATCCGGCCCTTCGACAGGAGGTGGCCGGCGCGCTTCCGCCGCACCGCAATCTCGTCGGCAAGCTCGGTGCGAAAGAGGATCAGCGCCTCCGCATTCAGCCCGCCATTCTTGACGAAGCCGAAGCTCAAGGCGTCGACACCGGCGCGCCATGTCACGTCGGCGAGGCTTTCGCCGGTCGAAACCAAGGCATTAGCGAGGCGGGCGCCGTCCATATGAAAGCCGAGCCCGTGGCGCCGCGCCAGTGCGCCGAGCGCGGCGATTTCGGCCGACCGGTAGGCAAGGCCATATTCAGTCGCGTTGGTGATCGACAGCGCCGCCGGCTGGACCTGGTGCACGTCCTTGCGGATCCGCCCGATCGCCGCCTCGACGACATCCGGGCTGATCTTCGCCCCCTCCCCCTC